>OHAU01003821.1_pt1 | contig 11271 bp, 7 predicted proteins | sample 1577181 | NCBI WGS metagenome assembly OHAU01 (sample SAMEA3541472, study PRJEB24748) | human gut metagenome | biome: human gut; feature: human-associated habitat; material: faeces | place: China | collected 2012
TGACAGTTTTAATAGGACCTCAGGCAAGCGGAAAAAGTTTGTTCTTGGAACTATTTAAATTGGTTAAGGATAAGGCACATATTGTCAGTACGCTAAAAAAATATAATTATATTCTTAACAAATCAGATGTAAATCCTTTGTTTGAATATTATTTCGGGGAAAGCATGTCGCAAGTCTTGTCTGATTCTACAGAAATTTTATTTGAAGGAGAAAAACTCAATATTACATCTCTCTTGCAAGGCAGGAACAACTCAGAAGAAGCTGTATTTTATGTGCCTGCTCAGAGAATCCTAAGTATTTCTGACGGGCGTCCTAAAAATTTCATGGAGTTTGACATAACAACACCTTATGTACTTCGTGTGTTTAGTGAAACTTTAAGGGTATTTATACAGGTAGGGTTAGGCAATCCTGATACCATATTCCCTATGCGAAATAGGCTTAAAGTTAATATGAGGGATTCTATAAATAATACCATTTTTCATGGTGGAAAGGTGGTCATAGACCAAACTGCCGGACAGCGAAAAATGAAGTTGAATGTTGGAAAGGCTAATTTGCCTTTTATGACATGGAGTGCAGGCCAGAAAGAGTTTATGCCTTTGCTATTGGCGATGTATTGCCTTTCAGGTCCTCCTACATCTGTAATCAACAAAGATGGTTATAAGTGGGTTGTTATTGAAGAACCAGAGATGGGATTGCATCCTAAGGCCATAGAGACTGTTATCTTGCAGATAATAGAGTTGATGCAAAATGGCTATAGGGTCATTGTTTCAACTCATTCAACTATTTTGCTGGAGTTTGCTTGGGCATTGGGGATGCTTAAGAATTTGGATGAACGTACTTTTAGAAAGGCCATGTGTGAACTGTTTTCCGTTGATACGCATGATAGTATGGCTAATCTGTTTAAAGGCTTGAATGGAAAAAATGTAAAAACATACTTTATGTCCTCCAGAGGAGGAGAAGGTGTTGTCTCTTCTGATATTTCTTCTTTGGATGTAGAAAGTGATATAGATTTTGTCGCAGATTGGGGTGGACTGTCTTTCTTTGCAGGCAAGGCTTCAGAAATTGTTGGGAAATATTATCAGGAATAGCGTATGGCTAAAAGTGATTTTACAACATTTGAAAGTATCGTGCAGGCTATCCCAGCGATAGCAAGTGCTTATAGGGATGGCTTACAGGCTTTGGAAAGCAAAGATGCAGGAAAAGTAAAACCTCAAAATCCACGCAATTTGTCTGGTAGTGTATACTTGGACAAATGCTTGGAGAAAACAAATCCTCATGATGCTCGTTGGGATTATGTCATAGGTTATTGTGAAAAGGCTTATTTCGTAGAAGTCCATCCTGCCAATACAAGCAACGTTGATGAAGTGGTGAAAAAGAAAAATTGGTTAGAGGTATGGTTGAATGCAAATGCCTCGGATTTGAAAGCGATGATGGCAGGTACTAGTTATAATTGGATTGCTTCTGGTAAGGTAGCCATCCTCCCTAATTCTCCACAAGCAAGGAGAATAGCCAAAAACAAATTGGTTTTATGTAAGGAGTTGAAGTTGGACACAAAATAGAGTACTAACCGAATATATATATGAGGTTGTAAGTAAACGAGATTCGTGTGATTCGTACGATTCGTGTTCAGAAAAGTTTAGGATCTGTGTGTATTGTAATCAGTGGGCGAATAACTCTCAAGCGAATCCTGCCTCCTCCACACCAAGCCCAATGCAAGCCATAGGAGGTACGGCAAGCAGCATTAATAAATACCAAATAACCACTAATAATTATATAAGGTCACTTAGCCACGTTCAACAGCAAGCAGCAATTAATAATTACCAAATACTCACTAATAATTATTATAAGGTGACTCTCCCTTTTTTTGTTCCGCGAAGCGGGACAGACATATAAAGTACAAGGCACTTAAAAAATAAAAAAACGATTTTATTCAACTTGATGGAAATCTCTCAACCCCTGTAAACACTGGGGCTGAGCAGTATTGCCATAGGAATTGGATGCTTACAATAATCACTAATGGTGAAAATGAATCTCGTTATTTATGGATAAAGACACGGAAGAAAAACTCCATTCTGCTATGCATGTAATTGCAGGGTATGAATATCAATTTAAATACTTCTTTTGGAAGGTTGTCAGTCTATCTGTAGATGACAAGGAAGTGTCAATGGAATTACATGACGATGTGGCTGTAGTTGGAAAAGAACACATAAAAATGTACCAGCTTAAGCACACACAAAAAAGAAATGCAAATGGCGATGTTCCAAATCTTACTGAGAAAGACTCTGACTTATGGAAAGCCATATCAGTGTGGATAAATATAATTAGTGGATGCGGACAAAAGAAAATTGAAGACCAACTGGAATATATAGAAAATCACGAGTTTTGGTTTGTCACAAACAAGGCTGTTAGAAAAAATCCATTACTTAAAATGGTAAGACAGATGCAGGAAGGAAAACTGCAGTTTTCTGACATACAAACTTATCTTGACTCTTTATATAAAGGTCAAAAAGTGAATGAGTCTATAAAAATGCTGAAAGAGTATAAGTTAAATAAAGAGTTCTTGTGGCGTTTGCATTATGAGCAAGTTTCAATGGATGAGCTTGATGAAAAGATTAAAAATCAATTTCTCCATTCTATGCTAATACATAATGAAGACTTTAACCTTATTTATGCTAAGTTTTTTGTTGCGTTGTCAGAAGATTTTGATAAGGTATGCAAACAACAAGATAAGGTTTTACATTATGATCAGGAAAGTAAACATAAACGTTTTGATGTGATTTATCAAAATATCGTTAAGCATAATCTCAAGTTTCAATTGGTTAAAAGACCGTTTGTCAATGAGTTTCTTAATACCACATGTATAAAGCAGCTTGATGATATAGATTATTTTGTTAAGCCACGAAAAAACAGGATAGACCTTATTGCTGATGTTATGTCCAAGAATCTTTCTTTCTTAAATGCGTATAATTCCTATCGTGAAGAATGTTGGATTTCAGATGAAGACGCTTCAAACTTTGAAAACAATATAATCACATCGTGGGAGAATGCATTTGACGAGATTTACTATGGATATGATATGGAAAGTTATTCTTTGGGAAAGGAAGAGAAGAAGACTGCTTACTGTTTGCTTGCAAAAATGCTCGGAAAAGAGTTCTTGTTAGGTAGTCAACATCTTGACAGTACGGCTTCAAATGGTGCTATTTTTTGGCTCTCTGATAGTGATACCCCCAAAATAGGTTGGCGACTCGATTGGAATACTGTATACATAAAAGAATAATATTTATATGGATCGTATTATAAATAATGAACTTGTTTTAGGGTGTGCAGTGCTGTTGCAAATTGAAAATAAAGACGTAGCTTTAGAGCGTTTGGTAATTTCTTCTGTTTTGCTCACTGACGATTCAATAAGGAAGTCTCTATCTGGTTCTAAAAGCATGATGGATTTTCTAGGCCAAAAATCAAGGCATTTGTTAGTGAACAAAAAATTTACTATGACTTTGCCGATTTTTGTAAATAGTGTAGTGTTACTCTTGCAGTTAGGAATGGTTGTAAGAAAAGGTGGAAAAATGTGTATATCAGATAAAGGTAAAGCATTTCTGGAAATGTGCCGGACTTCAAGTCAAGGACGATTGGCTGATATCTTTGATAAGGCTTCAATAATTCTTTGTCTTATTGAAACATTTAAAACTGCAGAATTGTATAACAAACTAAATGTTATGTTATGAACTTCTATATTAAAAAAATACAATTGTGGTTTACTGAAGGAAGAGGTGTTAAATGTTATGACAATTTTCTTCCTGACAAGGTGAATGTTATATGGGGCGATTCTTCTACTGGAAAATCATCCTTACTTCGTATCATTGATTATTGTCTACTATCTACAGAGAGCACTATTGTAGAGGATGTCATCAATCAGAATATATGCTGGTATGGCCTTGTGTTCTATTATAATGGTAAGGATTATAGCATTATACGCAATGCGCCAAAACGTGAAGGATCAGATATGGATGTCATATATCGCGAAGGCGAATTTCTGCCAGATGAGCCCATCCCTGATTACAACATAGACATCTATCAGAAAGCGCGAATATGGTTGGATTCGTTATTTGGTGTCCCGAATGTAAAATATAAAGGGAATAAGAGTATTAGGGTAAGCTTCCGTCATTTCCTTCTTTTCAACTATCTAACGGAGAGTATTATTGCTTCTGAGGATATTTTTCTTGCTACACGCTTTTTTCGTGGAGACTTAAGATACGATTCTATTATTGAAGATTTGTTTGATTTTGTGCTTGATTCTAAAGTTGTTAAACTTTTAACTGTAAAGGAAGAAGTTGAGACTTTAAGGAAAAAGTTAGATAGTGCACAGAAGGAATATGATAGGCATAATCAGAATATAGAAAAATTCAATAGTATTATAGATGGTTTAAGAATAAAATGTGAAGGCCTTGGTTTCTCCGAATTTTCACAGTTGAAAGGCTTTGAGTGTTATCAGCGATTATTGATATTTGCAGACGATATAAATCAATGGCTTGATAAAGGTAAGAATGCCGAATTGGAGCGTGAAATTTCTGATATAACAAAAGCATTGAACAGCTATAATCGTTTAGAGAATGAATACAAGAAATTGAAGTTAACATATGAGAAATACAAAGATAGTCTGGCACCTATTGAATATCTCAAGCAACACTCTGATGAAATATTATTATGTAATGAAACTCATGACTTGATTTCATATCTTCAGCAAAGTTGGCTTACGGTAAAGAAAGAATGTGAAGCTCCTGCTAAACTACCAAGGGAGATGACAGCGCGTATAAATGATCTTACGGAGCAACTAAAGCAAAAGAAAGATCAACTTGCGAAAATGACACCAATAGGTGAACGAACTGCTGATTCGCAGTATTTAGCTCGTCTCGTGAGATTGGTGGATGAAATAAAAGGAATTAAGCCTCCTCTTCACAATGTTTCTAGAGAAAAACTGGTCCTTAAAGAAACTGAATATAAGAAAAAGCAGAGTGAATATAACAAATTGAGTGCAAGAAACAAGAAAACAGTTGAAAACTTAAACGAATATATTAACAAATTCTTTAAGTTGCAGTCAAGTATTTCTGAATCTTATTCTGATTGTAAGCCTGAATATAGTCTTACACAGGATATAGTATTGCTTGATCGTAAAGAGTGGGATTATCCGATAGCTAATATTGGTAGTCAATCTAATTACATGTTCCTTCATTTATGTTTTTTTCTTGGACTACATAATATGCTGGTAGAAGACCAAAATGACAATGTTGTTAATTTCTTGTTTATCGACCAACCAAGTGTACCATATTATGGAGGACATTCTGTGTCAAATACGAATAACATTTCCATTGATGATGAAAAGAAGCTAAAGGATGCATTTAAGCTCATTAATAAATTTATGGAAGAGGTTATTGGTAAATTGCATAAACATTTTCAGATAATACTCATAGAACATAGCGATCCTAGTTATTGGGACTGTTTGTCTTACTTTCATACATCAGAGCATTTTGTGGAAGGTGACGGACTTGTTCCAAGACGCATTGTGAAAAAAAATGAAACTAATAGTAAATAAGATAGTAAAAGCTGTTGTTCAGAGAGTAGGAAATAAATTACACAATGACGGTGTTTCCTATTCTTCAGAAACAACCGATATGCATAGTGTTCAGGACTCTTTTTGTAGACTTGTAAATGCATCTATAAAAACTGCTGATAGAAAACATTTTACATTTGTTGGTGGTTTAGAATTGAATCCGGTTTATCGCTTTGTATCCAATATATTCAATAATCCTGACAGTATTGTTATACAAGCTAATAATTTAGCACGATACCTTTATGAACAGAGCGTATACCCAACGATAGGTATAGGCGAATTCTCTGTAGTTCTTTTCGAAAAGTGTCTGTTGGATGGTAAGGAAAGAGATGTTATCGGTTTATTTAAATCTGAAAGTGTAGACTCTGTATTAAAAGTATCTAATGATGGACGCAGGCTTAATCTTGTAGAAGAATATGGCATGAGTCTTAAGAAACTTGATAATGGGTGCTTGATTTTCAATGTAGAGCGTGACAATGGTTATGTCGTAATGACTACACATAGTAAAGCTAAGAATGCAGATTACTGGATAGATTCGTTCCTACATCTTGGCGCAAGTAATGACAGCTATCATACTACGCTCAATTATATCGAATTTAGCAAGGCTTTTATAGAAAGCGAACATATGCATGGCATAAAAAAACATGAAAAGGCAGTATGCATAAACCGAGCAATTGAGTTGCTTTCCAATGAAAATGATGTTTCATTCAAATCTTTTTTAGATAATGTCTTTGGTGTTGAGCATCAGCAAGAAGCTCTTACTTTTAAGAAAAAGTATGAAACCTCTCATAACGTGGCAATTCTTAATGAATTTTCTCCATCAAAAGATGCACTTAAACGTCAGTCCGTATCCCCTATAAGAACAATAAAACTTGACAATAACTTTGATATAAAGGTAAAGTCAGATAAGAACCTCATAGAACAAGGATATGATAGCGATAAACAGATGAACTACTTAAAGATATTTTATATAGACGAGAAGTAGATTTATATTAATAGTGAGTAAGCACTCAAATTAGCACTTATATCAGAATAAATCTCTTCGGTAAGCACTCAAATTAGGGCTTAAATTAGAAAGAAGTATCTTTGCTGCCGAACTAAAAACATTTGATTTATGTACAGCAGCGAAGATTTGGAACTTTTTCGATAAGAGAGAACAATGAAAGCTCGCTTTCGGATTGTCAGTGATGATGGGGCAGAGATGGCCGCTACTTATCATAGCATTATTAGTACAGTGAAGATGCAAGGACGCTCCGCTTGGAAATATCTTGGTAAGTTTTTTACTAAAAGTCTGATTAAGCGAATAGAATCAAGCTCGCTTGAATTCTTGAGCGTGAAGACTTTATCTAAAATATTTAACGGTTGCAGGGATTTTTTCAGTCTGCGACCAGATACATTTTCGTGCCAACGAGTGCAGAGCCAAACTTGTTCGAGCTATGCCGAGTGCAGCCGAAAATCATGAAATAAATCGGATTGGCAATATGCCAACATTTTCGATAAGTGAGAACAATGAAAGCTTGCTTTCAGATTGTCGAGCGAAGAATTTTCGTGCAAACGAGTGCAGAGCCAAACTTGTTTGAGCTATGCCGAGTGCAGCCGAAAATCACTTGTGTAAAATGTATGTAATAGTTAATAAACAAGTGAAATTTTTAACATCTCAATATATAGGCACTTGCAAAAGTGCCTATACAAAGGGCTATGCCCTAAATTGAGCACTAACATATAGGCACTTGTAAAAGTGCCTATACAAAGGGCTATGCCCTAAGTTTGGTACTAACAAAACTCAATATATAGGCTCTTGTAAAAGTTTCTATACAAAGGGCTATACCCTGAATTGAGTACTAACAGTACAAACAAATTAGAGTATAAAAAAGATAATTTTTAGTTTATGTATATCTCGGAACTAAAGCTTTGGAATTTTCGTAAATATGGTGGTGATGACTTTGACCTGACAAAGCCACATCTTATCGTGCCTTTCAAGAAAGGTATGAACGTTCTGATTGGTGAGAACGATTCTGGCAAGACCGCTATCATTGATGCCATTAAGTATGTATTGAAAACCAATGCCTACGAAGCCATACGTATCCAGCAGGATGATTTCTATAATGATAAGGAACATTTGCGCATTGAGCTATTGATAGACGATGTTACAGATAGTGAAGCGAGTAATTTTACAGAGATTATCTCGCCCAGAAAAGGTGTAGCATTGGCCAGCTTGAAACTTGTTCTTGATGTAGTCCGCAAAGATGGACATATACAAGCTTACGAAGTAAAAGGCGGCAATGATGCTGATGGGCATAGTTTGACCCCATTGATGAAGGACAACTTACGTATCACTTATCTCAAACCTCTCCGAGATGCAGAGAACGAGCTTACTGCTAAGAAAAACTCCAGATTGTCGCAAATCCTTCAGTCTCATGAATTGTTGAAGCAAAATTCCAACGGTGAAAAGCATGATCTGATAAAGATTATTGAAGATGCGAATGCTGAGATAGAGGCATGGTTCGAGGATGATACTGGTGGTGATGCGTCTCATAAGAAATTGATAAAGGGTGTAATAGACAAGTTCTTGAAACTGTTCATTTCTGACGATGCAGAATCGCAATTCTTGTTGGCTGACCCTACGATGAAAAGTATCTTAGAGCGTTTGGCTATCAGCGTGGTTGACAGCAAGAATTTGGGGTTGGGTACACTCAATCGCCTATTTATGGCAACCGAGCTTTTGCACCTCAAAAAGAAAGGTGACAACCTAAAGGTATGCTTGATCGAAGAGTTGGAAGCTCATATTCATCCACAAGCCCAGATGAAGGTGATCTCAGCTTTGCTGCAAGAAGATAGAGTACAGTTTATCTTGACGACGCATAGTCCTAACATTACTTCTAAAGTAAAACTTGGCAAGGACAACGATGTCAATAGTATTCTGATGTGCAACAGTAACAATGTCTTTCCTATGGGACCAGGTTACACTAAGTTGGAGAAAAAGGATTATGAATATCTTGACACTTTTTTGGATGTAACAAAGTCTAATCTGTTTTTTGCAAAAGGTGTTATCTTGGTGGAAGGATGGGCTGAAGAAATACTTATTCCAGTCATTGCAGAGAAAATGGGGATAGACTTAACTCAACATGAAGTTTCCGTTGTCAATGTGGGTTCTACTGCATACTTACACTTTGCTCGTATCTTTATGAGGAAAGTTGCACCAGAAATGGAAGTGAAGTGTGCAATAGTTACTGATTTAGATGTAAGGCAAGATACTGCAAATAAGGCACAAGTGGAAAAAGAGAAACGAGATTCTATTGACGGAAAAATAGGAAAGCCTTTGCCAACCAATATTACACATTGCCTTGCAAAGGAATGGACATTGGAATGGTGCTTGTTTAAATCACCTGTTCTGTCAGAATTGTTTAAGGATTCGGTAGCTGAGGTTCATAGCAAAACAATTGAATTCAAGAAAGATGCAGCAACACATCGTTATAAGGAATCCTTTGGCACGAAGTCGTCTGAGAAACTAACGAATCGAAGTTTGGATAAGACAGCTATAGCTTTGGCTTTGTCGGAAAAAATAGAAGAATCCACCTTGGATTTTTATCAGCAGGATGAATATATCAAATACTTGTTGGACGCTATAAGGTTTGTTGTTTCATAGTCTTATGGTTATCACTGATGTTGACATAGAAAAGGCAGAGCAGGTTTTGCTTCCTGATGGCATGCACTTTGATGATGAGCGAACTTTTTATCAAAGACTTGGAGAGTTGCGACCTCTTGGCAGTACCAGGAAGTGGCAAAACCACCGCATTGCAAGCTAAATTGATTTGTATGGCAAGACATCTGCCTTTAGGAGAAGATAAAGGCATACTTGTGCTTTCACATACCAACAGTGCAGTCAATGAGGTGAAGAAGAGACTTCGCTCAGAATGCTATCAACTTCTTGATGCCCCTCATTTTATTGGCACGGTTCAAGACTTTGTAGATAAGTTCTTGGCAATACCATACTATGAACAATGCTTTAACCAGAAAGTGCATGTGATTGACGGCATGGCTTATGAGCAAGAGGTGGAGCGGTATTTGAACGCTTCTTTTTACAGGTTAACAAGAGGCACAAAGTATTTGCGCTATAAGAAGTTTGAGTTTGCAAGTATCCGTGTTCGTCATATTAATGGTGTTGTATTAGAATTTACCAAAGGTCTTGACGAGAAACTTTCGTTTAAAACAGTGAAGAAATGGATAGATGAAGGCACTGAACAAAAAATGCATGATGGAATAAAATCAGATCTACTTAAAATGAAGAAAGCCATATTAAGGAAAGGAATTCTTCATTATGACGACTGTTATTTCTTGGCAGACACGTATATTCATAAATATCCTTTTGTGGTACAAGCACTTCGCAAACGATTTAAATATGTATTCATTGATGAAACACAGGATTTAAAAAAGTACCAGTTGGATTTGATAGACTATATATTTGATTGTGACGAGTGCTGTCTTCAAAGGGTCGGAGACAAGAACCAAACCATATACAATCGCCCTGACAGAACCGTTCCCGAGCAATGGATTGTCCACAAAATGGAATGCTTACAAAATTCCTTGCGGTTGACCGATAGTGTTGCAAAAGTTGTCAATCCTTTTGCGGTTGATAAAGCTGTTGATGATACGGGTAAGCCGAGATTCACTGTTGTCGGCAAGAGACAACTTGAATATGGTGACATTCCTCCGTATCTCATTCTGTTTGATGAATACACTAAAAATGAACTCTTGCCTACATTTAATGATTTGATAGAAAGGTATCATTTGCGAACGGCAAGAGAAAGTAATAAATATGGCTTTCATGTTGTTGGTTGGAATCTTAAAAGAAATGCAGGAGAGGTGAAAGACAAGTTACGTTTGGAAGACATATTCCCCAATTGTGAAAAATCATCAGACAAGGGATTAAGTTCATATACGACATTGAGCAAATTCCTCGTTTTAGGGTGTAGGGAACTTAGTATGCATGAATGTAAATCTGTTATACAAAAGACGATGATTTGTGTATTACGTAATTTGGACATTCTTGATAGTGAAGGAAGATTCTATTCTAAAAATTCTTTAGAAAATCAGATGGGGCTATTGGGTGAAGACGTTTTCAACGAATATAGGCTATTACTTTATCGGGCTTCGGTATTGATGTTTCAACAGGAATACTCCGAATGTTACACATTGGTAGCTGATTATTTGACGGGCAGTTTCTCTCAGATATTTAAAATTAGCAACAATAACAAGGTTTTGACAGATTTCTGTGAAAAAGGATTTGATACAGAATTATTGAATGTAGAAGTTCCGACTTCATTCCCAGATATTAAAATAGAGTCAGTGCATTCTACAAAAGGACAAACTCATTGTGCCACAATGTACGTTGAAACATCCTTTAAGGACTATGAATCATCACATCTTTTCAAAATAAAGAAAAAAGCAACAAAAAACGCTTCTGCTACTTTTTATCCGAATCCTTTATTTCAAGAAGAAGCGCAGTATAAACAAGTGACCTGCCAGGCTGTTATGCGCATGATGTATGTTGGTTTTTCAAGACCAACTCATCTTTTATGTTTTGCTGCTGTAAAAGATAATTGGAATGATGATAGGATTCGCAAAATGAGAAGTTTGGGTTGGAAGATAATAATTCTTTAGCA
>OHAU01003822.1_pt1 | contig 11267 bp, 13 predicted proteins | sample 1577181 | NCBI WGS metagenome assembly OHAU01 (sample SAMEA3541472, study PRJEB24748) | human gut metagenome | biome: human gut; feature: human-associated habitat; material: faeces | place: China | collected 2012
GCTCTTCCGATCTATTCAAGATTCCATATGGAATCTTGAATTGCTTGTCAAGAACCTTATAGCCTGCAATCCTGTCGATTCGGTATATTGTTGGAAATGCATCATCAATCACATCAAAGTCAGCTTTAACATCTTCATCCTCAATAAATGCCGTCAGGTAGAAATAATACTCTGAAAACATTATTGCCACTGGCTTTACCCTTCGTTTTACAATTGCTCCGTCTTTAGTCCTTTTGTAATCCATTTCAAGATAACGGTTCTGATGAATTGCCTGCCCGATATCCCACATCTTATCAACGAACTCTGATTTATGCGTCAGTTCTATGTAATGAAATTCCTCATTCTTAATAAGGTCCTGTACTATTGCCTTTCCTTCTGCCGGTGTGCAGCGGTCAACCAGTATATCGAGAATGTGCTCCATCCTTTCTCTGGTAAATGCCCTGCTGTCCAGCAGTATCTTGCATATTGCAAGTATCTCGCTGTTGGTCAGCCTTGTCTTATATATCTGGCTGAGATAATGTCCGCCCTTTTTCTTGTCGTATTCAATTGAATTAATTACCCCGCTCTTTTCAGTTTCCTGTTCAAAAAAATCATTAATTGCACTTATATCACGCTGGATTGACCTGGCAGATACGCCATATCTGGCAGCTTCCACCTCTTTGTCAACCACTTCCCCTTCCATCAGGCGCTGATACAGGCTTAATACCCGACTTACCTTGTCATTGTAGTCATTTGCCATAAGTAGTTCTCCTTTAAGTCGTTTGTAAGATTGCACTCATCAATTCACGATTTAATCTGTTAATATTTTAGCACTTTATCATAATAAATGCTAATATAAAATCACTTTCTCTGCATTTTTATACAACATTTTCATAAAAATGTGTTTCAATAATTATACATCACACAAATAATGAAAATATGTTAAAACCTGTAAACATGTATATGATATAAAGTACCATTGCTGACATTGCAAACAGATACACCACCGCAAGTATCGGATACCCTATACTTCTTAGCCTTATAAGCCTGTATTCTTCGTAAAATTCTTCATAATTGATATACGGAGCCTTGTCCTCCTCCGTCATCTTGTTCCATATTTCTCTTGAATTGTATCTGATATTGAACAGAAATGGTCTTTTCAAATACACATAAACTTCACTGCTATCATCTTCAATATTGTTGTCCTGCATAACTGCCTCCTTCGTTTTGTTTATTATTATGATAGCAGACAGGTCGGACATTATATGTCTTAGCGTTATATTTTGTCATAACATTTATAATTCTTATAATTCGAACCTGAACATATCGTATGATTATTTAACGAAATTTTTTTAAAATGTATTGTCCATGACTAATTTTGTTTTAGTTGTAGATAATTATATCATCAGCCAATCAATATTACAATTATATGTATTGTATTTATCATCTTTATTGTGGGGGATTTCATGAAGAATATTGATTTTGAAAGTATTGGAAAGAAGTTGAAAGAAATACGCTTATCTAAAGGTTTGCCGCAGGACGCTGTTGCCAGTGCTGCTGAGGTCAATACTTCTCATATAAGCAATATTGAGAATAACCGTGTGAAAGTTTCCCTGCCTACACTTATCTATATATGTAATGCACTAGGTGTAACTGTAGATTATGTGTTATCCGGTGAGTACGCTTCTGACGATTCTGCAATTGACAGAGAAATTATGAAGGAACTTCAGTCTTTTTCAGATGACGAAAAAGAGCGCGTTCTACGAGTTGTCCGCGCCCTTAAGTAATCTCACAGCATAATTAAAACCTGCCATGAAACTTTCTTTCTTAGCTGTCTCAGCAACTGACATGTATTTGTCCCGTTCACATTCATAATCTTCCCACGTTGCAAGTTCCTGAAACTGCTGCAGTTCATGCTCAATCTGCTGCTCAATATGTTCATCCACATTTTTCATAACATCCGTCTCGCTTACAAGCATGTTATACAATTCTTCAAGTTCGTTCTGCATAAACATTCCACCTTGTGATTTTATTATTCTGCCAGCAGCCACAATTATGACTTACGGCTCTTTTCATATGATAACAGACAGGTCGGACAGTTATTGTCATGTTAAATTCATTTATAAAAAAATCAGGCTTTGGATTTCTCCTCCGCCTGATTACAACTCTATTAATTCAATTCAATATTATCGCTAAACCCACTCATCAGCCTTTTTCTCTTGCCACCTCAAACTCCTGCTTTATCTGTGCAAGAAGCTCAGGATTAACAAGAACATCGCATATTGAATCAGCCATTATCTTTGCTGCATATACTATGGCATTATGCGCCGCATCACTCTTTCCTGCTTTAAGGTAAGCTTCTGAATGTGGCTGTGCATCCTTGTCTGTGAATGCAATTCTTATACATGAGCCTGGAACTTCATATAACACATTGCCGAAATCTGTTGAGCCAGTCCTTTCGCGTGGTGGTGCAATTGATGGGGCATTCTCATATGTTGCATTTGCCATAAGCAGGTCATTGACCTTATGGCACACAACCTTGCTCTTGAATGGAAGGTCTCTCTGAACCTCATATGTTGTTCCAGTCATAAGCGCAGCTCCTTTTAAAATGTTGTAGAATCTCTCTACAACTTCATCAAGGTATTTCGTGCTGTATGAACGGAGTGTATATTCTGCAACAGTAAGGTCCGGAACTACATTTGGAGGACCACCTGCATTACGGATTGTGTAATGCATTCTTGTGTCATCTTTAACATGCTCTCTTAACATCTCAATTGCATGGAATGATAATAACGCTGCATCAAGTGCGCTGCGTCCTTCTTCTGGACTTATTGCAGCATGGCTTTTTACTCCGTGGAATGTTACCACGAAATTCTCGAGTGCCATACATTTTTCATCTACTGATGTATTAGGCGAACCATGCGACATAAATGCAAGGTCAAGCTCTTTCATATAACCTTTATCGAGCATAATTATCTTACCGCCAAGAGTTTCCTCTGCCGGAGTTCCATACACAACAAGCCTGCATGGATAATCCTGAAGGCAGTTCTTTACTGCGATTGCTGCCCCTATTCCGGCAGGTCCCTGAAGATGATGTCCACACGCATGTCCGATTTTTTCAAGAGCGTCATATTCAACAAGAATTCCAATCACCGGGCCGTCACTTCCATTATCCCATGTTGCCCTGAATGCTGTTTCAAGTCCTGTTCCACGCTCTATCACAAATCCTTCTTTTTCAAGATAACTGCACAATATATCAGATGTCTTGTACTCTTCCCCGCTTATCTCCGCAAGGTCGAATATCTCATCTGCCATCTGGCATAAATCTTCTTTATAGCTGTCGATAACCGCTCCAAGCTGCTTCTTAATATCGTCTGACATAATATCTGCTCCTAATCAATTCTAATATCCAATCATTAATGCACCTAGCATAAACAGGCATCCAAGTGCTGTCCATATAAGGAACAGTGGCATCATGAACTTAAGCCATTTGCTATAAGGAATCTTTGATACAGCAAGATATCCCATAAGTGATGATGACATTGGAAGTACTGAGTTAGAGAATCCGTCTCCTAACTGGAACGCAAGTACTGATGTCTGTCTTGATATTCCTACAAGATCTGAAACCGGCACCATAAGTGGCATTGTAACTGCTGCCTGACCTGTTCCTGACACGATTACGCAGTTAATAAGTGACTGACATAAGAACATGCCGACAGCCTTAATTGAATCTGGCATAACATTTACAATATTAACAATTCCATACACAATAGTATCAAGAATATTGGCATCACTTAATATTACCTCAACTGTACGGGCAATTCCGATAATAAGACATCCAACTATGATGCCCTTTGCGCCTTCTCCGAATTCCCTTGCAATTCTGCTAGGACCGTAACCGCTGATAAATCCGCATATTACACCCATAAATATGAACAGACCTGACATTTCTTCAAAGTACCAGCCCTTCTTTGAAAGGCCATATATAAGTATTCCAAAGCCAAGTGCCATAACAATAAGAACTGCAATCTGTCTTACCGTAATTGAATCTGTTACATTGTCAAATGTGTACTCCTGGTCTTCAGGAATTCCATATATTACGCTTTTTTCAGGATGTGCTGCAACCTTTCTTGCATAGCAGATTATGTATGCACTTGTAGCAGCAAGAAGCACAACAAGAATAAATACTCTGTAAGCCATTCCTGAGAACAACTGCAATTCTGCTATATCCTGCGCAACTCCTACATTGAACGGATTAAGTAATCCGGCTGTGAATCCAACCGCTGCACCGAGTGCAATCATTGCTGTTCCTGTAACTTTATCAAGTCCTAAGAATAACGCAAGTGTAATTCCGATAGGAACGAATATCATAACCTCTGATGACATTCCCATTGTGAATCCGAATATAGAAAACAATGTCAAAAATACAGGAATTACAACATATTTGTGCTTAGAAAATGTCTTAGATAACTTCTTGCATAACGCTGTAAGTGCGCCTGTTGATGTAATTACCTGAAAAGCTCCGCCGATTATCAGCATAAATGTGATTGTTGACGCTGATTTCACAATTCCGGTATAGATTGCTGAAGGAATCTTTAACGGATTAAGCGGACTTGATGCTATTCTGTGATAACTTCCAGCTTCAACTAAAGTCTTGCCTGTTGCTGCATCTTTAAATCTTGTAAATTCACCTGCCGGCACAATATATGTTGCCGCTGCAGCAATAAGAATAATTACCACAAGTATTACAAATGTATGTGGCGTTTTCCATTTTTTCTTTGCTTTTGTTTCCATGAAATTTTCTCCCATAACAAATTTATATTTTTATACATTTTAATATAAATCATACTAAAAATAAAATTGTATGTTTTTATCGAAAGTATAAATCTAATTTATAGTTTCGATTGATTGATACATTTTAATTATGTATAATTATTACATTGTTATTGAAACATGCACTATTTTAGAAAGGGAATTCATATGATTACTGAAAAAGACATGCAATATGTTCTTACAATTGCTAATTACGGAAATCTTACCAAAGCCGCCAATGCTCTGTTCTTGTCACAGCCGGCTTTGAGCATACATCTTAAGCAGCTTGAAACTTCACTTGGCATACAGCTTTTTGAAAGGAAAGGCCGCCGCATGATTCTTACATATGCAGGCGAGGAATTCGTGAAATCTGCCAGAGATATTACTATGAAATGCTTTGAACTTGAGGACCGCATGATTGATATTGGCAAAATGTGGCTGTTAAACTCCGCATTGGTTACATGGTACGTCAGGTTGAGTCTCTCTTTCCTTCTGTTATGACTGCATTTAACAGACTGTATCCACAGTCAGTTGTATATGCCATTGACGGACATCTCTCAAACCATGAAGAGCAGCTTCTTGCCGGTGACCTTGATATGTTCTTTGGATATAACAGTGTGAGCAACACCAGACTTTCCTATGAAACCATATATGAAGACTGTCTTGTTGCCATTCTTCCGAAAAGCCACCCTGCTGTATCTTTCGCAGAGTCTAAAGAATCATGCATCTATCCATGGCTTAATCTTGCGCATGTAAGAAAAGAAAGATTCATCCTGCAGCACAGCAACCAGAGTATAAGACAGCTTGAAGAGGATGCCCTTTTCTATGCTGATGTCCTGCCAGAACTTACCTATAAGATAAGCAGTATTGACGCAGGAATCCGACTTGCCGAACAAGGCTATGGAATTGCATTTACACTAAACAGTTATCTTGCTTCAATGAAGCTTTCACCTGATTCAGTTGTATTACAGGTTGGCGACCCGGACATGCGTATACCATTCTCAGCCGCCTTCCGCAAGGAAGATGAAAACCGGAAAGAACTGAAAGAATGGATACGGCTGACTAAAGAGCTTGTTTCCAGACAATAAAATAACCGGCTGATACTGCATTTAGCTGTCCCAGCCGGTATCTTAATATTATTCAATTATAAAACTTCTACAAGCTCAATCCTGAAATTCAGTTCTTTTCCTGCCATCTCATGATTAGCGTCAAATGTAATCTCAGTATCAGTTAAAGCAGCAACCCTAGCTTGGAATGGCTGTCCATACATATTCTGAAGATATACTTTATCATCAACTTTAAGTTCTTCTGCACCAGGAAGCTCACTTATAGGCAATGTTATGAAAGCTCTTGGATCGGCTTCTCCATACGCCTCCTCTGGCATAAGATGAACATCAATAACGTCTCCGACATTCATTGTTGCAACAGCCTTATCAAAGCCCTGAATCATCATTCCTGCTCCACAAGTAAATTCAAGCGGTTCACCTCTGTCGTAAGAAGAATCAAACTGTGTTCCATCATTAAGAGTTCCTTTATAATGAACCTTTACCTTCTTTCCCACATTAGGTCCTTCAAATGATGGTGTAAATGTACCACAGCCACCGCCGCAGCCGCCACAACCACTACCACAGTCTGATTCACCTTCATCACTTCCACAACTACCGCAGCCTGACTCTTCGTCTTCATGGCTTCCACAGTGTCCACAGCCATGACCATCTTCATGATCATGATGATGGTCGCAATTAACTCCTGCTGATGTTAAATCGCCATTAAGATATGCCTCAACTGCTGCATCTGCCTCTCCATCTGCTCCTGAATATACATCAATTCCAGCTTCTGAAAGTGCTGTGACTGCACCATTGCCGATTCCACCACATATAAGAACATCTACACCTTTATCCTTAAGAACAGCTGCCAATGCGCTATGGCCAGCTCCATCAGTGCCAATTACCTCTGCACGGACAATATTATTTCCTTCTGTCTCATAAATCTTAAAGCTCTCAGAATGTCCAAAATGCTGAAAAATCTGACCATTCTCGTATGTTACTGCTATTATCATTAATAATCCTCCTGATTAATATTTATTCTCATACAACGTATGAAAAATCATTTCAAAATCTTAAACAACTAAAACTCAATATCCACAGAACCATTTGCATATTTCATATAATCAAAAAGCTTCGACGCTGTAAGAAGTTCAAGTGGGTCTCTCTCAATATCATCTTCCTCAAATATCTTTGCAACTTCCTGTATTTCCGGATTAGAAAGAGAATTCATATATTCCCTCAGTTCAACTATCGGCATATTAAAAAGTTCTTCTTTGCTCTTCATAAATTAAAATCTCCCTCCAATATCTATTCCGAACGGCCTGTAAATATCACCTTACCGCTATTCCATAATTCTGCTGTTCTTTTAGCTGCATCAAGCCTGTCTTCATCATTTTCAAACCTAAATGATGCTGACTGGCAGCCGCAATCCATACACATCACATAATAAGAGTGATCTTCCTCTTCTAATATAGAAGGTCCAAAACATCTTGGACAATCCTGCAGATCAATCATTTCATAAATTTCCATGCTGCAACTCCTCGTAATAATAATCTAGTTTATCTTATAATTCTACATTCTATTGGGGATAGAAATCAAGTGGAAATAATTATATAACTTACATATTTACACATATTTTATGAATTATACACCTTCAGCAGATTCATTAAATCATTAATCTCCTCAGCTATCTGCTTTCCGTTATCAGTATCCTTTACAAACACCCGCTGTTTTTCCACATAAACAACCTGTGATTCAGACTCAATATCCCTGTTACTATTAATTGCCATATTAATGCTCATAAACGGATGATGTTCTTTAATCTTCATTCCATGAGAATTATAAATAAGTGTATAACCGGCTATTCCTGTGGCGGCATGATATCCTTCGCAGAAACCGCCATCTATAACAATCAGTTTTCCACCAGCCCTTACAGGGTGCTGCCCCTCCTTTGTCCTGACAGGAGTATGTCCATTAATAATGTGTGCATTCTCATTATAAAGATTAAACTCCCTTAAAATCATTTTACAGATTCTTTCATTTTCATACTGGACATAATATGGATTCTTATCCTCTTCAATTACCTTCTTATAGTCAGCATTTCTATCCTTGTCCAGAAAAGTTCTTTCAAATGTTTTGATACACCTTCCAGTCACTGGTGATAATATATTACTCCACAGAAACCACATAAAATCAACTGCATCTGAATCACCGGTTCTTGCCTGCCTTACCATTGACTCGCAATAATCAAGATACTCACGACCTGAATACGACTTGCAATCCACAACAATTCCATCAAACACCCCTTGTTCATCAAGTGGCACACAACCATGAAATAGAAGATTTCCATTATGAATCTTATAAATGCTGCCTTTGTCATATAGAAAATTGATATGCCTCTCAAGCGCCATACTGTTAATGAAATCTGCCCTGAATCTCCCCATCAGAAACATTTCTTCCATAGTAAGCTCATATGGATTATTCATGTCAACAGTTGGAAATTCATTAGTATTAAGAAAATAATCCTTATCCCCTATTCTTACTGTTCCTTTATCCAGATTCATCTTATCCAACAGAAGTCTTCCTTCCATTCTGTATTCCGGGTGTCTCTTAATAAGCTGCCCTTCAAGCTTGAATAAAATCACAGAAATAGCTTTATAGACTGCGTCATCAACATTTTTATCTGAATATGTATTAACTGCGAACTGTAGAAGAAATCTTAGGCTTATTCCATAACCATTCTCAAGAATTGACATAGTTTTGTACTTAATATTATTCCTGACCACAAGTGCCATACACACCGGATTGCCACAAAAAGCTCCCATCCACAATATGTCATGATTTCCCCACTGGATATCAACGCTGTGATGTTCCATCAGAAGATCTAATATCTTATCTGCATGTGCTCCTCTGTCATATATGTCCCCAAGTATATGAAGATGGTCCACAGCCAGTCTTTTAATCAGATCAGTAAGAGCAACAAGAAATTCATCGCCATTATGAAGGCTCAGAATTGTTTCCATAATCTGTCTGTGATACACACTCCTGTTGTCATCTTCATCCTTCTGCGCATGAATAAGTTCATCAATGATATATGCAAAATCCACAGGCATTGCTTTTCGCACCTTGGATCTTGTGTACTTAGAAGACAGAAGCTTTGCAATCTGAATCAGCTGGTCAAGTACATTTCTGTACCATTCATCATTCACCTTATTCTCATCCATAAGTATAGAAAGCTTCTCTCTCGGATAATATATCAGAGTGCACAGCTCCTGCTGCTCATATACAGTAAGTTCATCTCCATACAGCATCGCTACCTTCTCTCTAATTACTCCCGAACAATTATTAATTATATGGTAAAATGCATCATATTCCCCATGAAGGTCACTCATAAAATGCTCTGTTCCCTTTGGCAGATTCATAATTGCATTCAGGTTAATAAGTTCGCGGTAAACTGACTGTTTTGTGGGATATTTTTCCTTTAATAACTTTAGATATTTATCGTATTCCTTCATGGGTTCTCCTTTTATCGTGTATTTGCGGCTTAAATTTCAACTTTCAAACTTTTTGATTTCATACGATTATTATAGGAGATTCATGTATAAAACACAATAATAACTAAGTCCGAGACAATGTCCCATATTTTGAAGCAGATGTTTTATCAGTATTTTCACGAAAAGCTCGTACACATCTTTCCTCTTCTGGAGTAAGGCTCAATTTGCAATCCTTTTCATCAAGCAATTCACATATGCACTTATATAACATTCTATTCTGCAGATTTATCGCTAACCCCCGTTCAATTAACGAATGCAGTACAAAACTGGCTGTTGTTACAGCATGCAATAAAATTTTAATATAAAATATAGAAGATTATTAAATTATGTCATAAAATTCTCGGCTTAATTAATAATTAGATTTAATCTATATACTGAAAAGACTGTGGTGCACTATTTACTCCGAAATCTTTTAATTCTTTTGGCTTGCCATATTTGATAACGTTTTTTAATTTATAAGCAACTGCTTGATCTCTATCTCTATAATATTTATCAAAAAAATTTTTATCAATTCCTGACTTTGCTTTTGTTTTTTTCCAAATAGTCTCTGGTTCATCAACAAGAACATCTTCGACTTCAGCTTCTCCTACTATTTTCATAATTGGAGTTGTAGAATAAATTAGGATCTTATCTACATGTCTTTTACATGCCTTTTTTCTAAATTCATATTTTTTACTTCCATTCAATATATTTTCTACATGATTAGGATTAATTGATAATAATATTGCACACATTATTTTCACTCCATTTCAAAATTTTATATGACATATTATACTGTAATCAATTTATGATTGCAACTCAGCCCGAACATTAGTTCTTGTCGATAAAAATTTCATTGGTCTCTCCCATATGAATTATTTTTTTAAACTGTTCATTGGTCATTTCAAAAAAGCCCCAATATTGATTTCTCTCTAAGCCAATTTCTTCAATCAAGTCATGACGTACAATCCTCTTTTTTAAAGCTGCATTGTAAGTCATTTTTATAGCTTTACATCCTCCTTGACGAAACCAGTGATATAAATCATTCTTATCAAACACACTATATTTGCTTATATATCTGTAAAATTCTTCAAACGAATTAAATTCATTCTGATTTTTCACTTCTTCTATAACACAAACAGATGTTGCTACTGCAGAATACTCCGCACTTTTCCCATTTTCAGAAGTTCTATAAATAATAACTATATCTCCATATTTCAACATTTCAACTTGTTTCATTGAACATACATATACTTTTTGAATTGAATTTGTATAAGAAACATCTGTAATAATATTTTTATTCTCTGTGGTTAGAATAGAATCTGGAAACATAATTGAATGATATTTAGGATAAATACCCAACAAATATTTCTTTACTGATTTGTAATCAACTAAAGGAAAATCTTTTTTAATATCTCCTGTTATTATATTCATTCTTTTCAAATAAACATTTTCTTTATTTTCACCTTTTCCTTTTGTTCCATAAAATTCAAAACCAAACTGTTGCACCAAATCGATAAGTGATTTATGTTTTTCATAAATAGTTACATAACACACATCTACTTTTTCGCACAAAGCACAATCCATAATTATTTTGATAAATTGTTCTCCCATTTTAGTTCCATGTGCATCAATTTTAAAAGTTCCAACCTTTAATATTTTGTCAGCATAAATAGGTGGCACAACATCTTCAACATACATTTTTTCAATTTTCAAATACAAAAAACCGACTAACTTTTCATCAATGTATTGAACAAATGCATTCTGATTACTTTTTCTTTTAAACCAATCATCAAAACCAGGATAATCTGCTCTTAAAGATTGAAAAAAAGGATCTTGTAAATTAATTTCTGTACCGACCCCCAAAAGTTAGACCTAAGAATCTAACGATTGGAGG
>OHAU01003826.1_pt1 | contig 11260 bp, 9 predicted proteins | sample 1577181 | NCBI WGS metagenome assembly OHAU01 (sample SAMEA3541472, study PRJEB24748) | human gut metagenome | biome: human gut; feature: human-associated habitat; material: faeces | place: China | collected 2012
GAAACTGATGCATCATTATTATCAAAAACCGGTTATTTTAGTATTGGATGAATATGATGTTCCATTGGCAAAAGCAAGTAGTCACGGTTATTATGATGAAATGCTTAGTATTTTGAAAATTATGATGAGTACGGCATTTAAGGATAATTCTGATCTGTTATTTGCGGTGATCACAGGATGTTTGAAAATTGCAAAAGAAAGTATTTTTACCGGTACTAATAATTTTGTTTCAGATACGATATCTTCTTCCAGATTAAATGAGTTTTTTGGATTTACACAGTCGGAAGTAAATCAGATTTTGAAAGATGCAGATTGTATCAGACATGCCTCTGAAGTGAAGCAGTGGTATGATGGATATCATTTCGGGAACTTTGATATTTATTGTCCATGGGATGTGATGAATTATTTGCGGGATTTGCAGCAGAATCCGATGATACGTCCGTCCAGTTACTGGAAAAATACAAGTGATAATGCGATTATTCGTTCTTTTATTGATCAATCGGGAAGCAGTATTTCACAAAAGTTGGAAAAATTGCTATCTGGTGGATATATTGTGCAGCAGATTGATGAAAATTTGACATATGATTATCTTCACTCTTCGGAAAATAATCTGTGGAGTATTTTGTATCTTACCGGTTATCTTACACGGGTACCGGATGCAGAAATAGAGTTTGCTCTACCCATTGGAAGTACCGCATTGATGATTCCAAATGCAGAAATTCGTGAAATATATGAATCGACGATTATGCAGTGGTTTAACGATTATGCCAGATCCTGGGATCGTAATAATTTGTTTCAGGCTGCATGGATGGAAGATACAGATACATTAACCGCGGAAATGAATCGTCTTTTGCGTCAGACGATCAGCTACCATGATTATCGGGAAGATTTTTATCATGCTTTTCTGGCAGGTATTTTTGCAGGCGCGGGATATATGGTAGAATCTAACAGAGAACATGGCGAAGGGCGCAGCGATATCGTTATTTCTGATCTGACAAACAGTAAAATTATTATTTTTGAAGCGAAATATGCAAAATCTGTGAGTACAATGGAAGCGGATTGCGAAAAGGCATTGGAGCAAATCAATACGCGTATGTATGCGGCAGAATATGAAGATGATTATGATCAGATTATTTGTTACGGTATTGCGTTTTATAAAAAGCGCTGCTTAGTGAAAAAAGCAGAATAACAATCCCCCCTGTGACCTGAAATCGCAGGGGGATTATAAAAATAAGTAAGGACAGAAAAATGAAAAGTAAAAGAAAAAGCAGATACCTCATCTGGTTATTCCCACTTGCTGTCATGATCATGATTTTTTCTTTTTCCGGGCAGCAGGGAGATGAATCTTCCAGTATGAGTAATATATTTGTAGATCTGTTTTTGCAGGTTCGGGGAACGTTAGGCTTATTTCCGAAATTTGCGGATGCAGATCTGGTAAACGTGATTTCCATTGTGGTGAGAAAAGGGGCGCATGTGACAGAATATATTTTGCTGTGTACCTCATTTCTGACGGCATTTTGGGTATCCGGAGTACGGGGGAAATGGCGAAACATCGGTTCTTTTGTATTTACTTTTGGGTATGCATGCAGCGACGAGTTTCATCAGCTGTTTGTACCGGGAAGAGCAGGGCAATTTAGAGATGTCCTGATCGACAGCAGTGGGGCATTGGTACTGAGTATCATTGTTGTGCTGGTGATGTACATAAGAAAAAAGCGTGTTCCTGCGATTTGGAAATAATGATAAAATCCATGGAGAACAGTTTGGGGATGTTTTTCGTGAAGAAAGTAGAGGAGAAGAAAAACTATGGATACAGAATTTCGTTTACTATATCCGAATGGATATAAGGAATCCGATCAGGCGCGCATGAAATCTTATGATTTTATCACGTCATTACAGATCGATGATATGGTGGTGCTGCAAAATGACCGGTATCGTGGATATTCGGAGCTGACATTGGAAAAGTTTTTTTCTACAGATCCGGAAGTGTTAGAATATCGGCAGGCGATCGTGGAAGATCTGGTGAAGCATCCAAAGCTGTATCAGGCGTTTTGCAGTTCGGTGTCAGAAATTCAGAATGTCAGTGAGTTGCGCCGGGTGCTGAGCAGTGATTTTTCTGTGGATTCGGCATTGAGTGCGGTGCGCTATCTGGAGATGTATGAAGAATTAGTGGATCTGTTTGCAAATGTATTTTCGGAGATTGAAAAAAATCCGGGGGCAGATATTGCATCGGAGGGCATGAAAAATTTCCGGGAACTGGTATACAGTGTGGCAAAGAGTGAGGAATATCTGAATCTGAAACGGGAAATGGAAGCCACCGGCAAAAATTTTGGTTATCTGAAAAGTGTAACCATTGGAATTAACCTGGATGACAATCTGCGACCGAAGGAAGCGGGAATTATTTCCGTCAATGAAAAAGAATTTTCTGCGGGAAGCATTATTGACAAGCTGATGAAGCATCGTCTGACGGATCGGCAGGGGATGATGACTCCATTGTATCCACTGCAGAAGGGATTGCACGGGGAAGAACAGAAAGCGATTAATTATGCGATGGGAAGTGCGCTGCAGACGATCTTTGAAAAACCGCTGCGCTCTTTTGAACCGATGATCCAGAATTATTATAAGGCAAATACGGCGGTGTTTGCGGCACTTCTGGACGATATTCGGTTTCTGACGGCAGGTGTGAAGTTTATTCTGGATATGCAGGCAAAAGGATTTGAAATGTGCCGTCCACAGATTTGTCCGGTAAAGGATCGGGTGTGTGAATTAGAGCAGGTATACAATCCGATGCTTGCTATGCGTGGCGTAGAAAAAACAGTTGTTTCCAACCGGTTTGAACTGGATGAAAACGGTCGTTTTTATCTGGTGACGGGACCAAACCACGGCGGAAAGTCTATTTATGCATATTCTATCGGTATGGCACAGGCATTGTGTCAGCTTGGGCTTTTTGTGCCGGCACATCAGGCAAAAATGAGTCCGGTGACTGGGATTTTTACCCATTTTCCGGTTTCGGATGAGAATAATTATGGAAAAGGACGGTTGGAGAGTGAGTGTGCCCGCCTCAGTGAGATTTTAAAGCAGTTATCGGATACGGACATGCTTTTGATGGATGAATCTTTTTCCAGTACCAGCGGTCTGGAGGCAGGTTATATTGCATCGGAAGTGCTGACCGGAATCGGTGTCATCGGATGCTGTGGACTGTTTGTGACGCATATTCATGATCTGCCGATGAAGGTTCAGGAATATAATTCTTACCCGGGAAACCGAAGCAAGATTGATAATCTGGTGGCACAGATGGATAATGTGGCGCAGGGTGTCAGAAGTTATCGGATCAGTCGGACGACACCGGATGGACTCAGTTATGCCAGAGATATTGCGGCACGGTATGGTCTGAATCTGGAGGAAATCTGCGGGAATAAGGAAGGAAAGTAGGTTATGTGGACTTTACAAGTCTTTTCGCCTGTATTAAAATGAAGAAGAACGGAGCATCGGGTGAATATTGTCAGGATATTAGATGTTCAAAATATCGGAAGATTGTATATTTCAAAACCGATGATCTGCATCTGAATGAGAAACATGAGGAGGAAAATATCATGATTAATGCAGCTTTTATTTATGTAGCACCGGATCAGAATCCACAGGAGCAGAAAGCAGTGATCCCGTCTGAGACACTTACGTTACATGTCGTAGGATGCTCTACTTATGAACAGGCAGAAGCAGCAGCAAAGGAACTGGTTGCAAACGGATGTGGTGCCATTGAGTTGTGTGCAGGGTTTGGTAACGAAGGAATTGCACGGATCAAGAAGGCAGTTGGGCCGGAGATTCCGGTAGGAGCTGTAAAATTTGATTATCATCCTGCGTTCGGTTTCAAGAGCGGAGACGAATTATTCCAGTAAGTATAAATAGTAATTAAAATAAAAAGAGTTTTGATCGGATATTAGAGTTTTTTGACTGGTCAGAACTCTTTTTTGGTGTAAAAACCCTATATTATAGGAGAAAAGGAAAAGTGAAAAAGTTTCTTTTGGGTGAGCGGTTGTTTTTTTACTTGTGGTGTGTTACTATTTGTAATACTGATGAGAATTATGTATGAGAGTAAAGAGAGAAAAAACGGAGGAATGAAAATTTGAGTAAAGTAGCGATTGTGACAGACAGTAACAGTGGAATTACTCAGGCACAGGCAAAAGAACTTGGAATCCGCGTCATGCCGATGCCGTTTTATATTAATGAAGAAATGCTTCTGGAGGATATTGATCTGACCCAGGAACAGTTTTATGAGAGATTGACAGAAGGTGCTGATATTCACACATCCACCCCTGTTTTAACAAATTTTACAGATCTTTGGGACGAACTGCTTGAGGAGTATGATGAGATCATTCATATTCCGATGTCCAGCGGACTTTCCAGTACCTGTTCCACAGCGACCATGCTGGCACAGGATTACGACGGAAAAGTATTTGTTGTAGATAATCAGCGTATTTCCGTAACACAGCGCCAGTCAGTCATGGATGCTATGGAGCTTGCAGCAGCAGGCAAATCCGGACAGGAGATTTACGACAAACTGATGGAGAATAAGATGGAGTCCAGTATTTATATTATGCTGGATACCTTATATTATCTGAAAAAAGGTGGTCGTATCACACCGGCGGCAGCAGCACTTGGTACTTTGCTGAAACTGAAACCGGTTCTGCAGATCCAGGGTGAGAAGCTGGATGCTTTTGCAAAAGCAAGAACCGTAAAACAGGCGAAAAACATCATGATCAAACAGATCAAAGATGACTGTGAGCGTCGTTTTGGTTCTGCAGATGGCACCGGCGTACACATTTCCATGGCGTATACCCATGATCTTGAAGCGGCAGAAGAGTTCAAAAAAGAAGTACAGGAAGCATTCCCGAATCATGAGATTGTGCTGAATCCGTTATCCTTAAGTATTGCATGTCACATTGGACCGGGTGCTCTGGCAGTGACAGCGACAAAAGCAATCGAGGTGGATGCATAATGGTAGATTACGAGAAGTTAAAGCAGATCAGAAATATGGGATTTATCAAACATACCGGAATCAAAACTGTTGAACTCCGGGAGGGTTACGCAAAAGGTGAAATCGTATTGGATGAGCGCCATGCAAATCCGATCGGTTCCACACATGGCGGAGTACTGTTCACATTAGTAGATACCGTTGGTGGTGCGGCAGCAACAAGCCGTGGCAGATATGTGACGACGGTATCCGGAAATATCAATTATCTGCGTCCGGCGATGAACTGCAAAAAGCTGATCGGAGAGTCACGCGAGATCAAGATCGGTAAAAAAATGTGTGTCTATGATGTCATGATCACAGATGAGAATGACCGTGAGATCGCAAAAGCTACCATGACTTATTTTTATCTGGACAAGATCAATCCAGAAGATTTTGTAAAATAAGAACCGTATCAATCAGATAAAATAATGAATAAATATTAGTTTTACTTATAAATAGATGTTATATATTAGAAAAAAGATTTTACATCTTGTATAGAATCGTGTATAATCATAAAGTAAAACGGAAAATAAAAAGGGCAGGTTTTACACCTGTCTTTTATAATGCCGAAGGAGGAATCTGTAATTATGGTAAAAGCTGTAGTAGGAGCAAACTGGGGTGATGAAGGAAAAGGTAAAATCACCGACATGTTGGCAAAAGAGGCAGATATTATTGTTCGTTTCCAGGGTGGCGCAAATGCAGGCCATACCATCGTGAACAATTATGGTAAATTTGCACTTCACACACTTCCGTCAGGATGTTTTTATGGACATACAACAAGCATCATCGGTAACGGTGTTGCATTAAATATTCCGGTACTGTTCAAAGAGATCCAGGACATTGTAGCAAAAGGTGTGCCAATGCCAAAAATTCTTGTATCTGACCGTGCACAGATGGTTATGCCATATCATGTGTTATTCGATCAGTATGAGGAGGAGCGTCTGGGTGGTAAATCATTCGGTTCTACAAAATCCGGTATTGCACCATTCTACTCAGATAAATATGCAAAAATCGGTTTTCAGGTAAGTGAGTTATTCGACGAGGAGCTTTTAAAAGAGAAGGTTGTTCGTGTCTGCGAGACAAAGAACGTTACATTAGAGCATCTGTATCACAAACCACTGCTTGATCCGGATGAGTTATTAGAGACTCTGCACCAGTACAAAGAGATGGTAGAGCCGTATGTATGTGATGTATCTACTTATCTGTGGAATGCAATTAAAGAAGGCAAAGAGATTCTGTTAGAGGGTCAGCTTGGTACATTAAAAGATCCGGATCACGGAATTTATCCGATGGTTACATCTTCTTCCACGCTGGCAGCATATGGCGCAATCGGCGCAGGTATCCCGCCATACGAGATCAAGAAGATCATCACAGTCTGCAAAGCATACTCAAGTGCAGTAGGCGCAGGTGCATTTGTCAGCGAGATCTTTGGCGATGAGGCTGATGAGCTGAGAAGACGCGGCGGCGACGGCGGTGAGTTCGGCGCTACAACAGGCAGACCGAGACGTATGGGATGGTTTGACTGTGTGGCAAGTAAATACGGATGCCGTCTGCAGGGTGCGACAGATGTAGCATTTACAGTACTGGATGTACTTGGATATCTGGATGAGATTCCGGTATGTGTAGGTTACGAGATCGATGGCGAGGTAACCACTGAGTTCCCGACCACTGCAAAACTGGAGAAAGCAAAACCGGTATTAAAGACATTACCGGGATGGAAATGCGATATCCGCGGAATCAAAAAATACGAAGATCTTCCGGAAAACTGCCGTAAATATGTAGAGTTCATTGAGGAGCAGATCGGATTCCCGATCACTATGGTTTCCAACGGACCGGGCAGAGAAGATATCATTTACAGATAAATATATGGTAAAACGAGAGGGAGCAGCTGAGGAATCAGCTGTTCCTTTTTCGATTTACAATGGGAAGTTTTTACCAAATGTAAAACCTATTTTTACGATAGGAATAAAACACAAGAAAAACACTGCTGATTTGTATAATATAATGAAAAAATATAAAATGCGTTTGAAAATATTGTAAAAAATATTCATAAAACATGAGAATTTACTTTAAAAATTAGTAAATATGCAGTATAATATATGCATTACCTGCAATGACTAATTTATTTATTAGAAGCAGGGGATATATATTATTATCAGAGGGGGATATGAAGTGGAAAAAGAAATTATTGCTATGCTGCTTGCCGGTGGACAGGGCTCACGATTATATGCACTGACACAGAAACTGGCAAAACCGGCAGTTCCGTTTGGTGGAAAATATCGAATTATTGATTTCCCGTTATCCAATTGTATCAATTCAGGTATCGATACGGTAGGTATTCTGACACAGTACCAGCCGCTTGTACTGAATGAGTACATAGGAAATGGACAGCCATGGGATCTGGACCGTTTGAATGGAGGTGTTCATGTTCTCCCGCCATATCAGAAGGCATCTGGCTCTGACTGGTACAAAGGAACAGCGAATGCGATTTATCAGAATATCTCATTTATTGAGCGGTATGATCCAAAATACGTGATCATCCTTTCCGGAGACCAGATCTGCAAGCAGGATTATAACGATTTCCTTGAATTTCATAAGAAAAAAGGCGCTGAGTTCAGTGTGGCAGTTATGGAAGTGCCTTGGGAAGAAGCATCCAGATTTGGACTGATGGTTACAGATGAGAATGACAAGATCACAGAGTTTCAGGAGAAACCGGCGAATCCGAAATCAAATCTGGCATCCATGGGTATCTATATTTTTAACTGGGATGTATTGCGTAAGTATCTGATCGAGGATGAAGCTGATCCGGAGTCAGAAAATGATTTTGGTAATAACATTATTCCGAATTTACTTCGGGATGGCAGAGATATGTATGCATATCGCTTCAGTGGTTACTGGAAGGATGTAGGAACCATTTCTTCTCTGTGGGAAGCAAATATGGAAGTTCTGGATCCGCAGCACAGTGGTATCGATCTGTTTGAAGATGACTGGAAGATCTACAGTCGAAACAGTGGTATGACCGGTCATAAGATTGGTATGCATGCACAGATTGAAAACTCTATGATCACAGACGGATGTCGAATTGATGGTGAGGTAGAACATTCCGTACTGTTTGCCGGTGTCAAAGTTGCACAGGGAGCAGTTGTAAGAGATGCCGTTGTCATGGGCGGAACGGTGATCAAATCCGGAGCAGTCGTAGAACACTGTATCATCGGTGAAAATGCAGTTATCGGTGAAAATGCGAAGATTGGTGTCGTAAAAGAAGGCGAAGAAAAAGGTGTTGCAACCATTGGACCGGGCGTTTATGTGGGTGATGGAGCAACCGTTGGTTCCAATGCCATGGTACGAGAAAATGTAAAGGATGGTGAAGAAGAATGGTAAAGTCTAATACAAGCGCACTGGGAATTATTTTCCCGAATTACTATGATTCTCTTGTCCCGGAAATGGTCAGCGAGCGGCTGATGGGCTCTGTTCCTTTTGCAAGCCGTTATCGTATGATCGATTTTGTACTTTCCAGTATGGTAAACAGTGGAATCAACAACGTATCTGTACTGGTTCGCGAGAAATATCATTCTCTGATGGATCATCTTGGTTCCGGTCGTGAGTGGGATCTGGTTCGTAAGAACGGTGGTCTGACGATTTGGCCGCCATATGCAGAGAAAGGCATGCATCTGTATGACGGACGTATCGAAGCACTGCATCATACACTTTCTTATCTGGAAAAACAGAAAGAAAAATATGTGATTATTGCAGATACGAATATTGCTGTAAATTTTGATTTCAGAAAATTTATCAATGAGCATAAAGAGAGCGGTGCCGATGTATCTGTTGCTTATACAGAGCAGGAAGTTCCGGAAGGACTGGTAAATGCGCAGAATTCCAGAAAGGATATGTTCTATACGTTCAAACTGGAGAATGGTCGTGTTACAAAATGGTATATCAACCGCAAAGAAGATGGTGTACAGAATCTTGGTATGAATATTTACTGTTTTGACAGAGAATATATGATTGATCTGGTAAATGAAGCTTATGTGCATGGACAGACGAATCTGGAGCGTGATGTATTATCCAATGAAGTGGATAAGATTCATATCCATGGATATAAATACGAGGGCTATTATGCACGAATCTGTGACAGAAATAGCTTTTTTGAGGAGAACATGAAGCTTCTGAAGGATGAAAATCTGGAAGGACTGTTCGCAGGAGGACAGATTTATACAAAATTACGAGATGATAACCCGACCAGATATATTGCTGGTGCAACTGTAAAAAATATGATGGCAGCAGATGGATGTGTCATTGAGGGAACGGTTGAAAACTGTATTTTGTTCCGTGGTGTCAAGATCGGTAAAGGCGCAGTTGTGAAAAACTGTGTGCTGATGCAAGATACTGTTGTGGAGGAGAATGTAAAAGCAGAATATGTGATTACGGATAAAGATGCGGTAGTGACTGCCGGAAAAGAAATTAAAGGGGCAGATACGTTCCCGCTATATATAGCAAAACATCAGAAAGTATAATTATAATACAAGAATGCCGGAGCATTCTTGAACAGATGCTTATACAGTAAAAAATACGAGGCTGTGTGGTGAAAAATTACCACACAGTTTCGTATTTTTTTCAATGCAGATTGTAAAGCGACGATGTTCATGCGCAGGCAGCAAAAGTGGATTGCAAATGTCCGCTTTATAAAATTACAGGAAGTGAACGGTTTTGTTGCTTATGGTACGGTATTGACTGTTATAGTGTGAAAAAAGATTTGACAGAGTGCCGGGAAACTGCGCTATAATAGAAATGCATGTCTGAAAAGAAAAACAGGGAAAAATGATAGAATGGAGCAGTATTATTTATGGAACGAAATCTTACGACGGGAAGTGTGTTAAAAAATATTTTATATTTTTCACTTCCGTATCTGTTATCTTATTTTTTACAGACACTATATGGTATGGCGGATTTGTTCATTGTCGGCCAGTTTGATGGAGTAGCAAGCACAACAGCAGTATCTGTCGGCAGTCAGGTGATGCATATGATCACAGTTATGCTGGTGGGACTGGCAATGGGAACAACGGTTACTATCGGACAGGCAGTTGGTGCCGGAAACCGGGAAAAGGTATCGAAAACAGTTGGAAATACCGTAGTATTATTTATGGTGCTTTCTGTTGTGCTGATGGCAGTATTGCTGTTTTTCGTTAAGACGATCGTAGCGGTTATGTCTACACCGGAAGAAGCTGTGGCAGGAACGGTCTCTTATCTGACAATCTGCTTTATCGGCATTCCGTGTATTACTGCATACAACATCATCAGTTCAATTTTCCGTGGACTTGGGGATTCAAAAAGCCCGATGTATTTTATTGCGATCGCATGTGCGGCAAATATCGGTCTGGATTATCTGTTCATGGGAGCATTTCAGATGGGACCGGCAGGAGCGGCACTTGGAACGACGCTGGCACAGGCATTGAGTGTTGTGATCGCACTGATCATGATCCTGAAACGGAAAATGATCACGGTGACAAAGACTGATTTTATTCCACAAAAAGAGGCGATGGGGCAGATTGCCCGGATCGGTATTCCGATCGCTTTGCAGGACGGACTGATCCAGGTTGCATTTATCGTCATTACCATTATTGCAAACCGCCGCGGATTAAGTGATGCGGCAGCAGTTGGAATCGTGGAAAAAATCATCAGCTTTTTATTCCTGGTGCCATCTTCCATGTTGTCGACGGTCTCCGCGATGGGAGCTCAGAATATCGGTGCCGGAAAACCGGAGCGGGCGATCCAGACCCTGCGTTATTCCATTATGATCACGGTGGGATTTGGCGTGATCATATCTGTGATCATTCAGTTTGCAGCAGCACCGGTGGTGGGACTGTTTACTACAGACGCGGCAGTGGTTGTACTTGGCACACAGTATATCAGAGGTTATATCTGGGATTGCATTTTTGCGGGCATTCATTTCAGCTTCAGCGGATATTTTTGTGCCTGCGGTAGATCGGAACTGTCTTTTATTCACAATATTACAGCAATCGTGCTGGTGCGTGTGCCGGGGGTTTATCTGACATCCAAAATGTTCCCGGATACGCTGTTCCCGATGGGACTGGCGACAGCGGCGGGATCACTGACATCTGTCGTGATCTGTCTGATTGCATATTCTTATTTGCACCGCAGACAGAAAAAAGATGCAGTTTGACGGATGATGCAGGTATTTTATCTCAGTCGAGAAGACTCCCACTTCTGCAAGTGGTGAGTAATAACAAG
>OHAU01003829.1_pt1 | contig 11256 bp, 7 predicted proteins | sample 1577181 | NCBI WGS metagenome assembly OHAU01 (sample SAMEA3541472, study PRJEB24748) | human gut metagenome | biome: human gut; feature: human-associated habitat; material: faeces | place: China | collected 2012
CCATATTTCTGACTTATTATCTATAAAATATTGAGTAATAATCGGTTGTAAATACAGAAACTAAAAGAACCGGTTATTACTTTCATAATACTTAAGATTTAATTAACTACTCATATTCGCGATATGTGTTTCTCATCATGATTTGATGGTGCAAATATAGACTGAATAAGTACATCCTGAGTACGGATTCCAGCCATAAAAGCATCACTATAGGGAAAAGTAGGAATTCGTACTTTTCTGTACCAATACCGTACTCCCCATCTATAAAAGAGCGTGTTAAGGCATTTTTATAACTTCTCCCAAGCACTGGCTTCACGGATTAACTTGAATAACCTGATTCCATTTCAGTTTTACTGGATATCCCCAATCCGGTTTTGCTGGATCACAAAAGTCACCGACAGCTTTCATCCGGGCATAAAGCAATGCGGTAAGTTCGTCGCGCTTTTTGCTGTAGTTAGGATCATCATAAAGGTTGTTCATCTCCATCGGGTCGGCCTCAAGGTCGAAAAGCTGAGGATGACGTTGCCCTCCAACATTGTAGAGTATAAGTTTAAAGTTATCCTTTTTAATGGCACGCTGGAGGTTGATGTATGCCAATAGTATGTCCTCGCGTTTTTTTACCATGGGGTTCTGTATGGTTTGTGCCAATGAAAGGCCTTTAACAGTAGGCGGCACTTCTATATCCGCAAGCTCACAAAGAGTGGGATAAATATCATAAAGATAACAATAAGCATCACACATCGCATTCTGTGGAATGCCGGGACCGCATATTACCAAAGGTACTCTCACTGCTGCTTCATACAAGTTCTGCTTGCCCAGCAGCCCATGTTCCCCGACACAAAGACCGTTGTCCGACGTAAAAACAATGATGGTATTATCAACCTTGCCACTGCTTTCAAGTACATCAAGGATACGTCCTATCTGAAAATCCACTTCGCTCACCATGCCATAATAATTAGCCCTTTCAGTAAGTACCTGAGCCGAAATGCGAGGAGTGGAAAGCAACTTTTCATCGCGTTCATTAAGGTCACCGTTGTCAAATGGGTGTTGTGCAACAAAATTCTCGGGCATCGGAACCTCAGTACTAGCGTATTTATGTCCGTAGTGAGGCAACACATTGCGCGGATCATGAGGCGAAGTAAATGCAACATACATCAAAAAAGGAGTGTCGTCCGACGCCTTAGCTTCAAGAAATCTGATAGCAGCATCGGCATATAATTCGGACGAAAAGGTATTGAGTGACGCATCCACCCATTTACCGTTGGTATTATTGTACTTCCCTGCCGGATCGTACTGATGCAGGTAAGGGCACCGATGTCCCAGTTCATTGTATTTCCCGTAAGGATGCATTCCACCGAAAAAAAGGTTTGCACCTGTAGAAAACGAACGGGTAAACGAGGCATTGTCACTGTGCCATTTACCAGTTGCAAAAGTCGTGTAGCCATTCTCACGGAATAGTTCCGGAAAAGTTCTTTCATTTTCCGGAATAACGCCGCCATTGCGATGTATATCCATCAAACCACGCCCGGTAAGAAGCATTGCACGGCTGGGCTGCGAAATAGCACCATTGAAACCTCCCATTACGTGAGTTTGGGTGAATGATATACCACGGCTGACAAGCCGGTCCATATTCGGGGTCTGGATTGTACCGTTACCCCAAGCATGGATAGTGCTGAAAGTCTGGTCGTCCGTCAGCAGGACAAGAATATTAGGACGCTTCGGCCCGTTCCCCTTATCATTACCTTTCTCCGTATTCGCTCCGAATGCAGAGAGTCCGAAAAAAGGCATGTTCAATAATGCCGGAAGGCATAAAAACAAGGTTTTGTTTTTCACTTTCAAATTCATAATGTTTTTTATTTAATGACTAAATCTACTAATGACAGCCCCCAATCTATAACCGGAAACCCGTTGTAACCGTCAAATGGTCTGTTTGTCTTGATGAAACAAAGTGTTCCATACCTTGAAACAGTTCGTTTCACTATTAGGAACAACTTGTTTCCTTATAGAAAACACTTTGTTCTATAGGTATGAAACAAAGTGTTCAATACTATGAACTAATACATTATACTTTTACCATACAACGGAACAGTTATATAAAAGAAGTGGAAGATAAATCTGCTTACACTATTACTTCCACAGTTACCTCCACCTGTAATACACTTATACTCACTGAATTAGTAGAAATAATATGGAAGTAAAAAATCCTGCTTACACACATAACAGATTGATTATTATCAAACTATCAAAAAAGTGCAAGCAAATGGGGATAGAACAACTAAACTTTGTTGGAAACGATGGTTTAGTTCAGCCTTTTAGGGAAGATGTAGCATTCGTTCGCCCACTCCTCCCATTTCCGGACCATCTTCTTCAGCACATCCGGATACTCAGCAGCTACATTATTCCACTCAGTTCTGTCTTTTTCAATATCATACAGTTCCCACTCCTTCATTTTTTCATCCTTTACAGCTTTCCAATTTTTCCACCGTACAAAACAATTATTGAAGTGTTCACCGAAGATATATTCATGTATTTGTTTATCAGGATTATGAACCGTTGACATCAAGCTAGTTCCTGCCATAGGAATAATCGAATTTCCGTCATGATAAGTTGTCGGATATTCTGCTCTGGCAACCTCTACAAATGTAGCCATGATATCAGGAACAAAACCTACGTTTCTTCTTATCTGGTTGCTATACTTTCCAAGCACTTCCGGCCAGGAAATAATCAATGGGGTAGCAATGCCTCCTTCATAGGCCCGTACTTTATATTTCCGGTACGGTGTATTGCTAACCTGTGCCCAAGGCAGTCCATAAGAAGGATGAACCCAGCTGTCAAGCTTATTAATCTCACTTGTGCTTCCGAAACCTTTTTCCGAATAAGGTTCTGCACATGCCCCATTATCCGAGAGAAAAAGTATAAGAGTATTGTCAAGCTTACCTTCTTCTTCCAGATAATCAATCAACTTTCCAATGTTATAATCCATGCAGTAAACTTGGGCGGCATAAACAGACATCCGCAAGGACGAACTATCACGTTCTGCTTCCGTAAGCTCATTCCAGGCACGAGATTCCCATTCGGCCAATTTCCAATCAGGATTGACTATACCCAATTCAACCATTTTCCGGTAACGCTCTTCACGAACGGCTTCCCATCCCTTGTCATATTTGCCTGCAAACTTTTCCAAATCCTTGTCTTTGGCATGTAGCGGCCAATGGGGAGCATTGTACGCCAAGTAAAGAAAGAACGGATTATCATCCGTCTGTTCATCTATAAACCGAATGGCATAATCAGTAAAAGCATCCGTTGTATAATAGGGGGATTGAGGAGCAGGCAAATTCGTATTATCCAGAGTCAAGCCCCGTCCGCCCTGAGGTTTCAAATAGCTGGAAGCACCGGCCAGTATTCCATAAAAATGCTCAAATCCCCTCTGCAACGGCCACTTTTCCTTGCCATGCATCCCAACATGCCATTTGCCTGTCATGTATGTATGATAGCCAGCCTCTTTCAGCACCTCAGCAATTGTCACACAATTACGGTTGAGAAAACCCATATAACCATGGACTCCTCTATTTTCCGGATGTTTTTCTCCTTTCTTGATGCCGGGATCTTCAGACATAGCTCCGATGCCGGCCTGCTGCGGATAAAGTCCGGTCAGCAAGCTGGCACGGGTAGGACAAGAACGTCCAGAATTATAAAACTGCGTATATCGTACTCCCTTTTGTGCCAACCGGTCAATATTGGGAGTCGGAATCTCACCGCCATAACACCCAACATCCGAATATCCCATGTCATCTGCCATAATAAGTACAATATTAGGTCTTTCATCAGTTTCTTTGCTGGTTCGTATTGTTTCGTCTGCCATACACGGCATAGCAGACAACATCGACAAGGCGGATGTTCCGCACAAGAAATAACTCTTTCTCATTTTTTGTATTTCAATTAGTATTACATACTATTATATAAGGTCAAAATTCCGGTAAAGAATTCCACCACTCAAGAGCCAATTTACTCAACCGACTTGCCACCTGAGGATGTTTCTTGCTTAAATCAACGTTTTCCCTCAAATTATCCTCCAAATCATACAATAAGACATTTGTACTGTCTTTATCAACCAACAGTTTCCACTTGCCATACCGCACCGCAATAGCCGGACTGACATCTTTGTCTGCAGGCCGGGGGAATGCTTTGCTTTCATTTCTTCTATATTCCCAAAAGAGAGGTTCTCTCCTTTCCTGCGGAACCCCTTTCAAAGCCGCACTCATGTCCATGCCATCACTTTTACAATCAGCAGGCAATTTGATTCCAGCAAGTGAACTCAAACTCTTGTACAAATCCAGAGCGCTGACCACCGTAGTATCGTCCGTTTTCCCCGAAGGAATTTCGCCTTTTGTATCCCATATTATAAAGGGCATATGTATACCTCCCTCGAACAATGAAGCTTTACATCCTCTCATATTACCGGCCCGGCTTCCCTTGAAACTGGGTGCAGGCCCGTTGTCACTGGTAAAAATGACAATGGTATTGTTTTCAAGATTCATATTTTTAATTTCACGCAGCAAACGTCCTATTTGCCTATCATATTCGGCAAGCACCACCCGAAAGTTCTTTTCCGATTCCTGCCCGTCCGGAAAGACCTGCTGTTGCTCAAAGTTTCCAACCCACGGAGTATGCATGTCATCCGGCCATAAGTTCACAAAACAAGCTTCTCCTCTGTGACGTTCTAAAAAAGCCAGCGTTTTATCAACGAAATAGGCTGTTCTATTCCATCGCTTTACACTATCCTGCGGAGACCAAATCCAATCCGTTGCCGTAAGTAACGAATCCGGTTGAGGGCTTTCATAGGTGCTGCAATATTCGTCATATCCATAAGCGACAAAAGGGGGAGCATTCCGGACATCCCGTCCCCCTCCCAAATGCCATTTCCCGAAATGACCGGTTTTATATCCGGCATTCTTCATCACTTTGGGCAAGGTGGGAGCCGAAGGGTCCAAATAGTCGGCCATTTCCGCAGCTTTGTTTCCAGCCTTTCCTTGTAAATAAGTGGTTATATGCCACTTGCCCGGGTACATCCCGGTCAGTAGGCCACAACGCGAAGGAGAACTGATAGGAGATGCACTATAATATTGATTGAACCGTGAACCTTCTTCTGCCATACGGTCAATATTGGGAGTAGGTATAAATTTACCACCATATATACCAATATCACCATAACCCATATCATCCGTAAGCACAACTATAATATTAGGAGGCAACTCAGCGTTATTCCCTGCCAGACAAGGCAATGTCATAGGGACTGTCAGGGCAGGCAATAGTCCCAGTAAACACATTTTTTCCTTTTTCATCATTGCTTCTTTATTTTCACGTCCATTTGAGCTCCCGTATCACCCTGCTGCCGCATCCACGCCTCAAGTTCCCCTTTCATCATAGCAATACGTTTCGCATACTTCTTTTCTTCTGCCAAATTATTCAACTCCCAAGGATCTTTCTGCATATCATAAAACTCTATTGCAGGACGTTTTACATATCTGTCAACAAAATATCTTGCCCGTTTATCTGTTTTTGTACTCTCAATCCAGCTTGCCCAAACGCTTCTTTCATTCTTAAGATTCATCAGATGTTTTTCAAAATACTCTACTTCAGGAGTCAAGTTCAATATCAGTTTATATCTCTTGTCCCTGATGCTACGTATCGGATAGGCTGTCCCTTCCGGGATATTATTATGTATACCGTAAGCAAAGCGACGGTGTTCTTTCTCTTTGCCGAACAATGCCTTCAGGAAACTTTTCCCATCAATGCCCTCTATTTCATCTCCACCGACAAATTCCATTAAAGTAGGTAGAATATCTTCATACTGAACGATAGCATCACTGGTCGATTTGGCCTTTATTTTTGCAGGATAGCGAGCCACCAATGCACTGCTTTGACCGTAGTTCCAGCAAGTCCATTTTCCTCCCGGCAACTGTGGACCTTGTTCTCCAAGAAATACAACTAAAGTATTATCCAGTTTGCCAACCTCTTCAATAGTTTTCAATACATCACCAACCTGATTATCCAAAGCCCGGATTTCAGCCAAAAGACGTCTGAAAAGTTCACGCGTTCCTTTATTATCAACGCAGTTAGGAGGCAGTATAACCTTATCTGCATCAAATTCATCCTTATTTCCGCATGTCCACGGAGCGTGGGAAAGCGTACTGCAAACAAATAAGCAAAACGGACTGTCCTGTCGCATAAAGTCACGAATGCCATCCACTGTATAGTCAGCAGTCACAGCAATACAGTTCTCCTCAAACCCCGGAACCTTCTCAAAATTGAAAACACTTTTAGGAACAGTATGCGTTTTTCCTGCACGCCCTACCCGATAACCCGCCTGGGGCAGATAATACGTGACGCTCTTTATATCAGAATAGGATATTTTATGATTTTGATAAGAGCCGTGCCGAGCAGGATAGAGTCCGGTATATAAGGAAGCCCGAATAGGCACACTCATTGCACAAGAGGCAAAGTTATTAGTGAATCTGATTCCTTCTTCAGCTATCCGATCAATATTCGGAGTCTTGAGGTTCTTCCCTCCATAGCAACTAATCTCATTCGAAGCAAGATCATCTGCCAAGATTACTACAATGTTCGGTTTCTCCTGTGCTTTTAAGGTACCGGCAACAGGCAGTAGTGCAAGACATGCACCTTTTACAATATTCCAATTCATACATCCAATTTTTAAGTCCGTATTAGATTATTTGATAGCAAAATTAGTGCATCCCTTCCTTAATAAGAGTACTCAAACGCGACAAAGATGTACGAATATGGTCTGAAAGACAGAAAGCTTCTTAAGAATTTTCCAAATTTGTTTTTGTGATGTCTTTACGCATCTGCTCTCTATATTTTTTAGGGGTCATTTCAAATTTCTGAGAAAATATTTTGAAGAAGTTTCCCCGGTTGATAAAGCCGGTCCTATCCATAATCTCTTCAACAGACAAGTTTGTATTAATTAATAGTTTCTTCACAATATCCAGCTTATACTCTCTGATTATATCATTCGGCTTCTTAGGAGTTATTTCTTTTATTCTCCGATAAAACTGACGCGTACTGTATCCTAAAGAAGAGCTAATGGTTTCAATAGAAAGCTCCGGATTAGTAATATTCGAATCGATTACCTGATATACTTTTTCCATGAATTTCTTATCTTCCTCGTGCACCAGCTTACCCTCATTTATCTCAAATGAGCTCACAGCCGAAGAGAAATATTGCTTCAAGTCTTCTTTTCTCTTGATGAGCCGTTCCACTACTTTTTCCAAATATCTCACACTGAAAGGCTTGGTTATATAAACCTCTGCTCCGGAATCAATACCCCTTACCTGATCCTCCACCGTATTCTTGGCAGATAAAAGAATCATTGGTATATGTTTGCGCAATTTATCTCCCTTTATCAATGTAGTAAGAGAGATACCGTCAATGTCCGGCATCATAATATCCGATATGATTATGTCCGGTGAACTCTGCTCCAAACAAGACATCACCTCTGTTGAATTATTAATGGGAATTACATTATATTTATCAATAAATATTTCTGTAACAAACCATAGCATGGCCGAATCATCATCTATAATCATTATTGTCTGCTTATTCTTGTCATATTCAGGAATGACAATCTCAGGAACAGAACTGGTTTCCTCCATTTTTCGGGAAACGTTCTCTATAACAGTCACACTTGCATTACCAAAAAACTCATCACCCTCCGTAGCTTGCTCTATTGACAATTCAGGGAGAATTACAGTAAAAGTCGTTATATCATTAAGCACACTGGTTACGGTTATTTCTCCCTCTAACAATTTCACCATATTATTGCATATAGCCAAACCCAATCCATTTCGCGACGTTTCATGTGCTTTATTCTGGTCTTCAAAATTATCAAGTACGGTATATCTATCAAAAATCTTAGAAAGATCATCTTCTTTAATCCCTTTGCCTGTATTAGCTACAACAATATACAGCTTTTTGTCTTCAACATACACATCTACACTTATTTTTCCTTTGACTGATGCATATTTAAAAGCATTGGATATAAGATTAGTAATTATCTTATTCAAGCATCCCGAATCAGAGTTCCAATATATATTGTCGACTATATTTATTCTATAATCAAGCAGCTTATTACTTGTCAATTCTGAAAAAGGTTCAGCTATATTACGGGCTAATTCTGATATGGGACAGGATTTTATCTCTACTTTTTTATGTCCCGTCTCCAAACGTCTGAATTCAATTAGTTCTGCAATCAGACTATTCAGTTCCTCCGCATTATGCTTAATCAATTTGGCATATTTAATAATGAGGCTATCTGATTTGTCGTATGAAATAATCTTTTCGCAAGGACCATATATTAACGTCAAGGGAGTACACAGTTCGTGAGTTATATTAGTAAAGAATCGTAATTTTGATTCATAAACATCTTCGCGTTGTTTTCTTGTCAGCTTTTCTACGATATTCTCTTTTTTCATTCTATACCATTTAATACTCAGCCGTACAATACAGTAACCAACCAATAACAACAATAAAGTATAGACCACATATGCCAAAGTAGTCTGATACCACGGGTATGATATGTTTATCACAAGTGACTGAACCGCACTTTCCTTACCTGTAATATTATTCCTATACTTCACCAACAAAGTATATCTGCCCGGAGAAATATTGGTGAATGATGCGGAATTGGAGCCTCCATTGTCAATCCAAATATCACTAAGTTCTGCAAGTTTATAAAAATAAGTATAATCATTCCCATTTATATAATCTATAGCAGTAAACGATAAAGAGAAAAAATTTTGTTCATAATTCAAAGTTATATTTTTCCTACTATTTTCAATACTTACAAAATCATTTATATTATACTCTTTACCGAATATAGATAAGTTGCTAAATTGAATTTCCGGATTATAATCCAGTTTAGGAAATCCATTGACCGAAACAGTGACAAAACCGTTTATCCCTCCAAAAAACAAAGTGCCGGAAGGTATATGCTTGAAGTATGCCCCATCACTGAACTCTGTTACCTGAAGATCGTTCTGCTTCCAATATGTCTGGAAGGTATTCTCCGAAACATTATACTTTATCAATCCTCGATTAGTGCTCAACCACAAATTATTGTATTCATCCTGCAACATTCCATGTATCACATTCTTCGGCAAAACATTTGTCTTGTCAAATACATATCTATCTCTATCATAATAAATTCGGGCAAGCCCATAACTTGTAGCAAACCAATAGCTTTTGTCACTCTTTAAAATAGAAAACACATCGTTCAATGTCTGGCTTTCGCTTCCTTCATTTAAACTGTAAACTTCTATTTTATTGGTACGATTATTAATTTTATAGGCTCCATATCCTCTATTGCCAAACCAGATAATCGAATCGTTCTCCTTATAAGAGGTGAAAAAATAGTTGGAAGGAATTACACCATTATCAAACAAAAAGGTCGTATCTTTCTTCAATACCGGATTGCCGTCTTTTTCGCCAAGCTTAGCCTTTACAATCCCTTCACCCACCGTAGCAATCCAAAGAGTAGAATCATTAAATTCACAAACAGAATATACATATCTTAAAGGTTTGTTACCGCCTAAAATATCTATATTCTTTATACTACTACTTTTATATGAATAATAATTCAGACCATTTTCACTGCCTATCCATAAAATATCTTTCTTACCAGGTACTATTGTATAGACAGAGTTACTTTTTAACAAGCTATTATTCGTAAGAAACTGCACTGATTTTTCTCCTTCATTAACAGCCGCGTCATAATTTTCAATTTTCACAATGCCATTCCCTTTTGTTCCAAACCAAAAAGTACCGTATTCATCAATATAAAATGTTCTTATCGGCGTATTTAGATTGTATGGCAAATCTCTCAACAACGTCGTCCTGAGAGTATAGGAATCATTGTAATACATATACACCCCCTGCCCATCAGTACCCACCCATATAATATCCTGAAATTTATCTTTTTCTATACAAAAGATACCGGATTTGATATTTATATCGTGAATAGAATATCTATCTTTAGATTCTGGAATATGCTGCAAAACAATCAGTCCACTTGATTTAAAACCAATAAAATATTCACCTTTATGCTGAATTATAGCTGAAATTTCTCCGTACCGTTTTACTTCATCAGACAAATCATAGATATAATACTTATTGCAACTAGCAGGGTCATATTCATAAAGGGCATATTTATTATCCACAATATAAAAGGTATCGTCATCATAAAAACACCACATGACCTTCTCCTCATCATCAAACAGTTTTTTAGGTTCTAAAGAGATACTTCCATCAGGATTAGAATTGATTGAAAAACTAAGATTGTTTCCGCTTTTCATAAATATCCACAATATATTTCTTTTGTCAATAGCAACCTCGAGGATGTCATCTGCTATGAGGTTATCTACTTGTATTCCACGAAATTGCTGTTCCTCAGGCACATAATAATAAATGTAATTATCACTATTAACGACAAAGATTCTATTATCCGTACTATTCACTACCCAGTTTTTCCCCTTAAACTGCCTGAATGAATGTACCGTTTGAGAATACTTCTCCAAACGATCAAGACCATAATTTGGTCTGAATCCACAAAATATTATTCTCAGCTTCCAATATACTCTCTACTATATTCCCAGACAATATCTTTTTCTTATCAATGGGGTTGTACAACTGAAAGTTCAGCCCATCAAAAAAGTTGACCCCCTCACAAGAACCAAACCACATAAAACCATCCCCATCCTGACAAATAGATAATACTGCACTATTGGAAAGTCCATTCTTGCTGGAATACTGCCGCAAATTATAAGCCGAAGAATAATTATTAAACAGAAATAACAGAAAGATAACAGAAACATGGATAACCAGATTATATCTTGTTCTCATAGAATTAAAATTAAAATCATTACAACTTTCTGTACGAAAGGAACTACACCAATCGCCACTAACTCAACACTCTTCATAAAGGAGTACAAACTATACCTTTTAAAAATCATAAAGCTTTTATAGGCTAATTTATCTCAAAATCTTATCGCAAAAATAATATTTTTATTCTTGTAACACCATACCTATTTAATAAAAAATAGGATTTAACTCTTAAAGGTATAAAGGAATGATATGGTGATAAAATACCATGGCTAATAACACAAACAAGACCAGTCAAAACAAGCTTGTCTTTTCCTGATTTAGCTAGACGCTTTTTCTTTTTATAACCGATATCAGTAG
>OHAU01003830.1_pt1 | contig 11254 bp, 9 predicted proteins | sample 1577181 | NCBI WGS metagenome assembly OHAU01 (sample SAMEA3541472, study PRJEB24748) | human gut metagenome | biome: human gut; feature: human-associated habitat; material: faeces | place: China | collected 2012
TGCCTTGTGGATATTGGCGTGATAGTGGATCACCGTACCGGGTGACACGGTTTTCTGCGAATCTGTTGTACATATTCTTCCTCCTTCACGCCCGCCATGCGGGTTTCTATCATCATCCACATGATAGCGCAACCCGAAGGAAAAGCCCAATGTGTGAAAAGCAAATTTACAGATTTAGCAGCTGTAGCATCGCCAAATCGCAGAAAATATTTTCGCCAAATCGCAGGATTATCTTGAATTGGATGCGCTGATCCGCTATAATATAGTCATTCTATTCACGGTGTTGTAGATGCTTTTCACATCGTAGCCCTTGTCGGCAAGGAAGGCGCATCCACCACGCCCAGCTCATGCAGCTTCCGCACCAGCTTGGCCATGATCGAACGCACTGTTGTCCACTGCCGCAGGAAGCGGTCATGGGTCCAATAAGACGGCAGCGACTCCATGATGTTAAAGCCGCAGTAGTGGGCAATGAGTCGGTTGTTGTCCAGATAATCCATCAAATCTGTGATCTGCGCGAAGCCCTCGCATTTCATAAAAGGGGCTCCGCTTTCTATATCATTTGAGTGATTTTCGGCTTCAGCCATGGCCGGGAACCATTGCAATTACTGCATTTCCTGCGTTTTGCTCATGGCTGTTATAATTATTTCGTAAGGTGATCCTATCCGGTTCCCGCGCACGAGAGGACTTCCGCCGCACAAGCGACGGCACACGCCAAATACCGGAAAGGACTTTACTTATGCGGCGCAGCCCTGTATAAATGTTTAAGATGGAAAATCGTCGAAAGACTATGCTGCAGGGCCATATGTCTGAGCGGGAGCCCCTATGATCGACCGACCGCACTCTTAAGGCAACACCGCGCAGTGAAAGCTGCGGTATTGCCTTGGCAGGACTGCGGTCAGTTTCTTTCTCTGCGAAAGGAGGGAGCATCGGTGAACCGCGTGTTCCGCGAGGAAAAGAAATATCTGATCTCGCTGCCGGAGGCGCTGCAAGCCTGCCATCGGCTCGCGCAGGTCATGCACGAGGACCCGCACAACGGCATAAGCGGCTACCCTGTCCGCTCGCTTTACTTCGATACGCTCGACGACAGGGACTTCCGCGAAAAGGCTGCGGGCGTAGAGCTGCGGCGCAAGCTGCGCCTGCGCTGCTATGATCCGGCGGCAGACTTCGCCATGCTGGAGATGAAGCAGAAGCAGGGCGCAAGTCAGCTCAAGCGCTCTCTGCGCGTGACACGGGAGGATGCCCAAGCGCTCACGCGCGGCGACTACGCGCCGCTGCTGCGGTATCCGGAGCCTTTTGCCGCGGAGTGCTATGCGCTGATGCACAGCCGGTGCTATCGCCCCAAAACGATCGTAGAATACGACCGCAAGGCATTTATCGCCAAAGAGAACAAAATACGCATTACCTTTGACAGCCGCATTGTTTCCGTCGAGAGCTGCTTCGACCTCTTTTCGCCGCGGCTGAACATGAACCCCGTGCTCGATCCGTACTGCGTGGTGCTTGAGGTCAAGTACAACGGCTTTCTGCTCGATTATCTTCGCGAGCTGATCAACAGCGTGGATCGCAGTGAGCTTTCTGTCAGCAAATATGTGCTTGCCCGCCAAAACGGATGTCAGACGAGGCTATAGGAGGAAAACACCATGAGACAACAGATCCTGAACCTTTTTACCACACCCCGCGATATGTCGTGGGAGGATATTCTGCTCAATATCGTCCTGGCCGCCGTGCTGGGCTTTTTTATCTTCCTGTCCTATGCCATCTCCCACCGCGGGACGATCTACAGCCGCAAGTTCAACGCCTCACTCGTCATTCTCGCGGTGCTGACGGGGACGGTCATGACCGTCATCGGCAACAACATCGCGCTGTCTCTCGGTATGGTGGGCGCGCTGTCCATCGTCCGCTTCCGCACCGCCATCAAGGACTCGCGCGATACGGTTTATATTTTTTGGTCCATCATTGTCGGCATCTGCTGCGGCGTGGGCGATTATGCCGTGGCCTGCATCGGCAGCGCCGTGACCTTCACGGTGATCCTGCTGCTCGGCTGCATCAAGAGCGATAACCGGATGCTGCTCATCATCCGCGCCCACCGCAGCAAGCAGGAGCCGATCAAGGCGCAGATCTACAAGCTCTTTCGCGCCAAAGCGACGCTGCGTGTGGAAAACACGACGGAGGATACGGTCGAACTGATCTACGAGATCACGCAAAAGCTCCTGCGCCGCGCGGAGCAGACAACGCCGGACATCCCCGGCAGCATCTATTCGCTGGGAAGCATCGATTATGTCAATCTTGTCATGCAGAACGACGAGGTGTCGAACTGAGCAACCGGAAAGAGAGGAGCGGAGACGAACATGAAATACAAGCGAATGGCTCTTGCAGCCTGTGCGCTGCTGCTCCTCCTATCCGCAACAAACCTGTCAGCCGTGCTGACCGATGAGCACCCACGCTATCATCAGCATCTTGAGCGCCCCGCCTACACGCCCTGCGCCGAGCATGACGGCGAGACGCTCTGCACGCATCTGCCGCTCGTTCTCATCGACACCGGCGGCACGGAGATCCCCGGCGTTCCCATCCAGAGCGGCGGCAGCGGCCGTGAGGACGATGCTTTCACCACCACCGCCGACGGCAGTACACTGCTGCGCGCGTCCGTCTCGGTGGTGGATCATGCCGAGGGCAACAATCACCCCGCCGACACGCCGACGCTCCAGAGCGTCATTGACATTCGAGTGCGAGGCAACTCCTCGCGCTATTTTGATAAGCACAGCTATCTTGTCAAGACGCTGACGGACGACGGTGCGGCCTCGCGCGATGTCGCCATGCTGGGGATGGATGCCTTCGACGAGTGGGCGCTGCATGGGCCGTACCTCGATAAGACGCTCATCCGCAATTATATGTGGTACAATCTTGCGGGCGAGATCATGGACTACGCGCCGAATGTGCGCTTCTGCGAGGTACTGCTCAACGGAGTGTATCAGGGGCTTTATGTTATGACGGAGACTGTCAGCTCCGGCGCGGATGCCCGCTTGAAGCTCACGGAGCCGTCGAAGGACACGGTGCAGACGAGCTATGCTCTGCGCCTTGACCGCGGCAGCGGCAACGAGGTCAAAAACATTGAGGCCTTCTCCCAATACGCCCTGCGAAATCTGCAGGATATGGACATCGTCTATCCAGGAACAAAATGGCTTACGCCGGAGCGCGCGGCGTGGATCGCACAGGATTTCTCCGACTTTGAAAAGTCACTCTACTCCTATGACTATGATACCGAGCCCTATGCATGGTGGGAGCAGGCGGACATGAGCTCTTTCGTGGACTACTTTATCCTCAACGAGTTTACCTGCAACTATGATGCGGGCTGGCTTTCCACCTATATCTACAGGGATGTGCGCGGCAAATACAAAATGTGCATCTGGGACTTCAACTCCGCCTGTGACAACTACAGTCATCCGGTCACAGAGCCGCAGCATTTTGAGCTGCAATACAATGTCTGGTACTATATGCTCAGCAAGGACGAGGACTTTATAAACGCCGTGATCGAGCGCTACCGTGCGCTGCGGCAGGATGTCCTGAGCGATGCCTATCTCAACGGCTATATGGATGCCGTGGTGGAATGGCTCGGCCCCGCCGTCGACCGCAATTTCTCCGTCTGGGGCTACACGCTGGATAAGGATATGATCTCACCCGCAGGGCGAAACCCGCACACGCACACCGAGGCCGTCGCGCAGATGAAGCGCTTCTGCGCAGAGCGCGGCGCGTGGATGGATGAGCACATCGACATTCTGCGCCAATACAGCCACGAATCCAGAAATAAGAAATTCAACCACTGAGAAAGCGAGGGCGGAGCCGTGAAAAAATTTATCATCGCACTTTCCGCTCTGATCCTGCTCTATCTTGCTTATGACACGGCGCGCTACCGGCTGGGATGGTACATCGACCTGAAGCCGGACGAGCCGGTGACGGCCTTTATGACCACGGATACGCAAAGCATTTACATGGATCGCGGCAGCGGTCCCGAGCCGTTTATCGTTAAGGGCGTGAACCTCGGCGTGGGCCTTCCGGGCGAGTGGGCGACGGACTACGCCGTCAGCAAGGAGACCTACCTGCGCTGGTTTGCCCAGATGCAGGAGATGGGCGCCAATACCGTACGCGTTTACATTACGCTGCATGACGATTTTTATAATGCCTTCTATGAATACAACACGCTGCGCGAGGAGAACGGCGAGGAGCCGCTTTGGCTGATCCATGGCGTGTGGGTCAACGACTATGTGCAGAATTCCCACCGCGACGCCTACGACAAGGACTTTCTCGATGCGTTTATCAAGGACGGGCGCACGCTGGTCGACGTTCTGCACGGCAACAAGAAGATCTCGCTCGGGCGGGGCACGGGATCGGGCTTTTACAATAAGGATGTTTCCCGCTGGGTCATCGGCTATATTCTCGGTGTGGAGTGGGAGGATGTGACCGTCACCTACACCAACCACAAATACCCCGATCTGCCGCCCTATCAGGGAACGTACCTCTCCGCGACGGAGGACGCCTCCGCCTTTGAGTCCATGCTGGCGCAGGCGGGCGACCGGATCATTGAATACGAGAGCCGTCGCTATAAGAGCCAGCGGCTCGTCGCCTTCTCCAACTGGCCGACCACCGATCCGTTCCTCTATCCGGAGGATATCACGACCTTTTTTATGAAGTGCGCGCAGGTGGATGTGGAGCATATCCGTGCGGAGGACGCCTTTCTTGCCGGGCAATTCGTTTCCTATCATGTCTATCCCTACTATCCCGACTATCTCAACTATATCCTCAACCCCGCGGTGATGGACCGCACGCCCATCTGGGACGGCAAGGCCGTCATCTCTCGTGTGGAGACCGGTCCCGGCACGCCCATCGGTTCCGTGCTGCGCCAATCGGACTTCTACGATGAGACCGGCGCGGCGAACACCTACCTTGCCTATCTGCGCGCCCTGCGGCGGCATCACACGATGCCCGTCGTCATCTCCGAGTTCGGCGTTTCCACCGGGCGCGGCATGGCGCAGATCGACCGGAACACCGGACGCAATCAGGGCCATATGTCCGAGCAGGAGCAGGGGCAGGCCCTCGTGGACTGCTGGCGCGACATCACCGCGGCAAACTGCGCGGGCGGCTGCGTCTTTACCTGGCAGGACGAGTGGTTCAAGCGCACCTGGAACACCATGCACGCGGTGAACCTGCAGCGCACGCCCTACTGGAGTGACTACCAGACGAACGAGCAATACTTCGGGCTTCTCTCCTTCGACCCCGGCGCGGAGGAATGCAGCGCGTATGTGGACGGCGATCTCAGCGAGTGGACGGAGGAGGATAAACTCTTCGATACCGGCACGCGCGCCCTTTCGATGAAATACGACGAGAAGTTCATCTATCTGCTCGCCTATGAAAAGGGCTTTGCGAACGGACAGAAAACGCTCTACATCCCCATCGACACCACGCCCAAGACGGGCAGCACCTACTGCGAAAACTTCGGCCTGCGCTTTGAGGACCCGGTGGACTTCGTCCTCGCCATCGACGGCAGGGACAACAGCCGCCTCCTGGTGCAGGAGCGCTACGAGGTGCTGCGCGCCATGTTTTACCACGAAACCCACGACGCGGACGCCTACCTCGACCCGCCCGACGCGGACACGCCGCTTTTCAAGCCCATCGACCTGATGCTCCAGACGGCGACGCCGCTGCTCACGGGCAACTGGCAGGCAAGCACTGAGACCTACGAGACGGGCGATCTTGCCTACGGCAACGCGAACCCTGCCGCGCCGGACTACGATTCCCTCGCGGACTTCATCTTCGCGGGCGACTATGTGGAACTGAAGCTTCCCTGGCAGCTTCTGAACTTTTCAGACCCCTCGCGCATGACCATCCACAACGATTACTATGAAAACTACGGCGTGGACTACATCACCATCGACACGATGTACCTTGGTCTTACCGACGGCGCGGCGCAGGAGCGCACGCCGCTCTATCCCGCGGCGCTCAAGGGCTGGGGCAATACGGTCAGCTATCACGAGCGGCTCAAGCCCTCGTACTACATTCTGCAAAAGCTCTGGCAGTAAAATACAGGAGAAAGGAAGAACGCCGGTGTTTGTTCAAATTCTGATCTACACCTATCTCGGCATCTGCGCCGGCATGATCCTCTTTAACATTGCAACGGCGCTCCTTTCGCGGCGCAGAGAGCATCGGTCCTTCTGCGACGGCATCCGCCTTGAGCTGACGGTCTCGCAGGAGCTTGACCGTCTTGCGGAGACCGGAGCGGTCAGCGAGAGGCATCTGCGCTTCATGGAGCGCAGACTGCGCCGCGTGAACGGCATGGCGGCCTTTGACGCCGCGCTGGAGCGCCTGTGCGTGAGGCGGCCAGAGCTGACCCGCTCCTATCTGACAGCGCTTAACGGTGTGATGATCACGCTGGCAGAGGATTACTGCCGCCGCGATGAGATCGAGGCGGCGTACTTCCCCTACATCATCAAGAAATACCAGCTGCTCGGCGGCGCGGACGACGCGCCGCTCAAGGAGGAGCTGCTCAAACTGCTGAACGAGCCGAGCATCTACTGCCGCGAGAATGCCATGCAGGCGCTCTACACCTCGGGCGACGCGCAGATCATCGTGCGCGCGCTGCGCATCATCGACGCGAGCAGCCTCTACTACAACCCCAAGCTCCTTGCCGACGGACTCTTGAACTTCAACGGCGACGAGACGCAGCTTGCCGAGGCGCTGTGGGCGGCGTTTGAGGATTTCAAGGTCTGGATGCAGGTGACGATCCTCAACTATTTCCGCTTTTCCTCCGGCGCATACTGCGAGAAAATACACGCGCTCCTCAACGACGGCGTGCGGGACGACGAGCTGCGCTTTGCCTGCCTGCGCTATTTCGGTCGCTACCCCTATGAGCCGGTCTATCCCGATCTTCTGCGCTATGCGACGCCCTCGGAAAACGCGCGCTGGGAGTACGCCGCCATCGCCTCGTCGGTGCTGGCGAGCTATCCGGGGGAGCAGACCCTGACGACGCTCAAGCAGAACCTGTATCATCCCAACTGGTATATCCGCTTCAATGCCTCGCAGAGCCTGGAACGGCTCGGCTGCGGCTACCGCGATCTGATCGACGTGATCGAGGGGCACGACCGCTACGCCTCCGAGATCCTGCGCTATCGCTTTGATGTGCGGGAGCTGGAGGAGCGAAAGGAGGACGCAGTATGTACGACGGTATAAAGCTGTTTCTTGAGTGGGTGGGCTATTTCTTTATCGCTTATCTGATCGGCTATTCGACCTTTTTGTTCCTCTCGGTCATCGTCGGCTCCCTCGACCTCTATAAGAGGAACCGGCAGGAGAAGTTCAAAAGCATCCTGCCCACGGACTACTATCTGCCCATCAGCATCATCGTGCCCGCCCACAACGAGGAGATCACCGTTGTGGACACGGTGCGCTCGCTGCTTGCGCTCGACTACCGCTCCTATGAGATCATCGTGGTGGACGACGGTTCGAGCGACGCGACCTCCGAGGTGCTTGCCGAGGCGTTCGATATGCATGTTGTCCACCGGCCCATTCGCCGGCAGATCAACTGTCAGCGCGAGGAATACGTCTATGAGACACGCGCACAGAAGGTACCGGTGACGCTCATCCGAAAAAAGAACGGCGGCAAGGCAGACGCGCTGAACATGGGCATCAACGCCGCAAATTTCCCGTACTTTATCTGCATGGACGCGGACTCCGTTCTGCAGTACGACTCTCTGCGCCGCATCGCCCAGCCGGTGCTGGAGGACGGCAAGGTGGTGGCGGTGGGCGGCATCGTCCGCATCTCCAACGATGTGGAGCTGGAAAACGGGCGGGTGAAGCATTACCGCCTGCCGCGCAGCATCCTCGCTTTCATGCAGGTGCTGGAGTACGACCGCTCCTTCCTTGCCTCGCGCATCCTCTTTGACCGCTTCAACGGCTCGCTCATCATTTCCGGCGCGTTCGGACTGTTCAAAAAGGACACGGTCATCGCCGTGGGCGGCTACGACAACAAGACCATGGGCGAGGATATGGAGCTGGTGGTCAAGCTGCACGAATACTGCACGGTCAACAACATCGACTATGCCATCCGCTACGCCACCGACGCCATCTGCTGGACGCAGGTACCCGAGCGGCTGCGCGATCTGTGCAAGCAGCGCAAGCGCTGGCATCTGGGCCTGTTCCAGAGTATGTACAAGCATCGCGTCATGTTTTCCAATCACAGGTTCGGCGCGGTGAGCTTTGTATCCTATCTCTATTTCCTCATTTACGAGCTGCTCTCGCCGTTTATCGAGGTCTTCGGCGTGTTCACGATGGTGCTCGCATGGTGGTGCGACCTCATCAACGTGCCGTTCATGCTGCTCTTCTTCCTCATCTACGCCGTCTTCGGCGGGGTCCTGACGCTCACTGCCTTCTTCTCGCGCATCTATACGGCGGATCTCACGCTCTCGTTCGGCGACGGCCTCAAGGCCGTCTGCCTGTGTCTCTTTGAGCTGGTGTTCCTGCGCTTTATTCTCGCATGGGTGCGCTGCACGGCCTTTATCGGCTATAGGAAGAAAAAACTCAGCTGGGGGCGCATCGAGCGCCGCAAGATCGATTTGAAATAAAGGGGGGGTGCCGCCTGTGCGCCGAAAAAAGCTCTTGAAAATCACGCTCTGCGCTGTGCTGACGATCGGAGCGCTGCTGTTCTGTGTGCAGGATGCAAGCGCGAGGGAGACGCTTCTGATCTCGGGAAACGCCGATCTCTATCCCATCGAGTCCTACGACAGCCGCAGCGACTCTTATGTGGGGCTGCTGCCGGAGCTGTACCGCCGCGTGAGCGAGTGCACGGACTACGACCTTGTCTACCTGCCGTACAGCAAAAATACCACGCAGGCGCAGCAGGCGGAGAACCGGCAGGCGGATATCATCTCCGCCTTTCCCGCCGGAACGGTGGACAGCACGTACCTGCGCCGCAGCGAGCTTTTCTGCTCACTGCCCGTGTCCGGCAAGCCGCAGAATATCTGCATCGGCTTTACCTCCGCGCTGCCCGAGGCGCAGGCGGAGGAGATCGCGCGTGCGCTCGACGACATCGACGCGGCGGAGCGCCTCGGCATCCTTGCCGTCAGCGTGAAGGACGGCGGCGCGTCGCTCTATCGCACGCGCTGGCTCGTGACGCTCGCGGCGCTGGGCGTGATGATGCTCGGCGCGGGGGTCGCGCTGGGCGTCCTTGTACGCAAAAAGCGCGCGGAGCTGAAGGCGAACGCCCTCATCGACCCGCGCTACGGCATCGGCAACGACGGGTATTATCTGAACTGCATGGAAACACTCATCCCCGCCCCGCTCAGAAGCGTCGTCTATGTCATCTGCATCGGCTGCGATATGCCCTCGCTCGAACGGCGCTTTGGCGAGACGGAGCGCGAGGAGATCTTCTCCCGCGCGGCGGAGTATCTGCGCCTTGGCTGCGGACGCGAGGAATACCTCGCCTGCGTGGGGCGCGGGATGTTCGCGCTCGTGTGTCAGTGCGGCAGCCGCGAGGCGGCACAGCAGCGCGCCGAGGGGCTTATCCGCGGGCTGGACGGCTACCTTGCGGGCTTCCGCGCCGAATATGCCGGCGCGTTCCGCGCGGGCATCTGCTCGCTGTCGGAAAATCCCGACTGCGGCGCCGAGGCTGCGCTCTACAACGCGCGCCAGGGCTGCGCCCTCGCGTTCCGCACGGAAACGCCCTGCGCGTTCAGCACGCGCGGCATGATCGACGAGAGCGAGCAGCTCGAGCGTCTGCGCGGCAGCATGAGCAAGGCGGTGGAAAAGGGCGAATTTGAGCCGTACCTCCAGTTCGTCGTCGATCGCACCGGCACGGTCGTCGGCGCGGAGGCCGTCTCGCGCTGGCAAAACCCGGAGGAGGGACTGCTCAAGCCCTCAAAATACATCGACCTTATGATCCGCGCCGGCACGATCACCGAGCTGGATCTCTATATGCTCCGCTGCGCGTGCGTGCAGCTCCAGACATGGAAGCGGGAGGGGCGCGGGACGCTGTGGCTCTCGTGCAACTTCACGCGCCAGTCCATCGCAGACGAAAAGATCCTCGCGCGCGTGCGCAAGATCGTCGAGCAGTACGACTTTACGCGCGACCGCCTTGTGGTGGAGCTGACGGAGGACTCCTACGCGCACGACCGCGAGGCGGCGCTGCGGACGATCGAGGGGCTGCACGCGATGGGGCTTCGCATCGTGCTGGACGATATCGGCGCAGGCTATTCCTCGCTCTCCGACCTGAGTACCTACCCAATCGACGGCGTGAAGATCGACCGCAGCATCGTGACCGAGTCCGCCTTGCCGCGTACCCGCGCGCTGCTGGAGGGCATGATCCGTCTTTCGCACGACATGGGCATCCGCGTGCTGTGCGAGGGCGTGGAGGACAAGGCAACGTGCGACGCCGTGCTTGCGGCGGGCTGCGACTTCATTCAGGGCTTTTATTTCTCGCGCGTCCTGCCCGGGCGCGAAGCGGAATCCTTCCTGCGCAGCCTGGCGGCGCGCGACAGGGAGGAAGGATAAAGGAAGAATGCACATGGTCAGCAAAAAACGAGTAGGCATGATGATGGCGGTCACGCTCCTGATCGGCGTGCTGCTCTTCTGTTCGGTCTTTTTCCTCGTCCGGCGGGCGAATCGTGAGATCACACAGCGCTCCTTTGACGAATTGACTACCGCGACACGCCAGATCGCAAAGGATTTTGTCGACACGGCGAACGCGGACCAGACCATCCTCTCCGCCATGGCGGAGCTGATCGCGGGGCATGACGAGCGTGACAATGACGCGGTGCTGCGCATCATGAAATCCTTCAGCCTCAGTGAGACCTTTGTCTCCACCGTCGCGCTGCTGCGACCCGACGGCACGCTGCTGCTGACCGACGGCGGCCTTTATCGCATCGGAGGCGACGAGTTTGTCGTCTTTTCAAAGGCAGATGCAGCCGTATGTGAAGCGCGTATGCAGGCGGTATCATCGGCGCTTGCCGCACAGGACTACAGCATTTCCTACGGCATTGCCGCGCAAAGGATGTCAGCCGGATTGGGAGACCTTGTCCGCGAAGCGGACGAAAATATGCTGAAAGGCAAACGGCGCTACTATGCCGAGCACGATCGCAGAAGGCCGAGATAACGCCAAGACGATAAAATGTCCGCATCAATCTCTCCATTTCTTCGCCTCCCAAAGCATATCGATATGCCGGTGGGATTTGCGGTTGGTGTTGTTGTAATCGTCCGAGCAGAGCCAGTCGATGAGATA
>OHAU01003839.1_pt1 | contig 11234 bp, 10 predicted proteins | sample 1577181 | NCBI WGS metagenome assembly OHAU01 (sample SAMEA3541472, study PRJEB24748) | human gut metagenome | biome: human gut; feature: human-associated habitat; material: faeces | place: China | collected 2012
GGCGGCGAAAAAGCCGAGATAGGCAAGGGATGTGAACTGCACCGGGCGCGGCCTCCTTTGCAGCAAAAATAAGGATATATTATTGTATCATGGCTGTGCGCCGCGCGCAACCGGAACAGGGCTTACAGCTTTCTTACTCTTTTGTAAGGCTTTTCTGTTACCAGTCTTATTTGCGGCCGCGCAGGAACGTGGCTCCCGCGATGCTGTCCACGGCCTCGCAGCACGAAAAGCCCGCGGCCCGCAGCAGGGCAAGCTCGTGCTCCAGCGTCAGCGGCGTGTCGAAGTGGATGAACACATCCGCCGGGATGTTCGCCCGAGCCCGGCGGCGCGCGCTTTCCGCCCGCAGCAGAGTCTCCTCTTCCTCGCAGCAGGCGATGTAGTCCGCCTCCAGAAAAAAGCCGCCGGGCCGCAGGGCGGCATGAATTTTTTTGTACAGCTCCAGCTTTTGCTCCGGGGTAAAATGGTGCAGGCTCTCTACGGAAACGACCGCTCCGTATTGCTCCGCGCCCAGGTCCATCGCCAGATAATCCGCGCACCGCAGCTCAAGCCGCCGCCCGGCATGCTTCGCACGCAGCTTTTCCAGCATGGCCGCGCACAGGTCCACTCCCGTGACGGCAAGCTCCGGCCAGCGGGCAAAGATGCGGTCCAGCTCCAGCCCGGTGCCGCAGCCGAGGTCCAGCAGGGGGCCGCAGTCTCCGGGCGTCAGCTCGGCCACACGGCCGTATGCTTTGTCCCACACGGACATGTGCGCTTCATAGGTGTCCACGCGGGCGGCGAAAAAGCCGTTCATATCCTCGGCGGGCTCATCCCGCGTCTGTGCAAGCCATTGCTTCAATTCCCGCATATGGGCGGAAACGTCCGCCCGGATGGTAAGCTCCATAAAAATTCCTTCTTTCCTGTGATGGGGCGCCTGCTTACAGCACAAGCGTCCCGGTGGCGGCCCGGCGCACAAAGGCCGCGTCATGCTCCACAAACAGCATTGTGGGCCGGTAGTCCAGTAAAAGCTGCTCGATCTGCATGCGGGACAGTACGTCGATATAATTCAGGGGTTCGTCCCACAGGTAAAGATGAGCGCTTTCGCAAAGGCTGCGGGCCAGCAGCACTTTCTTTTTCTGTCCGGCGCTGTAATCCGCCATATCCTTTTCAAACTGCACCCGTTCAAAGCCAAGCTTGCGCAGCAGCGTCAGGAACATCGTCTCGTCCACGCCCGCGTTCCGGGCGTAGTCTCGTGCGCCGCCGTGCAGAAATGATGCGTCCTGGGGCACATAAGACACAATAACCCCCGCGCCGAGCGCCAGCGTACCGCAGGCGGCGACGTCCTGACCGCACAGCTTTTTCAGCAGCGTGCTTTTACCGCAGCCGTTGGGGCCGGTGACAGCCATACGCTCGCCGGGGCGAAGCGTGAACGTCAGGCCTGCGCACACCGTGCGCCCGCCGTAGGAAAGGCTCAGGCCCTCGGCGCGCACCAGCGGTCCGCTTTTGCCCCAGGCCAGCGGGTGCAGCTTCAGGCCGTCGGCCTCGTCCACATTGCGCAGCAGTGTTTTTTTCTCTGCGATGGCCGCCTGTTGGCGCGCTTCGGTGACTTTGGCCCGCTTCATCAGTTTGGCCGCCTTGTGGCCCAGAAAGCCCCGGTCCGGCCGCAGGCCGCTGTTGCGGGCGTGCTTTTCCTGCTCGGCCCTGCCGCTCCAGCGCTCGGTGCGGCGCGCGGCCTCGCCCAGCCGGGCGATGTCCTTTTCCAGCCGTTCGTTTTCCGCGCGTTCGCGGTCGTCCTGCACGCGTTTGTTTTCCTCCCAGACGGTGAAATTCCCCTGCATCACGGTGATGTCACGGCGGTTCAGTACCAGCATATGGTCGGCGCAACGGTCCAGCAGGTCTCTGTCGTGGGAAACCAGGATATATCCCCTTTTCTGCGCCAGATATTCACCCAGAAGGCGGCGTCCTCCGGCATCCAGATGGTTTGTCGGCTCGTCGATGAGCAGGAATGCGCCATCGTGCAAAAACAGGCTGGCCAGCAGGATCTTGGTTTGCTCTCCATTACTCATTGTATAAAATGGGCGATATAATACGTCTTGCTCCACACCCAGCAGATTCAGTTCCCGCAAGATGCGCCAGGCCGGGCAATCCGGGAGCAGCCGTTCCAGCACGGCTTGCGTATCGTCCTCCGGATATTCCACAGGGAATGGGAAATACAGCACGGGTACGCCGGCGCGCACGGCGCCGCGGGAATCCAGCGTGCCGTCCAGCAGCTTCAGAAATGTGGTTTTGCCGCGCCCGTTGCGGCCGGTAAAGCCGAGCCGCCAGTCGGTGTCCAGCACGAAAGAGACGTCCTCGAACACGTTGTCGCAGGCGCCGTCATAGGCGAAGGTAAGATGGGAAACGGTGATTTGGGACATATACTTCAACTCCAATCGAAAAAGGCCGCGGGAACGCGCCCGCGGCTTTTTTCACCGTGTGTCCAGAGCCGGGCCGAAGCGTCGGAAACCCTGAAAAAGGCAGGCGCCGCACAAAGGCGGCCCTGCCCTTCCTTACACACGGAAGGAGCCGGAACGAAACGCATTTTCCCGCTTTGTGGAAGGCGCACAAAACCACAGCAGCGCGCGAAAACGCCGCGCCGCAGGTTTGTGCACGTACAAAAAGCAGGTCAAATGCGCATCCTTCCATCTCCCGTCTGTTCGATTTTTTTTATTGCTCCCAATAAAAAACGATCTTGATGGCCGCGCCCGGGGACGGGCCGCACAGCCGAAAAAATAGCCCGCAGCTATTTTTTTTATAGCTTTGCCGTGCAAAGCTATAAAAAGCAGCCATGTGGGCCGTCCCGGCCCATGGTCTTAAGATCTCAAGCGCCCGGGCACAAAGTGCCTGGATGCGCGTAGAAAACAGCAGCGTAGCTGCTGTTTTTTAAGATAGCAAAGCGGAAACGGTTTGTCAAGAGCCCTTTTGCGGCGGCGGGCGGCGGTGTGCGGTAATGACCGTCCCGCTGCCCGCGTTGACCACAAATTCGCAGCCCGCAGATGTGATATACCAGTTTTTACCCCTGCGCTGATAAACCGCATCTGGCTGTGCGATGCACCGTATGCACTGCCGCATGACGTCCTGGGGTGCAAACCCGAGATTTTTGCACAGACGCGCGGCGCCAAGAGGCGTCGTGTGGAGTTCGTGCGGCCTTGGCGGCGCGGTGTTTTCCCGTACAGTGCCCTCCCCCGCGCGGGCCGGAGCGACGCGCCGCATACGCGTCAGCCCTGCGCCTGCTTCCAGCGCTTGAGCGTGGGGTACCACGCGCGCATGGCGCGGCGGGCGTCCTCGGCGTCCAGCCCCGGGTTCTGCTGCTGTTCGAAGCGGATGCAGAAATCGATCATCTCGTCCATCGTGCAGTCCGCCGTGAAACCGCCGTTCTGATAACAGTAGGTGCAGTATTCCTCCGACCTGGCGCCTCCGGCTTCGGTGCCATAGTCGGCCTCGTTTTGCAGCGGCATGCCGCAGCTCTGGCAAAAGCGCTTGACGTTCTGGTTTTCCATGTTGCATTCCCCTTTCGGTTGTTGTACGTTCAGTATAAACCGGGGAAGATGACATCCTGCGTCATATTCAAAAGAAAAAATAAATTTTCCGCAGCCGGCCGCGCGCCAAAGGGTCACTCCGGCGCGCCGTACAGCGCCGCCACTTTCTGCCCGGCCTCGCGCAGGGCCTGCTGCACCTGCGGCGGGGACAGCACAGCCACATCGGCTCCGAAGCTCAGCAAAAAACCGTATATCCACGGGCTTTCGGGGTAAAAGGCGGACACGAAGAAGCGTCCGTCCGGCAGCTGTGTCACCCACTCCGGCGGAAACATATCGTAAACGCGGTACGCGGCGGCGGGTGTGAACGTCAACTCCAGATGCAAAAGCGGACCGGGGGCCTCCGTCGGGTCCATCGGCTGGGGCGTGTGCTGCGGGCCGGGCGTGAAAACGGCGTCCAGCAGCGTCACGTCCAGCATGCGGCACAGTTTGAACACACGCAGCGCCTGTCGTGCCAGGCAGTACGCCTGCAGGTACCAGGCGGCATCTTTATAAACCAGCTTCACGGGCTGGGCCGTGCGGCGGCTTTTTTCGCCGCGCGCGCTGTAATAATCGAAGGCGATCTCACGGCGCGAAAGGATGGCTGTTTTCAGTGTGGCGAACACGCGTTTTTCCGCCGGGCCGGAGCCCCAGGGAGAAAAATCCACCTCCAGCCAGCCGTCGCCGCTTTTCTGGAACAGCCCGGCCAGCTTTTCCAGCGCCGCGCCTCCCATACCTGCGGCAGCCATGGCCCGCAGGGCATATAGGATCTCGTCCTGCTCGCCGTCCGTCAGCAGCGAGCGGTCCAGTACATAGCCGGGCAGCAGCCCCACGCCTCCGCCTCCGCCCCGCGCCGCGTACACAGGGACGCCCGCGGCCGAAAGCGCGTCGATGTCCCGGTAAATCGTGCGCACGCTCACTTCAAAGCGTTCGGCCAACTCCCGCGCCGTCATGCGGGGACGGCTTTGCAGCAGATATACGATCTCGAACAGGCGGCCCGTGTGCATGGCTATCCCTCCCGGCCGGAGCCGCGGGTAGCGTGCCAGTAGGCGCTCATGGAAAAATCGCCGCTCTCGGTCTTTTCTTCGCCCAGGAAGGGCGGCGGAACAAAGGCGCGGGCGGCCTCCACGGTGGGAAACTCCACCTCCGCGTAGAAAAACGCCGTGGGCCGGCCCGCGTCCACCAGGCTCACCTCCAGCCGCTCGCCCCCGGGCAGCGCATACACCCTGTAATCCTTGGTCACAAGGTCCTGCCCGGTGAAGGCTGTGAGCCGCCGGAACAATTCCGCAGAAATATCCGTTTCAACCTCCTCCCGCGCCAGCGTGCCTTCGCCCTTGAAGCACAGCACACAGCGGCAGCCGTCGGCGTTCACGCTCTCCCGGATGCGCACCACGGGGGCTGTCGAGATATATCCCTGGCGCACCCGGGCCTCTTTCAGCAGCGGGAGACCGGCGGGGAACCCGTCGATGAGCCACTTGCGTTCGATCTCCATTTTAACACCCCACTCTCTTTTTTTTCGTAAGACCATTATAATAGTGTGTATCCGACAAGTCAAAAATGCCGGGCGCTTTGTAAAAAGCCCGGACGGGCGCAAACGCGCGCACCCAAAAGAAAAGGCGGAAAGACCATGAAGCAGCAAAGAGGATATCCCCGGGTGACCGTTACCCCCAAGGCCGAACGCGGGCTGACGGGTGGACATCCGTGGGTGTACGATACGGAAGTGGCGGACGCGCAGCCCGCGGAAAACGGCGCGCTGGTGGACGTGATCAGCGCAAAGGGACGGTATCTGGGCACGGGCTTCATCAGCCTGCACAGCAAGATCCGTGTGCGCATCCTTTCACGCAATGCCAATGATGTCTTCGACGAGGCGTTTTACCTGCGCCGATTGTCCCACGCGTGGGAGTACCGCAAAACAGTGCTGAGCGGGGAGGTTTCGAGTTGCCGTGTCATCTTCGGCGAGGCCGACCTGTTCCCCGGCCTGACGGTGGACCGTTTCGGCCGGTATCTGGTGGCACAGACGCTCTCTGTGGGCATCGAGCGCATCAAGCCCATGCTCTTTCCGCTGCTGGTAAAGCTGCTGCGGGACGACGGCCAGCAGATCGACGGCCTGTACGAGCGCAACGACGTTGCCATCCGCGCCCGGGAGGGGCTGGAGGAAAACAAGGGCTGGTTTGACCTTTCGGCGCTGGGCCTGCCCCGGCCGGACACCTGTCTGACGGACATTGTGGAAAACGGGGTCCGCTATACTGTGGACGTGGAAAATGGCCAGAAAACGGGTTTTTTTCTGGACCAGAGGTTCAACCGGCAGGCTGTGGCGCGGCTTGCGCAGGGCAGGACGGTGCTGGACTGCTTCACGCACACCGGCTCCTTTGCACTGAACGCAGCCAAGGGCGGCGCGGCCCATGTGACGGCGGTGGACGTCTCCGAGGCCGCCGTGGAGATGGCGCGCCGCAATGCGGATATCAACGGAGTGTCGGACAGAATGGACTGCGTGGCGGCCAATGTGTTCGACCTGCTGCCCCGTCTGGCGGAGGAGGGCGGCAAAAAGTATGATTTCATCATTCTGGATCCGCCCGCGTTTACGAAATCCCGCAAGACAGTGCCGGGCGCACTGCGGGGATATAAGGAGATCAATTACCGCGCCATGAAGCTGCTGCCCCGGGGCGGGTATCTTGCCACCTGCAGCTGCAGCCATTTTGCCACGGACGGGATGTTCCGCGCCATGCTGGCAGACGCGGCCCGTGACGCGGGCGTGCAGCTGCGCCAGATCGAGGCGCGCCAGCAATCGCCGGACCATCCCATCCTGTGGGGTGTGGACGAGACGAATTATCTGAAGTTTTACCTGTTCCAGGTGTTTTGAGCGGCGCGCGGCGGCCGCATAGAAGGAGAATGGATATGGAATACCGCGAGATCGCACCCGGCGAGCTGGACCGAGCGCTGTTCCGGCATTTTGAACGGCGCCAGGAAGTGACGAAGTGCCGCCGCAGGGAAAACGGCGTATGGGTCGTGCGGGACGCGCCGTTCATCGACGACTGGAGCGAAGCGGATTATGCGTTTCTTGTGCAATGCCTGCAAAATACGCTGGCCACGGGCGGCGTTGTGCTGGGGGCCTTTGCGGACGGCGCGCTCAAGGGCTTTGCCTCGGTGGAAAGCGCCCCGCTGGGCAAAGCGGGGGATTACCGGGACCTGACGTGCCTGCACGTTTCGGCTGAGCTGCGGGGCAGAGGCATCGGGCGGGAGCTTTTTACCCGGGCGGCGCAGTGGGCCCGTGCGCACGGCGGAAAAAAGCTGTATCTGTCGGCCCATTCGGCGGTGGAGACACAGGCGTTTTACGCGGCGATGGGCTGCGTGGAGGCCCGGGAGTACAATGAGGCCCATGTGGCGTCGGAGCCGTTTGACTGCCAGATGGAGTACGCGCTGTGAGGCGCCGTGATGCGGAGGATAAGCATGCAGATCAGAAAATACAGGCCGTCGGATTGCCGGGAATTGGCGGAGCTGTTCTACGACACGGTCCATACGGTCAATGCCGGGGATTATACAAAGGAGCAGCTGGACGCGTGGGCGACGGGCCATGTGGATCTGGAGGCCTGGGACCGCTCGTTCCGGGAACACCATACCCTTGTCGCTTTGGAGGACGGTGCGGTCATCGGGTTTGGGGATATCGACGGCTCGGGATATCTGGACCGTTTGTACGTCCACCGGCGCCATCAGGGCAAGGGCGTGGCAACCGCCCTTTGCGACAGGCTGGAGCAGGTGTGCGCGGGCGTTATCAGCACCCACGCATCGATTACGGCGAAGCCTTTTTTTGAAAAAAGAGGGTATCGGGTCATCCGGGAGCAGCAGGTGGAACGGCAGGGCGTGGCGCTCACCAATTTCGTGATGGAAAAACGGCGGTGAGCCAGGGCGAAAAAGGGAAAAGAATCAAAAATGCCGGCAGCGGAAATTTCCGCCGCCGGCATTTCTGCGTAAAAGGCTATTGCTCCCCCTGCACCGCCATCACCTGCGCGGCGGGCCGCCCGTTTACGGAGGCCAATGGAGCGCCGCACAGCACGGCTGTCAGCGAGCCGCCCCTGGGCCAGAACAGCGAGAGACAAAGCAGCGCGGCCAGCACAACTGCCGCAAGCCGCCTGGCGGCGGGAGACATCATCCGGTTCGTTTCCATCGTATTCCTCCTGAGTGTATCGAATTTCGGGCTTTCTGTGACTGATTTATACTCAGTATACCACCGCCTGGTCACAACATGGTCACAAATTGAAAAAATCTGCACGCATTTGACAGACTTTTTGCGAGGCGAAGTCAATATAAAAATGACGATAAAAATCAAATGACTTTTTGGGTGCGTAAAACCAATGACCGGTGCGGCCCGCATGGAGCAGAGACACCGCCGCCCGGAGAAAGGGATGGCCGGCGCCACGTGGCAAGAAACGCAAATATATGCCAAGCCCCGCCCTGTTCACCGCGCGCCGCGCGCCGTACAATAAAAGCAACGACACCGGGCGCGCCCTCCGCGCGGCCCGTACAGGGAGGATGCAGTATGCAGTACGGCCACTTCGACAACGACCGCCGGGAATATGTCATCGACAGGGTGGACCTGCCCGCGAGCTGGACCAATTATCTTGGCACGGAGGAGATGTGCGCCGTGGTGAACCACACGGCGGGCGGATACCTGTTCCATAAAAGCGCCGAATATCACCGCATCACGCGTTTTCGCGCCAACGCCGTGCCCATGGACCGGCCCGGCCATTACATTTATCTTCGGGACGACGACACCGGGGAGTACTGGTCTGTTTCGTGGCAGCCCGTGGGCAAGCCGCTGGACTGGGCGAAATATACCTGCCGCCACGGCTTGTCCTACACAAAATACGAATGTGAGTACGGTGGCATCCGCGCCGTGCAGACGCTGTTCATTCCCCGGGGCGAGGCTGTGGAGATCTGGGACTTTTCGTTGGAGAATATCTCCGGCCGGGCGCGGAACATCAGCGTGTTCAGCTACGCCGAGCTGTCGTTCCACCATATCGATATGGACAACCGCAACTTTCAGATGAGCCTGTATGCCGCGGGCGGCAGCTATGCGGACGGCATCATCGAACAGGACCTTTTCTATGAGGAGAACGGCTTCCAGTATTTTGCGGCCACTTTCCCGCCGGACAGCTACGATACGGTGCGGGAGGCGTTCATCGGCCCGTACCGCACCGAGACAGACCCCATCGGCGTGGAGCGGGGCACGCTTTCCGGCAGCACGGAGCTGGGCGGCAACCAGTGCGCGTCGCTGCACAGGCGTTTTATCCTCGCGCCCGGCGAGGTCCTGCGCGAAGCGTTTTTCCTGGGGGAGGGGCCGCGGGCCGAAGGCGTGCGCATCCGCAAAAAATATGCGCCGCCCGCCGCCCGGGACGCGGCACTGGCGGCCCTGCGCGACTACTGGGACGAAAAATGCGCGGCGCTGCAGATCGACACGCCCAATGAGGGCATGAACACGCTCATCAATATCTGGACGCTGTATCAGAGCGAGATAAACGTGCAGTTTTCCCGCTTTGCCAGCTTCATCGAGGTGGGCGGCCGCACCGGGCTGGGCTACCGCGACACCGCCCAGGACGCGATGACCGTGCTGCACTCGAACCCCGCCCGCTGCAAAGAGCGCATCGTGCAGCTTTTAAAAGGGCTTGTCAGCGAGGGATACGGCCTGCATCTGTTCGAGCCGGAATGGTTCGAGGAGACGCCCCGGCAGAGTTTCAAGAGCCCGACCGTTGTGCCCACGCCGGATAAAAGCAGTATGATCCACGGCCTGGCGGACGCATGCAGCGACGATGCGCTGTGGCTTGTTTCCACCGTGGCGGACTATGTGCGGGAGACTGGGGACGCCGCGTTCCTCGACATGCCGGTGCCCTATGCGGATAAAGGGACGGACACGGTTTACGGCCACCTGAAGACGATCCTGGATTTTTCCCAGCGCATGGTGGGTGCGCATGGGATCTGCCAGGGCCTGCGGGCGGACTGGAACGATTGCCTGAACCTGGGCGGGGGCGAAAGCGCGATGGTGAGCTTTCTGCACGTTTGGGCACTGGGAAACTTTGCCGCACTGGCCCGCTGGTTGGGCCGAAAGGCAGACGCGGAGCATTACGAGGCCGTGCGGCGCAGCGTGGCGGACGTGTGTGAAAAAGAGCTGTGGGACGGCAGATGGTATCTGCGCGGCTTCACAAAAAACGGCCGCCCCATCGGAACGGACGCGGATACGGAGGGCAAGGTGCATCTGGAGAGCAACACCTGGGCCGTTCTCTCTGGCGCGGCAGGGCCGGAGCGGGGCGCGCGGGCCATGGACAGCGTGGAGGAATACCTCTACACGCCCTGGGGCCTGATGCTCAACGCGCCGGCTTACTCGAAGCCCGACGACGACATTGGTTTTGTCACCCGGGTGTATAAGGGCCTGAAAGAAAACGGATCCATTTTCAGCCATCCCAACCCATGGGCGTGGGCGGCGGAATGCGTGCTGGGACGGGGCGACAGGGCCATGCAGTTTTACGACGCGCTGTGTCCCTATTGGCAGAACGACAAAATAGAGACGCGCAAAGCGGAGCCTTATTCCTACTGTCAGTTCATCACCGGGCGCGACCACAAGAAATTCGGCGAGGCGCACCATCCGTTCATGACAGGCTCCGGCGGGTGGAGCTATGTGGCCGCGACGCGCTATATGCTGGGCATCCGGCCGGAGTTCGACGGCCTTGTCATCGACCCGTGCATCCCCGGCGGTTGGGACGGCTTTACGGCCGTGCGGCGGTTCCGGGGCGCGGTGTATGAGATCGAGGTGCGGAACCCCGCCCATATGTGCAAGGGCGTAAAGGCGCTGTACCTGGACGGTGTGCGTGTGGAACGGCTGCCGCTGCTGGCGCCCGGCACGACGGGCCGCGTGACGGCGGTGCTGGGCTGACGCGCGCCGCAGGTTCCCCGGCGGGGATATGCAGGAAGGAGAGCGAAACGATGATCCATTTTGGAACGGGCGGCTGGCGCGCCGTCATCGGCGACGGCTTCACGAAAGCCAACGTCCAGCTGCTGACGCTGGCGCTGGCGCGTAAAATGCTGGATGAGGGCAGGGCCGACAAGGGCTTCGTCATCGGCTATGACAGGCGCTTTTTGAGCGAGGAGGCCGCCGGATGGGCCGCTGAGGTGATGGCGGGACAGGGCATCCTGTGCCGCATCATCCACCGGGAAAGCCCCACGCCTCTTATTATGTATACGGTGGCTGCCTATGGCCTGCCCTACGGCATGGCCATCACGGCCAGCCACAACCCGGCCGTCTACAACGGCATCAAGGTGTTTATGGAGGGCGGGCGCGACGCGGACGAAACGCTTACCGCCGCCTTTGAGGGCTATATCCGCGAGCTGGAAGGCGAGCCTGTGGAGACGGTGCCCTACGAAGAAGGGCTTGCTGCGGGCAGTATCCAGCTCATCGACCCGATGAACGACTACATCGACAGCATCCTCAAAATGGTGGATGCAGAGGCCATCCGGTCCCGCGGCCTGCACGTGGTGCTGGACCCCATGTACGGCGTGTCCAAGACAGCGCTGCAGACCATCTTGCTCACCACCCGGTGCGACGTAGAGGTCATCCATGAGCGGAGGGACACGCTGTTCGGCGGCCGGCTGCCCGCGCCCAACCTCAAGACGCTGGCGGGCCTGACGAACTATGTGGAAGAACACGGCTGCGACATC
>OHAU01003848.1_pt1 | contig 11217 bp, 10 predicted proteins | sample 1577181 | NCBI WGS metagenome assembly OHAU01 (sample SAMEA3541472, study PRJEB24748) | human gut metagenome | biome: human gut; feature: human-associated habitat; material: faeces | place: China | collected 2012
AAGCTTCATCTGGTTTAAAGGACGACCTGTAGCCGCACAAACAATATATCCTTTTTCTTTTAATGTCTGAATGGCGTCTAATGCACTTTCTTGAATGATGTCATTTTCGGTTTGGTAAAGTGTTCCGTCCATGTCGAAAAATACAATTTTGTGTTTCATAAATCTACCTCTATTCTTGTCTATATTATACTTTAATGATGACTAAAGAGTATAAGAAAATTATATTTAAAAAAATTTTAAAAAATAATTGACAAATCATGTTGAATACTGTATCTTAATATTGCATGCGAAATTAGGTTCTGAATAAGAGCCTATATTTAATGGATGGGCAGGACCCACCCGGCTTCGTTTGCTTGGAAATTGAAATTTTGAAAGGAGGATCTTATGCCTACAATCAACCAGTTGATTCGTAAAGGTCGTAAGGCCAGTCAAAACGTTTCAAAGTCTCCAGCTTTGAACCGTGGTTACAACTCATTGCAGTCTAAACCAACAAACCAATCAAGTCCACAAAAACGTGGAGTTTGTACTCGTGTTGGTACTATGACACCTAAGAAACCAAACTCAGCACTTCGTAAATATGCGCGTGTTCGTTTAAGTAATGGTATGGAAGTTACAGCTTACATTCCAGGAATCGGACACAACTTACAGGAACACAGTGTTGTATTGATTCGTGGTGGACGTGTTAAAGACTTACCAGGTGTTCGTTACCACATCGTACGTGGAACTTTGGACTGTGCTGGTGTAAATGACCGTAAACAATCTCGTTCATTATACGGAACTAAAAGACCTAAGAAATAGATCAATCGTGAAAGGAGGAAATTAGATGCCTAGAAAAGGACACATTGCGAAACGTGACGTACTAGTCGACCCAATTTATAACTCTAAGTTGGTTACTCGTTTGATCAACAAAATCATGATTGATGGTAAAAAAGGGGTTGCACAAACTATTTTGTACAACGCGTTTGAAATCGTAGAAGTAAAAACAGGAAAAGCACCAATGGAGGTTTTCGAACAAGCTTTAGAAAACGTTATGCCTCAATTGGAATTGAAAGTTAGACGTGTAGGTGGAGCCAACTACCAAGTACCAGTTGAAGTAAGCGACGAACGTCGTTTGACTTTAGGACTTCGTTGGATCGTAAACTATGCACGTTTACGTAACGAAAAAACAATGGAACAGAGATTAGCAGCTGAAATTATCGATGCTTCTAATGGAACTGGTGCCAGTGTTAAAAAACGTGAAGACACTCACAAAATGGCAGAAGCTAACAAGGCTTATGCTCACTACCGTTGGTAAGAGAAGGAGTAAAGAAATATGCCTAGAGACTATGCTTTACACGAAACTCGTAACATCGGTATCATGGCTCACATCGATGCCGGTAAAACAACAACAACAGAACGTATTCTTTACTACTCTGGTGTAAACCATAAGATTGGTGAAACACACGATGGAGCTAGTACAATGGACTGGATGGAGCAAGAACAAGAACGTGGTATCACAATCACTTCTGCTGCTACAACAGCTCACTGGAAAAAGACAGACGGAACTGGTAAAGAATGTCGTATTAATATCATCGATACACCAGGCCACGTAGACTTCACTGTAGAAGTTGAACGTAGTTTACGTGTATTAGATGGTGCCGTAACAGTATTAGATGCTAAAGCAGGTGTTGAACCTCAAACTGAAACTGTTTGGCGTCAAGCTACTGAATATAACGTTCCACGTATTGTATTCTGTAACAAAATGGATGCTACAGGTGCTGACTTCTTAATGTCATGCAATACAATCATCGATCGTTTAGGAGCTAAATCTTGTCCAATTCAGTTACCAATCGGTGCTGAGTCAGACTTCGAAGCTATCATTGATATTATCAAGAGAAAAGCTTATGAATTTAGTGGAGATTTCGGTCGTGTAATGACTGAAATCCCAGTTCCAGAAGATATGGTAGATCTTATGGAAGAATACCGTGCTAAATTATTAGATTACTTAGCAGATTATGATGAAGATTTCATGATGCAAGTATTAGAAGGTGAAGAACCTTCAATCGAAGAAATCAAACGTGTATTACGTATTGCCGTATGTAATGGTGACTTCTTCCCAGTATTATGTGGATCTGCATATAAGAACAAAGGTGTTCAATTAGTATTGGACGCAGTAGTAGATTACTTACCAAGTCCATTAGATGTACCTTCAATTAAGGGTACTACATTAGATGGAGAACCAGATGTTCGTCACCCTGATGATAATCAACCATTCTCTGCATTAGCATTTAAGATCGCTACAGACCCATTCGTTGGAAAATTATCTTTCTTCCGTGTTTATTCAGGTACTGCAAAAGCAGGAAGTTATGTATTAAACTCAACTAAAGATAAGAAAGAACGTTTCGGACGTATCGTTCAGATGCACGCCAATGCACGTAAAGAAATCACTGAAGTTTATTCAGGTGATATCGCTGCTGCAGTTGGTTTAAAGGTTACTACAACAGGTGATACATTGTGTGATGAAGATCACCCAATCATCCTTGAATCTATGGAATTCCCTGAACCAGTAATCGAATTGTCTTTGGAACCAAAAACAAAAGCTGACCAAGACAAAATGGGATTGGCTCTTGCAAAACTTGCAGAAGAAGACCCTACTTTCAAAACATATACAAACGAAGAAACAGGACAAACAATCATTGCCGGTGTAGGTGAACTTCACTTGGATATCATTGTTGACCGTTTACGTCGTGAATTTAAAGTTGAAGCAAATGTTGGACAACCACAAGTTGCTTACCGTGAAACAATTCGTCAGGCTGCTGATTGTGAAGGAAAATACATCCGTCAGTCAGGTGGTCGTGGACAATATGGTCACGTATGGATCAAATTCGAACCAAATGAAGGAAAAGGATTTGAATTCGTTGATGCTATCGTTGGTGGTAGCGTACCTAGAGAATATATCAAACCAACTCAAGAAGGTTTGGAAGCAGCATTGGAAAATGGTATGGTTGCAGGTTACCCAGTAATCGATATCAAAGCTACATTATTTGATGGATCATACCACGATGTCGACTCTAGTGAAATGGCTTATAAGATTGCCGCAAGTATGGCATTAAAGGAAGCTGGAAAGAAATGTAAACCTGTTATTCTAGAACCAATTATGTTCGTAGAAGTAACTGCACCAAGTGAATACTTAGGTAGCGTTATGGGTGACGTTTCAAGTCGTCGTGGACAAATCACTGAACAGGAAGAACGTGGAAATGCCGTAATCGTTCGTGCGCATGTACCATTATCAGAAATGTTCGGATATGTAACAGACTTACGTAGCTTTACTCAGGGACGTGGAAACTACTCTATGAAGTTCGACCACTATTCAGAAGTTCCTAAGAGTATTGCAGAAAAGATTATTAAAGAGAATTCAAGCGAAAACTAGTTGATTTTCGCTTGGTTCTGAAATACAATATTTATTGTATGAAATATGTTAGCATTTAGGAGGAAATTATAAATGGCTAAGGAAAAATTTGACAGAAGTAAAACTCACGTTAATATTGGTACTATCGGTCACGTTGACCACGGTAAAACAACATTAACAGCAGCTATTACAACAGTATTAGCTAAAAAAGGTATGGCTAAAGCTGAAGCTTATGACCAAATCGATGGTGCTCCAGAAGAAAAAGAACGTGGAATCACTATCAACACAGCACACGTTGAATACCAAACAGAAAAACGTCACTATGCACACGTTGACTGTCCAGGCCACGCCGATTATGTAAAAAACATGATCACTGGTGCTGCTCAGATGGACGGAGCAATCTTAGTAGTTGCTGCATCTGATGGACCTATGCCTCAAACACGTGAACACATCTTGTTAGCACGTCAGGTAGGTGTTAAATATATCGTTGTTTACTTAAACAAATGCGATATGGTTGATGATGAAGAATTAATCGACTTAGTAGAAATGGAAGTTCGTGAATTATTAAACGAATACGGATTCGACGGAGACGAAACTCCAGTTATCCGTGGTTCTGCATTACAAGCTCTTCAAGGAGATCCAAAATACGAACAATCAATCTACGAATTGATGGATGCTGTTGATACTTGGATTCCAGATCCAGCTCGTGAAATGGACAAACCATTCTTGATGGCAATCGAAGACGTTATGACAATTTCTGGTCGTGGTACAGTAGCTACAGGACGTGTTGAACGTGGTCAAGCTCACTTAAACGACGAAGTTGAAATCGTTGGTATCAAAGACACTCAAAAAACAGTATTAACTGGTTTGGAAATGTTCCACAAACAATTAGACGTTGCTGAAGCAGGTGACAACATTGGTGCATTGTTACGTGGTATTGCACGTGACCAAATCCAACGTGGACAAGTATTAGCTAAACCTGGAAGTGTACACCCTCACACTAAATTTAAAGCACAAGTTTATGTTTTAACTAAAGAAGAAGGTGGACGTCACACTCCATTCGTTTCTAACTACCGTCCTCAATTCTACTTCCGTACAACTGACGTTACAGGTGTAATCACATTGCCAGAAGGAACTGACATGGTAATGCCTGGTGACAACGTTGTTATGAACGTTGAATTGATCGCTCCAATCGCTATCGAAACTGGTACTAAGTTCTCTATCCGTGAAGGTGGACACACTGTAGGTGCTGGTAACGTTACTGAAATCGACGCGTAATTTAACTATGTAACTTAAGACTGATGCATTTGTATCAGTCTTTTTTTTGCGTTATAATTTTTTCGAAAAGAGGGAATTATGGATTACGAAAAATGTAAAGCATTAATATGTTCAATTGACTACGGTAAATTATCATTAGCTGCCCAGCACTTGGATGTTACTACTTCTACCGTAAGTAAAATGATTACCAGTTTGGAACAAGAAACAGGACTTAAACTATTGAATCGTACACGAGATGGAGTAACACCAACTGATTCATGTCTTAAGTTATTAGATGATTTTAGAAAATTTGTTTATGATGGATCTATTTTAGAACAAAAGTCATCTCACATGAATGGAATTGACTATGGTAGAGTGAACATAGGTGTTGCACATCGATTCTACTATAAATGGCTAGCCCATATTGTTAAAGGATTTAAAGAGTTATACCCAAATATTGATATTCAAATTTATCATGGATATAGTACTTTTTTATTGAATTCATTAGAAAAAAGCAGTATTGATGTATGTATAATTTCAAAAAGAGAAGGTCAATACAATTGGATTCATCTAATGGATGATCCAATGGTAGCAATGATACCTTGTGATAATCCTCTCTCTAAAAAGGATAGAATATCGTTAGATGTATTTGAAAAAGAAAAATATGTTTGTTCTTATCCGAATAAGGATACAGATTCGGCAAGAGTTTTTCGAAAGTATAATATTCACCCCAATATACAATTATCGACTTCGGATTCCTATGCTGCTTATACTATTATTGATGAAGGACTAGGTATAAGTTTAGAGACGAAGTCTACAGCTCAGTTTTATAAAGGAAAGAATGTGAAATTGATTCCAATAAGACCGTCAGAATATGTACCGATTGGAATTGCGACAAACAAAGAAATTACTCCAGCTACACAAACATTTATAAATTATGTATATAAGCATTTGCCCGAAGAATTATAGTCTTCGGGTTTATTACATGAAAAAATAAAAGAATGATGTAAAATATTTACATTTACCGTTGACAATAGATCAATTATAATTTATCATACAAAACATATAAGAATAGTATGAATTAAGGAGAATTGATTATGGCAAAATTAACTAGAGACCAGAGAAATTTTAAATTTGAAACTTTACAATTACATGTTGGACAAGAACATGCAGATCCGTCTACAGATGCTCGTGCTGTACCTATATATCAAACATCATCTTATGTTTTTAAAAACTGTGATCATGCAGCTGCACGTTTTGGATTGAGCGATGCAGGAAATATTTAGGGTCGTTTGACTAATCCAACTGAAGATGTATTTGAAAAACGTATTGCGGCTCTTGAAGGAGGGGTAGCCGCTTTGGCTGTTGCTTCTGGTGCTGCTGCAGTTACATATACAATTTTGAACTTAGCTCAAAATGGAGATAATATTGTTTCGGCTAAAAACATTTATGGTGGTTCATTCAACTTGTTTGAACATACTTTACCTCAATATGGTATTCAAACGACTTTTGTAAATATTTTTAATGAAGAAGAAGTTGAAAGTGCGATTGATGAAAATACAAAGGCTTTGTATATAGAAACATTAGGAAATCCGAATTCAGATGTAGTTGATGTTGAATCAATTGCGAAGATTGCACACAAACACAAAATTCCATTAGTAGTTGATAATACATTCGCAACACCATATTTAGTAAGACCTATCGAATACGGAGCAGATATTGTTGTTCACTCTGCAACAAAATTTATTGGAGGACATGGAACAAGTATTGGTGGTGTGATTGTTGATGGAGGAAAATTTGATTGGGAAGCGAGTGGAAAGTTTGACTCATTAACAAAACCTAATCCTAGCTACCATGGGATTAGTTTTACACAGGCATGTGGACCTGCAGCATTTGTAACGAAAGTGCGTGCAATCTTATTAAGAGACACAGGAGCTACATTATCTCCTTTCCATGCATTCTTGTTCTTACAAGGACTAGAAACTTTATCATTACGTGTGGAACGACACACATATAACGCTTTAAAAGTAGTTGAATATTTAAATAATCACCCTCAAGTAGAAAGCGTATCTCATCCTAGTGTATCTACAGATCCAAAACAACAAGAATTGTACAAAAAATATTTCCCAAATGGAGGAGGATCTATCTTTACATTTGATATTAAGGGAGATGCACAAAAAGCTAAGGATTTCATTGATAATCTAGAGTTGTTCTCATTGTTAGCTAATGTAGCAGATGTTAAATCTTTGGTTATTCACCCGGCAACAACGACACATTCACAATGTACAGAAGAAGAATTGCTAGATCAAGGTATTCGTCCAAATACAATTCGTTTGAGCATTGGCTGTGAGAACATAGATGATATTATTCAAGATTTAGATGAAGCGTTTAAGACAGTTGCATAATTAAAAAAAGTCAGAAATTCTGACTTTTTTTGTTGAAATATTATTTTTTCAAGTCTAAGACAACTGGAACTGAACGATATCCAACGCCCATGCGATCAATACCCATATCAATCAATTGTAAGAAATGCTCGCGTGTACGAATGCAGCCGCTGCCCTTAACTTGACATTTATCTTTAACTTCTTCTTGCATAACTTTAATGATTTTTGGTGTAGCACCATGTGATTCAAATCCAGTTAAGAATCCTGTTGATGTCTTTACAAAATCAGCATTTGCATCCATTGCACAATGACATGCTTTTCTCACTTCTTCTTCAGTTAATGCATCGGTTTCAAAAATAACTTTTACAGGAACATTTTTTTCGTGACATACATCAACAACTGCTTTAATATCTGCAGTAACTTCATCATATAATCCAGCACGGATTTTACCGAAATTTGATACAATGTCTAATTCGCTAATAACATCTGCATATTTATCAACTAAAATTTTTGCCTGTGCAACTTTTGATTCTGTAGAACTTGTTCCAAATGGAAAGTCACAAACTGGACATAATTTAGTTTTACTTCCTTCAATATATGGCTTACAAAGTTCCATATATCCAGGGTTGATACAGATTGAAGCGCAACCAAGCTGCACACCATCCTTAGTAAGTTCAATAATTTGTTCTGGTGTAAATTCTGGTTTTAATACGGAGTAGTCAATATAACTGGCTAGTTCCTGTGTAGTCATTTCTTTGGCTTTTTTTTCTGGATGTTTCATATTAGATCCTCCTAAATATCCTTTTTACATAAACATTATATGCTCATATACTTTCGTTAACAAGAATAAAATGAAAATAAAAGAGCATATATTGCTCATATGAACATTTATGATAAAATATATGTAGTGGAGATGAATATATGCTAGGAAAAGAAAGAATACTTTATTTATTAGATTGTTTGGAGAAAAATAACATTTTAAAGGTTAAAGAAATTGCTTCAGAATTAAATATTTCGGAAGCAACAATTCGACGTGATTTATCTGAACTTGAAAAGCAAAACAAGCTAAAAAGAATTCATGGAGGAGCTGTTAAAATAGATACAAATCAGATTTTATCAGAACAAAGAGAAGTAAGGATGCAAGATCGTTTTCGTATCCATTATGAAGAAAAAAGAAAAATATGTGATAAGGCTTGTTCGATAGTACAAGAAGGAGAGTGTATTTTTTTGGATGGAGGGACGAGTATTGTTCCTATGATTGATAAACTACAGAATCTTAATATTCGAATAGTTACACATAATCATTTAATAGTCTCAAAACTAAAGAATCCTAAAGCGCAGATCATTGTAATTGGAGGAGATTATATTTCAAAATATGCGATGAGCGCAGGTGCTTTAGCCATAAATACATTAAGTCAATTTCAGTTTGACCGCTGCTTCATTGGTTGTGCAGGGGTTGATATCGATGAAAATTGTTCATACACAGCGGAAGCAGAAACTAGAGAAATGAAAAATGTTGCGATGAAAAACGCAAAACATTCCTATTTGTTGATAGATTCAAGTAAAGTAGGAGTCAAAGGCTTTTGTAAGTTCAAAACGCTTGATTGTTTTAATAAGATATATTGTGATAAAAAAGATAATAATTTAGAATATCCAGATAATTTTGAATGGGTGTAATTGGAGGCTAGCTTATGCATGATTTTATAGTATATGAACCAAAAGATATAAACATCGCTCGTTTGAGACATTTGCAAAAACGTATGCAAAATAGAAAAGCGAGTATTTGTTCACAAAGAGCTGTGTTATATACTGCGTCTTTTAAACAAAGTGAAGGAGAGCCTTATATTTTAAGAAAAGCCAAGGCGTTTGCATATACACTAAGGAATATGGATATTTACATTGAACCAGATTCACTTATTTTTGGAAATCAAGCAAGTCGTAATTTTGCAGCACCAATATTTCCTGAATATTCAATTGATTGGGTGATTAATGAATTGGACGAATTTGAAAAACGTGAGGGGGATGTATTTTCTATTGATGAAAAGACAAAAAGAGAATTACGTTTAATTGCTCCTTATTGGCATGGGCATACACATGAAGATGATGTAAATAGGCATATGATCGATAATATTCTTCTTGCTGAACAACAGGGTGTTATTCATCGTGGTGGAATCAGTATGAGTGGTGATGGACACATCGTTCCAGATTATCCTACGTTATTGAAGAAAGGTTTTCGGCAAATCATTAATGAAGCTAGAGAAAAAATGAAAGATGGTTCTTTATCAAAAGAACAAGAATATTTTTATAAATCTGTAATAATAAGTTTAGAAGGAGTTCTTGATTTTTTTAAGCGCTATTCAAAGTTAGCGGATGAAGAAGCAAAAAAGTGTAATGATTTAATTCGTAAAAAAGAATTGCTAGAAATTGCGGATATGGCAAGTGACATGATGGAACAAGGTGCGCGTAATTTTTATGAGGCGGTTGAAGTTTCTTATATGGTTCATATGCTTCAAATGATAGAAAGTAATGGGCATTCCTTCTGTTATGGAAGATTTGACCAATATATGTATCCGTATTATAAAAAGGATCTTAAAGATGGTAAAATTACAAAAGATCAAGCACTCGAAATTATTACACATATGTTTATTATGAATTCTAGTTGTAATAAGGTGCGCCCATATGGTCACACTAAGTTTTCGCAAGGATATCCATTATACTCAAACCTAGTGGTAGGCGGACTAAAACCAAACGGAGAAGACGGAACTAATGATTTATCTTATTTATGTATTGAAGCAATGAATTTAACAGCTCTAGCTGAGCCAAATTTTTCTGCACGTATTCATGCGAAAACCCCAAGAAAGTTTATTGAAGCTTGTGCCAAATTGATTCGTACAGGGTGTGGAATGCCAAGTATGTTTAATGATGAAGTGGCTTCCAAAGGTTTAGAAGATCTAGGAATAAGTCATGAAGATGCTTTAGATTATTGTCCAATCGGGTGTGTTGAGACGGGCGTTCCAGGCAAGTATGGGCATAGAGCAACAGGTATGACATATGTCAATTGGGGAAAAGTGTTGGAAATTCTTTTACATAATGGGTATGATCCAAATACAAAGATACGTTTGTTGAAAGTATCGGATTCAGAATCGATGCATTCAAATTTTAAAAACTATAATGAATTATGGCAAACATGGGAGAATTTCTTAAAGTATTATTCAGATTTGTCGGTTGAGTGCGATAAGATTTGCGATACGTATTTAGCTAAATATGACGCCTCTCCTTTTGCAAGTTGTCTAATTCAAAACTCAATGAAATTGGGGAAAACATTAAAAGAAGGTGGATGTAAGTATGATGTGATTAGTCAGTCTAATATTGGTCCTAGTGTTGTTGGGAATAGCTTGATGTCAATAAAAAAGATGGTTTTTGATGAAAACAAAATAACATTTGATGAATTGTTAGATGCGATGGATGATAATTGGACGAGTAAAAAATCTCAGTATATTCGAAAGTTATGTATGAAAACCCCTAAATTTGGAAATGATAATGATGAAGTGGACAATATCGTCAAGGATGTATTTAACTCGTATTTAAAATTATTACCAGGTTATAAAACATTGAGAACAGGAAAAGGCCCTGAAGTGAGTTGTTATACGATGTCAACTTCAAATATAACATCATATGTCCCAAATGGTTTTGTCGTAGGGGCTACACCAGATGGAAGAATGGCAGGATCACCCTTGAATGAGGGTTGTTCTCCAACACAGGGAACAGATAAAAATGGACCGACAGCCGTAATAAATTCGGTTTCTAAGTTGCCTAATGAAAAGGTGGCTGCAGGTCAATTGCTAAATATGCGTTTCTTGCCAGATTCTTTAGAAGGAGAGGAACAATTGAATAAATTTATTGACTTCTTAATCGTGTCCCAGAAAAAAGGAGTATATCATAATCAGTTTAATGTAATAAGCACAGAAGTCTTATTGGATGCCAAAGAAAATCCGGAAAAGTACACGGATTTAATTGTACGAGTAGCTGGTTATTGTGCACAATTTGTTTCTTTGATGCCACAGGCTCAGGATGCAATCATTGCAAGAACACAAAATGAAATCTAGGGTAAATTCACTCTAGATTTCTATTATATATTATTACTTTTTTTGATAAAATGATTTCGTTTAAGAAAGGAAGATAGTTTTT
>OHAU01003849.1_pt1 | contig 11213 bp, 14 predicted proteins | sample 1577181 | NCBI WGS metagenome assembly OHAU01 (sample SAMEA3541472, study PRJEB24748) | human gut metagenome | biome: human gut; feature: human-associated habitat; material: faeces | place: China | collected 2012
GAACCTCGTACAAATGCAGAATATCGGCGTGCTTGGTTTCCAGTTCCTCGCGCGAAAAGCGGGAATAGTAATCCAAGTCACATAGTTTCTGGTGCTTAATGAATTCGGCTGCGCCGTTTTCATCGGGCTTTGATGGTATATTGCTGGGCATAGGCGATAACTCCTGTAAATCGGGGTAGTTCTTGATAAAAAGAAAAGGAAGACCCTAAAGAGCCTTCCTTTCAGGTCACAGGCCTCACGGGCTTCTGCGACACTAATCACTGTAAACAGTATAGCATGGCAATGCCGGCCTGTAAAGCGCCGAGAAAGGCATTGTTGTTCAGACGGTATTATTCCCGCATTGTCGAAAGCAGCGTCACGCTGGTCAGCACAACATCCGCCTGCGGCGGCTGAGGAGGGGACCAGATGTTGGGACGAACGGCCTGAAGATGGTTATTTACGATCAGGTTCTTTCCGAGCGACTGCTGCAGTTCAACGATGTCTGCCGTTGTCAACTCATGATCGCGGATGATGTTGGTTTCGCCGAAGCCCTTAACAGGATTCTGTTTGGCAACATAAACGGTGTATGCGTAGCCGATATAGTAGAGATAGTTCATGAGCGGTTACCTCTTTATATGTTGACTTGTGCTCACATTGAGCAGAGGCTAATGCCAAACCCTCAGCATTTTGAGGTTTTGGAAGAAGATAAAATTACATGGTACTCAAACCCGGAACCGGTGAGAGTTTTGGCAAAAAAGGTTTGGAAGAAGATAAAATTACATGGTACTCAAACACTTCATGCCTGCACGTTACGGCGAGAAAAGTTTGGGAGGCGGAGAAAATTACAGGGTTCTCAAATCTTATGCGAATGAGGAAACGGCGTCCTCGCGATTTGGAAGGGAATAAAATTGCAGGATGCTCAAACGACGCCGCCATCTGAAGCAAACAAAGCAATGTTTTGGAAGCGAAAGAATTGCAGGGTACTCAAACAATGCAGGAAGGCCGTGTTAATTCCCGAGAGGTTTGGAAGAAGATAAAATTACATGGTACTCAAACGTCACATGACCATATGCGCGTGGCGTAGATGGTTTAGAAGAAGATAAAATTACATGGCACTCAAACTCGTGCTGCTACCAATCCACTCGATTTGGTGGAGAAAAAGCTACATGGTACTCAAACTTCGCAGCTGCTCGTTCCGGAAGGTGATCCGGGTTGGAAGAAGATAGAATTACAGGATACTCAAACCTCATCGGCGGAGGCACTGGTTTGGACGAGAAAGAAATTACATGGTACTCAAACCAAGAAGGTGGACTACCGGTTTAGAAGAAGATAAAATTACATAGTACTCAAACCGCTTGTCCAGCTGCTGAAAACAGTTAGCCAGTTTGGAAGAAGATAAAATTGCAAGGTTCTCAAACCAGGATTGCAGCCGAGGCGGAACCTACCCCGGGTTGAAAGAAAATAAAATTACATGGTGCTCAAACTATAATCGCAATTGCGATAGAAATGTGTTGGGTTAGAAGAAGATAAAATTGCAGGGTGCTCAAATCCCCTTGCGCGACGAGAGCAGTCAGCCGAGCTTTGAAAGCGGAAGCAATTACAGGGTTCTCAAGCTGGATGTGCGGTGTGCCGGACTCGCCAACTGGTTTGAGGGGAATAGAATTACAGAGTTCTCAAACGCATGTTATACTTTGCTCCACGGCGTTTTGAGGGTTTGGAAGAAGATAAATTACAAGGATCTCAAACTTACGAGTGTGTTCGCACCTGAGCAGCTATGGTTTGGAAAAAGATAAAGTTACAGGGTTCTCAAACGGCTGAAATCGCAGGAAACTCAAACGCGCGATAAAGAAGACATACGCCGCCGGAAGGTTTGGAAGAGAAAGAAATTACAGGAAACTCAAACCCGCGTGAAAGCAATAGATAATTGGCTTGCGTTTTGGAGGAGAGTAAAATTACAGGGTTCTCAAATCTTTTGCGAATGAGGAAACGGCGTCCACGCGATTTGAAAGGGAATAGAAATGCAGGGCACTCAAACGCCGAGGGTTGGGAGGATATCCGAATGAGTGGTTCGGAAGGAAATGGAGTTACAAGGTTCTCAAACGATGTACAATATCGCTCCTAAGTCGCCACCTTGGGTTGGAAGAAAGTAAAATTACAGGCCATTCAAATAAGAGAGAAAAAATTGCAAGGCTCTCAAGAAGGGTACCCAAAGGGTCCAAATTGAAAACTCGAATCACAAACGCTTGGTCGCAAGAGGAGATAGACTTGTGCTCACTTTGAGCAGAGGTTGATGACAAACATCGCCGGAAGATTGAAAAGAGGAGAAAAGATTACAGGATACTTAAACCAAATTTTCACTTGCTGCCTTTTCTGTGGAAAGAGAAAGAAATTACAGGACTCTCAAACTCGACATGTATCCGCTTATGTTCCCGACATGGTTTGGAAAAAGTGAAACCGCAGGGCAGAAAATGGTATCAAATGTTGTTTCATTTTCTCAAGAGAAGTAAAAAAGCTAAATTACAGGGTTCTCAAGAATACAGACCGCACCCAAAGCCTATGGTGATTTGGAAGGAAATCGAATTGCAATGACATGATACTCAAACAAGCTATTGGCAGCGAGCGGTTTGGAAGGGAATAGAATTACAGGGTTCTCAAACATCATGCCGTTCTCTTATCCGCGCCTAATCGTTTTGAAAGCAGAAGAAATTGCATGGTACTCAAACAAACCGGACAGATGATTTTGTGCAAAAGTAGTTTTGAAAACAGAAGAAATTGCAAGGTTCTCAAATAAATGAAGATGTAAATCTGTAAATGAGGATGTTTTAAAAGGGGGGAAATTACAGGGGCTCAAACGAGTGAAGAATGAGATCAGCGGTATGCGCTGGAATTACAGATCAACTCAAACAAAAAGAGAATACTGGCTGAGTATGGTTGGGTTGGCGGTAAAGAGCTTTTGAGAAAAGAAATTACACGGTACTCAACGGTTCTCAAACCTATACACAGGTCAAAGATATCGGCCGCCTGATTTGGAAGAAGATAGAATTACAGGGTACTCAAACACACACTCAGGTGTAACACTCGGCAGGCGGTTTGGAAGAAGATAAATTACATGGTACTCAAATGGACATAGAGAAATCCACACACCCCTCAATGGTTTAGAAGAAGATAAAATTACATGGTTCTCAAACTCGAAAAGATGTTCCGAATGTTGCACCGTGGGTTTGGCAGACGTGAAATTACATGGGTTCAAACCGGATTTTTTCGATGTGCCGATGGATTTCCGGTTTGGAAAGGTGTGAAGTTGCAGGGTTCTCAAACGTCAAGATGAGCCACAGCGTTGTAAGGAAGCAAAATTGCATGGTACTCAAACAACTGGTTAATCTCAAGTATTTTGAAAAGATTATATCCAACATTCAGCGTTTTGAAGGCTTGGAAGAAGGTAAAATTACATGGTGCTCAAACTACGAGGCCGGACGGGCCATTCTCGCGCTTGGTTTGGAAGAAGGTAAAATTACATGGTGCTCAAGCCCCTGATGTTGCCGGCACGATATTTGAAGGGAAATGGAATTGCATGATGCTCAAACTGGCTTTCGAGCCGGAACACGCTTTGGAAGTGGAAGAAATTACAGGACACTCAAATACACGCGCGAAGAGGCCGAGAAAGGGGCCGGTTTTGGAAGAGGAAGAAATTGCAGAACACTTAAATGCAGAAACATGGATTGCTTTTGATTGAAAGTTGCAAATCCGCAAGCTAACGATGTTCATACAATGCAGAAGTTAAGCCGCACTCGCAGAACCAGACCAAGCCACGAAAAGCATCGGTAAATCCAAGACGAAATTGCAGGGTTCTCAAACAGGCTGGCGGTCATGCACAGTTGACCGTATGTTCTGGAAGAGAAAGAAATTACAGGGTTCTCAAATGCATGTATTGACTCAAAAGCGCTTTGAGGGTTTGAAAGAAGATAAAATTGCAGGGTACTCAAAGCGACCGCGCTTATCGTATTATCCGGAGCCGGATTGGAAAGCAAAAGAGCCTGATAACAAGAGAGTATAAACTTGTGCTCACAATGAGCAGAAGCAAATATTTCAACCGCAACATTTTGAGGCTTTGAAAGTAGAAGAAATTACAGGGTTCTCAAACATTATTATTGGCCAGTTGAATTGGGGAATGGGTTTGGAGGAAGATAAAATTGCAGGGTTCTCAAACAGCAGAAAAAATCAATCGGAAATGTCATTTGGTTTAGAAGAAGATGAAATTACAGGGTACTCAAACGGTCAGTGTTGCTTTGTTCTTTTTTGCGTTGGTTTGGAAGAAGATAAAATTACATGGTACTCAAACGCACAGAAATATACAGGAAACAACGAATTTGGTTTGGAAGAAGGTAAAATTACATGGTACTCAAACACACGTTTTCTGTTACGGTACCGACGATGCGGTTTAGAGGAAGATGAAATTACATGGTACTCAAACTATCGCTCTGGGACACAAGAGGGTCGATACGGTTTAGAGGAAGATGAAATTACATGGTACTCAAACGAGTACGGCGTTGTCTATCTTGATGAACAAGGTTTAGAAGAAGATGAAATTACATGGTACTCAAACTGGATTACTTTTCGAATGATAGCGAGAGTCGGTTTGGAGAGGGTGTGAAATTGCAGGGTACTCAAACATCGGAAAATCAAAGAGCCGCTGTTTTGTAAGGAAGCAAAATTACATGGTGCTCAAGCCCTACAGCCGTTAAAAATCACGAATGTGCAGGGTACTCAAACTCGCGTGCATGGCTGGTTACTTACGCGGTTTTAGAAGAAGATAAAATCACATGGTACTCAAACGCGATAGCATATCACCGCTGCGCCGCCCAGGGTTTAGAAGAAGTTAAAATTACATGATTCTCAAACTTTTTCATTGTTATTTCCGCTTTGGAGAAGGGCAAAATTGCATGGTTCTCAAATAAACCAGTGGACAAGCTGCGCCCAATGGAGCTTTGGAAGAAGAGTAAAATTGCATGGTTCTCAAACATGTACCATAACATCATCAGCATCATCCTGGGTTTGGAGGAGTGTGAAATTACATGGTACTCAAACACATGCTACACTTTCCAGCCAGAACACACTTGGAAGCGGAAAAATTGCAGAATTCTCAAACAAGGATGTAAGCGGTTTTGCTTTGTAATTATTATACCATATCCTGATAGAAAAGCAAACATTTGTTCTATTCGTTTGAGAGCAGAAAAGGGTGAAGTTTAGAATGTGCTTCACAGAGGACGTAGATATTCCCTGATAAAGAATGATAAAAATGATTATGTGAGAAACAAAAAAACAGAATTTAAGAAACGGAAAGGAAAACGTACATGATTTATTATGATGATTTTAGAGCTTTTGCAAAAGAGCATGAAGATGAAATTTTCGCGTATTTCGTTCGAGATGGAGAAGATGCTGCGCAGTATGGCACGATCATTGAGGTAGTGCCGCTGCCGGACGCAGATTTCCTGATTGGCTTCAATGTATGGACAGAATGCTATAACGATAAGGATTTCATGCTGTACCAGCAAGATGATCTCGAATATTATAAGCTGAGCGAGATTCGTCTGGGTATCAATCCGCATTTCGAAGCAGCAAGAGTTCCGCTAATGGGATAAGAATAAAACGCGGATGAAACATGAACGGCGAAAGGAGGTGATAAAATGAGCAAAATGGTCTATCTCCCGTATGTTCACTTTGAACAGGAAGAAGGAGAAGCGGAGGGTACCGGCTGGTACTTTACGCAGTATAATACAGAAACAGGAGAAGGTCGAGGCTGGCACGGAACAGAGTTCATGCCGGACTGCTTCTTCGAAACGAAATGCGAGAATGGAGAGCCGGAAACAAAGTTCTTTGATGTGCGTACCAATGAGCCAATCAAGCAGTGGAGTTGGCCGGAACCGCAGGATGACAATGCGTTCACAAACTATGGCTCGCTGGCTGAGTTCGTTGCGAATAATTCGCAGAAGGTGTTCCGTATTGTTGACCTCGATGAAGAAGCATACGACTGCTCATGCACAATTTATGGCCGATTGACTACATTGGTCGAACTGGCGAACAAGGATGCTCTGCTGGGCATTCAGGTGCTGCAGGAGAGCGATGACGGCAAGCTGTATGGAACGGATACGCTGGAATACTACAAACTCAGTGAGATCCGCCTGACAAGCTGCAAGGAGGACATGAAACGATATTATACCGATGAAGCTGCTGAGTGGATAGCCAATTACACATGGAATGCGTATGGTTCGTTCAGTAGATTTGCAGAGAAGAACAAAGACAGGGTCTTTCGAGTGATCGTAAAGCCGGAGTTCTGCGGCGATGTCCCGGAAGACAGCTTTGATGCAAGACGCTGTAAGATGTCTTCTGTCGTAACGCTGCCGGATGATGATGTCTTTATTGGGTTGCGGATGCTTGATATTGCGCAGGTGGAATACCGAAAACTGAGCGAGGTTCATCTGCAGTGGCGTGCAGACGATAATCAGCCTGAGTGATCGGGCCAAAAGAAAACCTCTGCTCATATTGAGCAGAGGAGGATGTGTGCTAACAAGAAACCAGCAACCGCAAAATGTTGCAAACACTTGAAAGCCAACTTTCAAGTAACTTACAAGTAGTTTCAAGTAGAAGCTGCTTTCCGCCAATGACTTGCATTGGTTTTGATAAAGAAATGAAAATGAAATGCTGTTGCCCGTCCTCAGATGCGACAGGAGGACGGGCAATGGGACGAATGTGAAATTTAATTACTGAAGATTAGAAACGCTTACAGCACATTGTAGCGCTTATTTATCCCATGCCTCAGGAGCCGCCCCCGCCACCACCATCATCGACGCCAGCAGTGCACAAGTGATACCGTAACGATAAAAAACAATCTGCAATGCCTATTGCTTATATGGGCATCGGAACCCGAGAGCATAGAATCATAGCAATAATACCAATCAGTATAGTTACGATAAGAATAATGCATGCAATCTCAATTTTGTATTCTTCTTTGTGCAGTTTGAACGCTGCAATAAGAACTATGGCACTTACAAGTGCGATAATACCTATTCCTTTCCATAACCATGAAAGTTCATGTATTAACTGCATTGTGGTCACTTCCTTTTTGAAATCTTGTAGAAAAAATATGGGATAGGATCACCCCACGTGTGTGGGAAAAGGCTTAAAATTATCCCGGTAACAATGGTCCATATTAGCCATCTACATTTATAAATATCGAAAATCTGGTTTTTGTAACACAAGAACAAATTGCATAAAAAACTCCGTCTAACCGCAAGGGTATAGATGGAGTAGGGATTTTCGATTATGTGAACGTTAATTTGACTGAGGGATATGCAGCATTCTAGCAGTTTCAAGCCATGCGATTTCATTGGACTCCAGCTCTTTGATGGCCTCAAGGCGAGTATCTCCTTGGGCGACACAGCCTTTCAAATGCAGGCTCTTGGCGATCCAGACACGATGCCCATTGACGCTCTCACGGCTTATGGCGTAGGGATACAACATGAAGAACAGCTCCTTTAGCAATAAAAACGGGTTCATATGATAAGGTACAGAACAAGAATACCCACAAAAGTTGTTGCCATTCCTGTGAGAAAACATCCCATAGTCAAAGAACCAGGAGAGGATTTGCTCGAGTCTTCAATTAGAAACACAGCAAGCAGAAGGACGAGCCCGAAACAAAGCAAAAAAGCGCCTGCATGAATGTTAAGGGGGATTATCATTTAGAGTTCTCCTTGTTTATGCAGATTTTGAAGGTAGAGGATTTTGCATAGGTCTCAAACAAGTTAGTTGACATCACGACAACAGATGTCGTTTTAGAAGTAAGTGATTTTACATAGGTCTCAAACTCATCGAGGTTAAGGCACGCATCTCGGCTATGAGTGGAGGTATTTCGTTTTACATAGGTCTCAAATTTCTACCCAAAAAAACCCGAGGTTTGGAGGTGTATGGTTTTACATAGATCTCAAACATACCCGCCAGAAACTGTAATCTTATAACTGATTTGGAGGTATTTCGTTTTACATAGGTCTCAAACCGCTTTTCAAGCAAGTTGTTGATACCGAACGGTTTGGATATATTTCGTTTTACATAGGTCTCAAATTTCTACCCTAAAAAACCCGAGGCTTGGAAGCATCTCGTTTTACATAGGTCTCAAACTATAAAGGCAAAATAAACAGAGCCCCGAGGTTTGAAGGTATTTCGTTTTGCATAGGTCTCAAACCATATCGAGCAAAAAGCGGGGATAAGCGAGAGTTTTGGAGGTATTTAATTTTGCATAAGTCTCAAACCTCAAAGATCACTGATAAAACGATGGGTAGATAATTTAACATAGGACTCAAAAGCCAGTCCAAAAGACTTTTACATATAAGAGAAAGGTCTTAATCTTTCCGAGTAGCTTTGTTGTAATCAGCCTGTCCAGCCGCAATAACAGCGGTCACGCAAACGACCGTTGCGAAAAGACACAGGCCAGCAATAATGCCGATGATAAACAAAGAAATCGCCTCCTATATATAAGCGAAAATGGTTGTGAATTTACAAGGTTAAGTAACTCAAACGCGCGTAGCGGACCAGGATAGCCGATAAAAGAGGTTTGACATAGGCTCAAACGATAATTTAACGCCCCTATGAGATAGGCAGGTCACTGGGAAGCCGCAATCAGGTAATTTACATAGGTCTCAAACGCACGACCGTTCAAAACGAAGACTGTATCACGTTTAGAGGTATCGGATTTTACATAGGTCTCAAATTAAGCGCGAACCTATGTTGGAATGCCGTCGGTTTTGGAGGTAAGTGATTTTACATAAGGACTCAAACAGGGCAGTAACAGTCGTCTGGAAATCGAAGAAATAGAGGTGTTTGCTGTTTTACATAGGTCTCAAACTGCAATCGTAAACCCTATTCTCTTTGATTTAGATGCAAGATAGGACTCAAACCCTGATGGAACGGATATTTCATATCCGGTTGGAGGTGGATAGTTTTACATAGATCTCAAACAGAAAAGATATGTGGACTAATCAGGTAAGAGTTTGAAGGTGTCCTGTTTTACATAGGTCTCAAACGGCAGGCACAGGATTGTAATAGGTTGGTGGTTTAGAGATAGTTTGTTTTACACGAGACTCAAACAAATTACTGATTTGCGGTCTATTTTCCTTTGTTTTGGTTTTACATAAGTCTCAACATAGGTCTCAAACTTAAACTGTATTTGCAAAAACAGGTTTTGGAGGTGAGTGATTTTATATAGGACTCAAGCGTTACGTAGTCGCACTTCCAGCGCACGGCAAACGGCTGGTCTGTTACATCGCCGATAGAGATGGGTTTGGAGGTGAGTCATTTTACATAGGACTCAAGCAGAAAAAAGGTCATCAGATTGCCTCCTTTTGTTTTGGAGTTGAGTGATTTTACATAGGTCTCAAACAGAGAAAGATATGTGGACTAATCAGGCAAGAGTTTGAAGGTGTCCTGTTTTACATAGGTCTCAATTATCGAGATATTTTCCCCTGAGAGTGATTTGGAGGCATTTGTTTTGCATGGATTGTAAAAAATAGGACTCAAATGACCGGTCTGAACGGTGATAATAAGGTAAATGATTTCACATAGGTCTCAAACTATAGGCAAGCTATAAGAGGATGATAGGAGTTTTGTTGGTATGTTGTATTACAGAGGGCTCAAATTATGTATGAGGTATGGGACGAAAAGAATTTTTAAGTGTGAGTAATTTTACATAGGTCTCAAACAATTGCCGATGCCGTTGCAAGTGAGGATAGATTTTGGAGGCGTTTGATTTTACATAGGTCTCAAACAATGAACTACCGCCAAAGAAATCAACAGCGGTTTTGAAGGTGAATCATTTTACATAGGTCTCAAACTCTGTACGCAGCTCCACACGGAAACAAGACTTTAGAGATGAGTAATTTTACATAGGCCTCAAACGACTGCACGGCTTTGAGGTAGGTTTGGATGTATCTCATTTTACAGAGGTCTCAAACAAACAAACAATCACATATTTTCATGGAGGCATTCATCGCCGCAATAACAACGCATCGCAAGTGTACCTTTACTATGACGGTTGATGATTTCAAATGCCGTATGCGTGGGCATCTCTATAATCCAGAATCCATTGCGGCAATAGCTCTTCGGCGGAAGATAACCGAATTCGAAGAGATCTTGTTTAATAGTCTCAACTTCAGCTTCGGAATCACACATGCTTAAAGGCCAAATGACCAGTGTGTTGCGGTTAGCAAAATTAGACTTTAGATATGAACGAAGCATATCGTCAATGGTTACATGTTCTAATTTCATAATAGCCTTCTTTCTTTGAACGCAACATTTGCTTTGTAATTATTATACCATATTCCAGTGAAAAAGCAAACAATTGTTCGATACCCGGACTTATGCAGTTTTTGCATTAGCGAAAGGGAAGTGAACTGTGATATACTACAAAATTTGCGTCAGAATCGCTAGTATGGCAGAGGACAAGTGGTTCGGAAAGAACCCTTACTCTTACCCGTACCGTACCTCATACGCCGTCTACACGTCGCTGCAGCCTATTCCATTTTGCACTTAGCAGGGTTGACATTGGTATGGTATAATGCAGGGTTTGGGCACTTTTTATTTGTCCAGGGCAAAAATAGTCTTCAAATAAGAAAGAGAAAAGAGGTGTGAAAAATGAGAAAAATGGTCTATCTCCCATATGTTCGTTTTGAGCAGGAAGAAGGAGAAGGTCGAGGCTGGCATGGAACAGAGTTCATGCCGGACTGTCTCTATTAGGTTGCGGATGCTTGATACTGCGCAGGTGGAATACCGGAAACTGAGCGAGGTTCATCTGCAGTGTCGTGTAGACGATAATCGGCCTGAGTGATTGGGCAAAAAGAAAACCTCTGCTCATATTGAGCAGAGGAGTGTAGAAGCCAAGGCCCATCAGCTTTTACGCCTAACAAAACCATAGTAACATCTCCGTGGAATCACTCCCACATATGTGGGGAAAATTGCTTTGTAATTATTATACCATATTCCAGCAAAAAGCAATTTGTTCCATTTATCGGTGGGAGAAAATGCCAACCGTTTCTCGGTATCGGTTGAATGCGGAACGCCAGAACGATGGGGTTTTAACGTGTCATTTGTATGGTTTTTAACGTGTGGAATACAAGCAGTGATACCGTAACGATAAAAAATCAATAAATGACACGTTAAAAGTGCCAGTAATGACTTTTCTCATTGCT
>OHAU01003857.1_pt1 | contig 11196 bp, 9 predicted proteins | sample 1577181 | NCBI WGS metagenome assembly OHAU01 (sample SAMEA3541472, study PRJEB24748) | human gut metagenome | biome: human gut; feature: human-associated habitat; material: faeces | place: China | collected 2012
AGATGAGAACCGGCTCCTTGTAGCCCAAGGAGGCCAGATCGAACAGGCCGCCGAAGCCGCCGATGCCGCCGACCACGCCGGGGCGGTTCGTGCGGGCCACGTGCGACTTGATGCGCTTGACGACTTCGTACCCGGCTTCGACGCTCACGCCGGCGTTCTCATATGCTTTTGGCATTTGGTTGGCCTTTCTACTTATTTTGGCTCCCCTCTGGAGGGGAGCTGTCGGCAAAGCCGACTGAGGGGAGGAAAGCGCCTCTGGTTCAAAGAATTGTTATTGAGTGGATTGGTGGTGAGCTATTCGGCATCCGGCTGCACGGTGTTGTACTCGTTGCCGATGTACTTGCTCTTGTACAGCGCGAATTCAGGCAGACGCACACGGTCCTCGGGCGTGAGGGACTTCAGGAAGTCGGCCTCGTAGTCGTCGAGCGCAGTGGGGTAGTCGCCGTTGAAGTAGGCGACGCACAGGCCACCGTATGGGGCGTCGGCGTTCAGTCCGATGGATTCGACCAGACCGTCGAGCGAAAGGTAGGCCAAGGAATCCGCGCCGATGTATTCACGGATTTCCTCCACGCTCATCTTGGCTGCGATGAGTTCCTTGGTGGTGGAGATATCGATGCCATAGAAGCAGGGGTACTTCAGCGGCGGGGAGCTGATGCGCATATGCACTTCAGCGGCGCCGGCTTCCTTGAGCAGCTGCACGATGCGCTTGGACGTGGTGCCGCGCACGATGGAATCATCGATGACGATAACGCGCTTGCCTTTAACCACGCTGCGCACAGCAGAGAGCTTCATACGCACACCCTGCTCGCGCAGTTCTTGCGTGGGCTGAATGAAGGTGCGGGCCACATACTGGTTTTTGATTAGACCCATTTCGTTGGGCAGGCCTGCTGCTTCCGCATAGCCGGATGCGGCGGACAATGAGGAGTTCGGCACGCCGATAACCATATCGGCCTCCACCGGGGATTCGGCGGCGAGACGTGCGCCCATGCGCTTGCGGGCGGAGTGCACGTTGACGCCATAGATATCGGAATCCGGGCGGGCGAAGTAGATGTACTCCATCGAGCAGATGGCCAGCTGCGTGTTGTTGGTGTACTGCACGATCTTGTAGCCGTGATCGTTGACCACCACGATTTCACCCGGGCGAATGTTGCGCACCAGCTCGGCGCCGACGACATCCAGTGCGCAGGTTTCGGAGGCGAGCACGTAGGCGCCGTTCTTCATCTTGCCGAGGGAGAGCGGGCGGAAGCCGTTCGGGTCGAGTGCGCCGATCATGGCGTCTTCGGTCATCAGCAGGTAGGCGAAACCGCCATGCACCGTGTTGAGCGCTTCCTTGAGCTTGTCCATAAAGGTGCGCTGCATCGAACGGCGAATCAAGTGCATCAGCACTTCGGTGTCGGAGTTCGAATGGAAGATGGCGCCTTCGTCTTCAAGCTTGCGGCGCAGTGACGGGCAGTTCGTCAGGTTGCCGTTATGGCACAGAGCCACGTCGCCGTCATGGAAGCGGAAGATGAACGGCTGGATGTTGTCTGTGGTGCCCGAGCCGGCCGTTGCGTAACGCACGTGGCCGATGGCGCAATTGCCCTTCAGTCGTTCGATTTCGCGCTCATCGCCGAACACCTGGGTGAGCAGGCCGAGTCCGCGATGACCGATGAGATGACCGTTATCGTTGGAGACGATGCCGGCACCTTCCTGACCGCGATGCTGCAGCGCGTGCAGGCCAAAATAGGTGAGTCGTGAGGCGTCGGGGTGGCCCCATACGCCGAAGATGCCACATTCCTCGTGAATGTCTTCGAGTTCAGCCGACAAGCCAAAGCTCCTTTTTCAAACAGGGGATTAACTATCTATCAACCCTACCAATCGGCGGCTACATCGCGTGTTGTGGGGTGGTGGAACTTGTTGGGGTTTGCGGACGCGGTTTAAGCACCAGATCAGTCAAGTATGAATAGTGGCTTAGGATTTTGGCCTTTCGCTGTTTGTGGTGGGTGGTTGTGGTGTGGGGTGATGCCGACGGGTAGGTTGGAAGCATGGATACCTCTTACCTGTTCACCGCCGCATTACCTGGTGCTCCACTTTGTGCTCAAGCGTGATACCGAATTGTCGGTGTGACGTGATCGGTTGACTTTCGTCAACGCAATTTGAAAGGCTCCGACGGTATTATCCGTCGGAGCCTTTCGTCGTATGAATCCGGTGCTTGTTTTTCGGCTTCGTCTCAGTGCCTGAAATGGCTGAAGAACTCGATGGTCTCGGGATCCTGCGACTCGTCCATCACCTCAGCGGGTGTGCCGTTCTCGGCGATGACGCCGTGACGGAGCAGTACGATGCGGTCGGCCGCTTCGTGGGCGAAGCTCATTTCGTGCGTGGCCATGAGGATTGTGGTGCCTTGGGCCTTTAACTCGGCAACCATGTTGAGCACTTCGCCGACCAGCATCGGATCAAGAGCGGATGTGATCTCGTCAAGCAGCAGCAGTTCCGGGTCGGTCATCAGTGCGCGCGCAATCGCCACGCGCTGCTGCTGGCCGCCAGAGAGCTGATCGGGGTAGGCACTGGCTTTATCGCGCATGCCGATGCGTTCAAGCAGTTCCATAGCGCGGGTTTCGGCGCGATCCTTGCTCCAGTGGTGAACCTTGATTGCGGCAAGGGTCACGTTCCTGAGCACCGACATGTGGGGGAAGAGGTTGAACTGCTGGAACACCACGCCGATACGTGCGCGAATCTTGTCCTGGTCGGCACGCGGGTCGGTGATATCGGTATTGCCCAGCCAAATCTGGCCGTCATCGACCTGTTCAAGCAGGTTGACGCATTTCATCAATGTGGATTTGCCTGAACCGGAAGGCCCCAGCAAAGCCACCACCTCATGTTGGTGAATGTCAAAGGAAATGCCACGCAGCACCTGCGTGTTTCCAAAGGATTTGCGCACGTCATCAAGACGCAGCACCGTCTTGTTGCTCACGGGGGAGTCACTCGCCTCGGTGGTGATATTGGTCATTTCGCTCATACCGTTCCTCCGCTGAGTTCGCGCTTACGCAGACGTTCCGTGTACCAGTCGTTCAGCAGGATGAACGGCACGCTCATCAGGATGAACAGCAGGCTGGCGACCACATACGGCGTGAAGTTGTAGGTGCTGGCCACGTCGATCTGTGCGGCGCGCACGGCATCCACCGCACCCAGCACGGAAATCAGGCCGACGTCCTTTTGCATGGAGATGAAGTCATTCATCAGTGCGGGCGCCACTTTGCGCAATGCCTGAGGAATGACGATCAGTCGGGTCGTCTGGCCGGAGGTCAGGCCCAACGAGCGGGCCGAGGCTCGCTGAGAAGGATGTACGTCGTTAAAACCGGCACGCAGCACCTCGGAGACGTAGGCGCTGTATCCCATTACCACTGCAATGGTGCCGAGTACCGAGGGATCGATACGGCCGAACAAGCCTAGGCCGGGAATGCCGAAACCGATTAGATACAGCACGACGATAATAGGCACGCCGCGCATCACAGTCGTGTAGATCAATGCCAGGATACGCAGCGGGAACAGAATAGGGGAGCGGCTGGTGCGCACCAATGCGATCAGCGTGCTCAGAATCGCCACGCCGACCACTGCGACGAGCAGAACGCGGATGTTGAGCCATAGGCCGTCAAGCACATGGGGAAACGATTTGACGAAGTATTCGCCGGAGAAGAAGGTCTCCTTGACTCGTGGCCAGCCGGGGGAGAGCTTCAAGCCGATGACGATGACCACCACGAACACAATGGTGCTGATCAGACTGGTAATCGTCGATTGAATTTGCTGATGAACACGATATTGGCGTCGTTCGAGCTCGACCTGACTTACCTCGTGTCCGTCAGGGGCATTGTGCTGCCTGGTTTCGGTTGGTGCTGCGGTCATGTGATGAATGTCGCTCGCTTCCTGAATGCCGGGATGGCCGGGTGCCACAGGAAAATTCCCGCAGCGCCCGGCCAAGGTGTTATGACCTTATGATGTAAGCCTACTTCACTTACTTCTTCAGTTCGGTCAGGTCGGTGGTGTACTCGGCCAGCCACTTGTCCTGAAGCTTCTTGATGGTGCCGTCGGCGTTCAGGTCATCCACTGCCTTGGTCACGGCTGCAGTCAGCTTGGAATCCTTCGGCAGCACGATGCCCATGCCGCTCTTGTCTTCGGAGTCAGGCAGACGGCCGAGCACCTTGGCGTCCTTGACCTGCTCGGACTGCACCATGTACACGCATTCCACGGTGCTGGTGACCAGTGCGTCGATCTGACCGGCGTCAAGTGCCTGAGCCAGTGCGGCATCATCATTGAACGTCTGGATGTCGTCCTTGATGTTCGCCTTGGCGTAGTCGTAGGCAAGGGTGCCGACCATGACGCCCACGGTCGCATCCTTCAGATCGGATACCTTGGTGGCGTTGGCGAACTTGCTGTCTTTCTTGACCACGACGGACTGGCTGTCGTTGTAGTAGCTGGACGAGAAGTCAACGGCCTTCTTGCGCTCGTCGGTGATGCCGAACTGCTGGATGTTGAAATCCCAGTCCTTGGCGCCGGGAGCGATGGCGGTGTCGAATGCGGTGCGGGTCCACACCACGTCGCTCTTCTTGAAACCGAGCTTGTCGGCCACTGCGTAGGCGACGGCCGCCTCGTAGCCCTCACCGCTTTCCGGCTTGTCGTTCATAACCCACGGCTCGTAGGCCGGCTGTCCGGTGGCGATGGTCAGCTTGCCCGGCTTGTACGTCTGCTGGGTGATGTCGTCCGAATCGGTGGAATTGGATGCGGTGGACTGGCCGGAACCGCAGGCTGCGGTGAACGACAGAGCCAGGATGCTGACGGTGGCCGCAATGGTACGGACGATGTGTCGCTTATTGAACATGGGTTTCCTCTCCTCAAGTGTTCGTCATGCACACGGTTCAAACCGTGCTTGATGCATTCGCGCCAATTGTATGGCTATTGGGTTACAAAACATCGATATTTTCGGATGCTGGCTATCGCCATTGCTTATGGCCGACTAGAGCCGCGCAATCTGGCGCGTAAGCGGACGGATATCTCATATTGGCGCAGAGCGAAATGGCGTTCACTGTTCGAGTGTGAAGCCGTCGAATACGAATCCCGGACTGACCACACAGGAGACCAGCGCATCGCCCTGGCCTGGCACTGTGCGCTGCCAGACGCCAGCCGGTACGACCGCATGTCCCGATACGGTTACGTCGGCCTGATCGGTGGTGATGCCGGAACCCAAGGTGATTACGGTTCGCTTGGATTCGTCGGATTCCGGAGTCTCGTCGCTGCCGCCGAGCTCCAGTTTGACCGATGCCGGGCCATGCCACAGCCAGACCTCATCCGCATCGACCTTATGCCAGGCGCTGGCATCTCCCTCGGGCAGCAGGAAGTAAATCAGTGACGATAGCGGTCGGCTTGAGGCCTCATCCGTGTGCGGGGATTGCCAGTCACGCGTGTACCAGCCGCCTTCGGGGTGGGTTTCCAGTCCAAGGCGTTCCACTATGGACCGGGCGTATGGACTCATGTCTTGCAAAGCGACGCTCATAATGAGATCTCCTGTTCTTGGCGGGTTTGCTGGTTTTTGGCTTCTTGATATCAGGTCAGGTCAGCGGTGTCACCAGGCGTTGTTGTAGGCTTCGCGCCCGGATATCACCGTGGCTCGGTTCGTGCCTGCGCCGTGCCTCACCAGTGTTTCCAGCGTTTCTTCGATGCCGGCCGGAGATGATGTGTCGACGGGGATGTCGAAGAACGCGAAATCAGCCAATGCGCCCGCGTTGATTTGTCCAATGCGGTTGCGGCCCACGTGCATGCCCATGGAGGCGGCGCCGCCCAGCGTCATCATACGAATCAGGCGATGTGTCAGATCGTCGCTGGCATAGCCTTGTTCGCGGGCCAGGTCGTAAAGCATCGACACATCATCAAGCAGATCGAGGGTCGGCGTGCTGGAGAGCGAATCGGTGCCCACGCTTACCAGATTGCCTTCCTCGAGGTATTCGCGCACCGGTGCATCTTTGCCGGTGTTGGTAATGCGATTCGATCGGGGGCACAAGGCCACGCCCACGCCGCGCTGACGTAGAATACGCCGATCCTCGCCATTGGCCCACACGCCGTGTGCAATGTGCACATCCGGTCCAAGCGAGCCAAGCTGATCGACGAACTGGATGGCGGAGGCGCCTTTGCCCACTTCCTTGAGCTGCCGGTAGCTTTCCCAATCGTGGTCACTCCAGTCGGCCGCCGAATAAGTGGTGAGCACCGGCGGATAAGTGCCGGCCTCGAGCGGGGTCTCCGCCAGATGGATATGCAGTCGCATGTTCAGCTGACGAGCAATGTCTGGAAGATCAACGAACGGTTCGGACTCCAGCGTATACGGAGCATGCGGGCTGATGCCGAGGTTTGGCAGCTGCTCCTCGTTCATCCGGCGCAACTGCCGGATGAGCTCAGTGCGGCCCTTTTCCATCCATTCGGCGTTGTGCCAGCCCATTACCTCCCAATAAGCGATGCCGTGCATGCCCTGCGAAGCCAGCGCGCCGGCGGCGTCCAAATCGGTGACGATGTCTGCGGCGGCCGTCGTTCCCGATTCGACCATCTGGCGAGCGCCGTCCTCGGCCCACTGCTTCCATGGCTGGGTCTTCTGCGCCTCGGCGTACACCTCGTTGAATGCCAGTTCCCAGGCGCGGAACCGATCGTAGGTGCCTTGCCCGACCTGCACCATGCCGCTGTACTGCAGATGAGTGTGCGCGTTGATCAATCCGGGGGTGAGCACCCCATCCCAATGCCGTTCATGGATGGTGCCGTGAGCCGTCATTTCCTGCTTCAGCGCCTTCAGCACCCAGCGGCGTTTACCTACATGAACCACGCGGTCGCCATGTATGGCAACTGCGCCATCGATGATGACGGGGCCCGTCACGGGGATGATGAGTTTGGCGGAATACAGTGTCACATCATCGATAAGCTCGGTATCGACGGTCGGCCAGGTGTTGTCGGTCATATTCTCCTCACTGCGTTGTGTTCGGTGCCGTGTCTATGGCTATCGGTCGGCGTTCTCTCGGTCGTTTTCCGCGAATCTGGTCAGTCGCCAATTGTAGCCGTTGTCCTCCACGGCATGGCTGGCTCGGTATCCGCGCGCCTTGAGCGCGCTGGCGGCGATGCGCTGGTCGGTCGCTGCGTCAAGTCTGATAAGCGTGTGATCCAGTGTGCCTCGATGTTCCAGAAGATATGCGACGGCGCTGGCCTGTACGGCGAAGCTCAGATCCATGATCTCGATTGGATTGCCGCCTCCCACCGTGTAGTTCACGCCATCGCCGTCGGCGATTAGCGTGAGCGTTGGTCCGTCGGGAACATTGAGTTGCACGGTGTCCCTGTTGACCTGTGGGGTGAAGTCGCTTACCTCGTCCAAGGCGATTTCGTTGGCGATGCCGCCGATCACTGCGAGCGCCGCGCCCTCGTGCATTGCGCGCATGTGCTCAAGTGTGACCGTATGTCTCACGCCAGTGGCGGACACCACCATATCCGCGCAAGGGAGTGCCTCGTCAATGTCTTGTGCGGCGAAGCCGTCGAACACCGCTTTGAGTGAAGCCACTGGATCGATATCGCAGATGGTGACTTCGGCGCCAAGCGCGCGAATGCGCCGTGCGAAGCCTTGGCCGACCGGGCCGTAGCCGATGACGGTGACGTTCTTACCGTCGAATGCATGCTCGCCGAGAATGCGCTGCATGGTGGTCACGCATGTCTCCCCAGTGCCGTGGGCGTTGTCGAATCCGGTTTTCAGCACACTGTCGTTAACGGCTACGACCGGGTAGGTGAGGGCTCCCGCTTCCTGCATCTGCTGGAACGCGCGTACGCCGCTGGTCGTTTCCTCGGCCACTCCAATGAGGTTCGCCGTGAGTTCGGGGCGTTCGAGCGAAGCGAGACGGGCGAAGCTGGCACCATCGTCGATGATGATGTCCGGCTGTATTTCGTCCAGCAGGTGCAGGGCCGCCTCGTGCGCCTGTTCCGCGGTCCAGTCTCGGCTGGATTCGACCGTGATTCCTTCCCGGCGCAGCTGTTCCGCCACTCGGGGATCCGTGGAATCCGGGCCGCAATATACGCCGACGATTGCGCCGGCGGCCTTAAGCTTGCGCAGCAGAATCGCGGTTTTTGGCTCCAGTATCAGACAGACGGCAATACGAATGCCTGAGAAATCGACGCGAGTGGTGAGGCTATCCATGGTGTCGCGTAATACCGGCATGTGCTGTTCCGCGTACTCCATTGCCTCCAGTCCGCTTGCCTTGCGCATATCGGTGATGGAATCGATGCTTTGTGTGCCGTCGCATAGGAATTCCTCGTTGTGCTCGTCGGTCATCGTGGCATCTTCGACGGTCATGCCCCATTGCTGGGCCTGAGACTTGATTTCGGCATGCTTCTGTGGCTCCGGAATCGCGAGTCGGGCTCCTGCCAGTGATCGATTCGTCTTCTGGGATCGGGCTGCCGCCCACGCTGCAAAATTGCGGTCTGCTTTAATGCTTTTCTTCATATTCCCCATGGTACGCATGCATGCCGCTGCTCCGCCGCTGCGCGTGTGGCGTGGGTGAAGAGCGTGCTTGGGCGCGTTGCGTGCGTCGACTTCGGCAGTTTCGAACAGGCATGTTGCATCGAACAAATGTTCGACTGTGTTGATATGCTGGTCGGGCCAGCGGTGGTAAGGAGGTGATGGCGATGGGCAGCGGAACGGTATCGACGCAACGCGAGCATACCTATATTGCCATTGATCTCAAGTCCTTCTATGCCTCGGTGGAGTGCGTGGCGCGCGGACTCGACCCGTTGACCACGCATCTGGTGGTGGCCGATGAAACCCGCACCGATAAGACAATATGTTTGGCGGTCTCACCCTCGCTGAAGAACTATGGCATTCCTGGCCGTGCGCGGCTGTTTGAGGTAAAACAGCGCCTGAATGGAGTCAACATCGAGCGCGCGGTCCATGCTCCCGGCGGCCGATTAATCGGGGAGTCCTGTGATGCGTGCGACCTGGAACGCTCGCCGGGGCTCAAAGCCTCGATGGTCATCGCCAAGCCGCGCATGGCGCACTATCTGGAAATCAGCGGGCAAATATATGGCATCTACCTCAAATACGCCGCACCCGAGCACATCCATGTCTACTCGATTGACGAGGTGTTCATCGACGCCACGCCATATCTGCGCTCGCTGGGTATGGGGCCGCATGCGATGGCGCGAACCATCGTGCGCGAAATCCTCACCAAAACCGGCATCACCGCCACTGCCGGCATCGGCTCCAACATGTATCTGGCCAAAGTCGCCATGGATATCGTCGCCAAGCACATGCCCGCCGACAAGGACGGCGTGCGCGTGGCCGAACTGAATGAAATGTCATATCGTCGGCTGCTTTGGGATCATCGTCCGCTCACCGATTTTTGGCGGGTTGGGCGCGGCTATGCCAAGAAGCTCGAGCATGCCGGACTGATGACCATGGGCGATATCGCCCGATGCTCGGTGGGTCGTGCTTCGGATTACTACAACGAAGACCTGCTGTATCGCATGTTCGGTGTCAATGCCGAACTGCTCATCGACCATGCGTGGGGCTGGGAGCCGTGCGAAATCGCGGATATCCGATCCTATGAGCCAGGTGCGCACAGCATTAGCAGTGGGCAGGTGCTCACCGGCCCCGCCGACTATGCCACGGCCCGGCTGATCACCAAGGAGATGGCCGATGCGCTGGCCCTCGATCTGGTCGATAAAAGCGTGCTGACGAACCGACTGACGCTCGCCGTCGGCTATGACATCGGCAGTCTTGATTCGTCAAAGCTCGATTCGTGCGCTGATTATGCGATGAAACGTGCCGCTGAGCGAGCAGCGAAAAGCTATCAAGGGCCGGTGACCATCGACCGATTTGGGCGCAAGGTGCCCAAGAGCGCGGTCGGGTCGATTGGTTTGGGTGATTTCACCTCGTCGTCGGCACGTATTCGTGAGGCCATGACGATGTTGTACGAGCGCATTGTGGATTCACGCTTGCTTGTGAGGCGGTTGACCGTCATCGCCGATGATGTGGCCACTCCGGAGGAGCTGGCCGCCGGCAAACGCTATGAACAGCTCGACTTGTTCGGTGATGACGAGGCCCAATCGTATGGATCCGATTCCACCAGCGAAAAAGATGGAGAGCATGATATCCAGCGTGCGCTGCTGGATGTGAAACGTAAATTCGGCCGCAACGCCGTCATCAAAGCCATGGATATGGAAGACGGCGCCACCGGTCAGGACCGCAACCGTCAGATCGGAGGCCATCGCGCATGACCCTGCAAGAGACCCATGCATACGACGACATCATCAACCTGCCACACCATCAGTCGCGCAAGCATCCGCACATGTCCCGCCACCAGCGGGCCGCGCAGTTCATGCCGTTCGCGGCCCTGACCGGCTACAACCAAGTCATCGAGCAAACAGCAAAAAACGCCGAAACCGCCATCGCTCAGGCCGAAGCCCAAGGCGATACCGATTTCGGCGCTTGACAATCGCTCCCGTTGGAGGAAGTCTCAGATTCGTCAGCCTACGTGACGTTCGAAGCGGTGGAAGCCGGTGATCTTGTCGATTTCGGCCATCGCGTCAGCCGGAATCACAAAGCCCGCGGCCTTCATGTTGTTCTCCAGTTGGCTGGGCTTGGAGGCGCCGGCGATCACACAGCTGATCTCCGGGTGCTGCAGGATCCATGCCATGGAAAGCACCGGCAGGTTCGTGCCGAGCTCGTCGGCCACCTTGCGCAGCTGCTCGCGCGCCTTGTCGGGGTTGTCCCAGAAGTTCGGCTCCTGGGTTTTCTCCTCTTCGTTGCGCAGGTCGATGCGCTTCTGGTCGATGTCCAAACAGCGTTCCAACGCTTCCCGGCGCTGTTCGATCTCCTTGATCTGTTCCGCAAGTACCATAATATGCTCAAAATTTCATGTTCAGTTTCCGTGCGGCGAACTCCAGGATGAAATCCGCCGTGCCCTCGTCGCCCAGCGGCGAGGTGCTGACGCAGAGGTGGTAGGTCGCCGCCTCGCCCCACGTCCGCGAGCTGTAATAGTTGTAATACGAGGCGCGCCGGGCGTCGACGCGCTCCATCATCGCGCGGGCATCCTCCGCGGTGCATCCCTGCCGGCGGCGGATGCGGCCGATGCGGTCGGCATCGTCGGCCGTGAGGAAGACATTGACGCAGCGCGGATTCTCGCGCAGGATGTAATCGGCGCAGCGGCC
>OHAU01003859.1_pt1 | contig 11187 bp, 13 predicted proteins | sample 1577181 | NCBI WGS metagenome assembly OHAU01 (sample SAMEA3541472, study PRJEB24748) | human gut metagenome | biome: human gut; feature: human-associated habitat; material: faeces | place: China | collected 2012
TTCAAAAGCTGAGGCAAAGACATTCTCTGGATATTCTTCTCTCAATCGCTCAACTACCCCGTGCCACTTTCTACTACCATCTGAAACGGATGAACAGTGCAGATAAGTATAAAGCTGTCAAAGCGGAGATCACAACCATCTACCACGAAAACAAAGGAAGATACGGCTATCGCCGGATCACGGCAGAACTTCGCAAGCGTAAATTCTCTCTGAACCACAAGACTGTCCAGCGGCTTATGAAGGAGCTGGGCTTGGTTTGCCGTGTCAGGATGAAGAAGTATCGTTCTTACAAGGGTGAAGTGGGCAAAATCGCACCAAATCTGCTGAATCAGAATTTTCATGCCGAAAAGCCGAACCAAAAATGGGTCACCGATGTGACGGAGTTCAGTTTGTTCGGAGAAAAGCTCTATCTCTCGCCCATCCTCGGCTGGCAATACCGGCACAGGCAGTACCAGCGAATGCTCCGCGAAAAGGGCATCCGGCAGAGTATGAGCCGAAAAGGAAACTGTCTGGACAATGCTGTGATAGAAAACTTCTTCGGGCTGCTCAAAAGTGAACCACTGTATTTGCAGGAATTCCGTTCCGTGGAGCACTTCAAACTGGAACTGCTCGAATATCTGGATTACTACAATAATCGCAGAATCAAAGCAAAGCTAAAGGGCTTGCCGCCTGCAATTCACAGACAGCAAGCCCTTTCGGCTGCTTGAACAATTTTTACTTCAAAATATTGTCTAACTTTTGGGGGTCACTTCAAATTCCCTGACCTCTCCTTTTATCCTATTTGCAGAATTTCTGTTTTCTCATTCCCTGTCCCCCGTTTTGTCAAAGCAGGTCTTCAGCTTCCCCAGCGCCTTCTTCTCAATGCGCGATACATAGCACCGCGCCTATTGTAAACGATACCCTCTAAGAAATTGCCTCCAATTCATGGAAGCGGAATTTGATGATGATTTGTTTGTCCTCGGTCAGCTCCACCCGTTCGATGAGACTGACCAGCAGCTCCCGGCTGGTGAGCGCAGAGTCCAGAAACTGTTTTACCAGTGCCCTGGCTTTTTCTTCGGTGTTCACCGGCTGCTTTGCCTGTTCCTGAAGACTCTTCAGCCGGTCTTCCAGAACCTTTCGATCCATTTTGACCTTTTGGTAGATGCGCTGAAAGTCTTCTTCGGAGAGTAGACCGTTCAGCCGATCCATGTACATCTGATCCAGGTTCGTAGTCAGAGCGGTGATTTGGGATTGCAGAGCTTGGATTTCCGCCTTACAGTTGGATTCCCTGTCGGCATTTTCCACCGTTTCCTTGGCAATCGAACACAGTCGGTCAGGATTCAGATAGGCTTGACAGACTTCTCTAACCTTGGCAAGCACGGCTTCATTCACTGTTTCCTCCTTAATGGAGTGACAGGTGCAGACGCCTGCCTTGGTGAATCGCTGGTAGGTTCGGCAGACAAAGAACAGCCGATCCTCCCCGGCGGCATTCTTGCGATTGATGACTGCCATCGGGTATCCACATTCGTGGCAAAAGATCAGTCCTTTCAGCAGAAAGTCGTAGGTCCGGCTTCGGGTATGCTTGCGGCTGTTGAGCAACATTCGAACTTTCTGGAAGGATTCCTTGTCAACCAGCGGCTCATGGGTATTTTCCACCACAACCCAGTCTTCACGATCCTGCTTGATACACTTTTTGGACTTGTAGCTGATTTTCACCGTTCGTCCCTGAACCATGTTGCCAATATAGGTCTCATTCTGTAGCATCTCGGAAATGCGCTCGCTGGACCAAAGTCCGGTATATGGACCTTTGTGTCCCATATTCCAACCACAGTAGGTTGCAGGAGTCATCACCCCCTCCTCATTGAGCGTCTGAGCAATCTTTCGGCAGCTCATTCCACCCAATGCCATCGCAAAAATCCTGCGCACCACAGGAGCTACTTCCTCGTCAATGACAATCTTGTTTTTCTCGGTGGGGTGCATCTTGTAGCCATACATCGGCTTGCCGCCGATGAACTGACCTTTGCGTTGTTTATCCCGCTTGACAGACTTAATCTTCTTGGAAATGTCCTTGGCGTACATATCATTCATGATGGCACGGAATGGGGTGATGTCGTTAGCGGTAGAGTCTACGCCGGTATCAATGCCGTCAAGCAGGGAGATGTACCGCACTCTCTTTTCAGGGAAGTACCGCTCCATATAATGTCCGGTCATGATATAATCACGACCCAAGCGGGAGAGATCTTTCGTGATAACCATGTTGACCTTCTTGGCTTCAATGTCACCGATCATACGCTGAAAATCAGGTCGGTCAAAGCTAGTTCCGCTGAATCCGTCATCGACATAAGTATCGTAGACAGAAAGGTGATGCTTCCGAACAAATTCATTGAGCAGAGATTTCTGGTTGGTTACACTCTGGGATGGTCCTTCGCTCTCATCCTCCTTCGATAAACGGATGTACAATGCGACATGGTAATCCATCGGGTTGCTTATTTCTAAGTACATAGGTTCCTCATTGAAATATGCGACCACTCATCGAAAATATTGTACAACAGGTTTTTCGGGCATCGCAAGGATGCGGACAAGATAAAGCCGAAACGACTCCTCCAACAACTCATCAAGGCTCTTCTCGGTCTCGGTATATACGCAGCGCACAACGGGCAACTTTTTTTTCATGTATTCCACCCCCTTTGTTTATCATATGTAAAAGGGCAGCCTTTCTTGCTTGTCTCTGTTTCTAATTTAAGACCATTCCCGAAAATCGTGCAGATGCACAATTTTCAGAAATAAAAAAGCGACCTGCTGTAAAACAGGTCACTTCTGGATTCTGTATTTTATGCTGGAATTCAGTATGGAACATCTGCTTATCGTTCCATGTCATCGTTGTAGTGCTAAAGTGCAAGACTAAGCATCAGTGCTTTATCCACATTCAGCATTTCCTTCAGGGAAATTTTTCCCAAATATCCCAAAACCCTGTCCTTATCTATGGTGCGCAGCTGCTCCAGCATAATCATAGACAGTTCATCAAAAGCAGTATATTCAAAATCGTTTCGACCGTCTGCTTAGCAATCAGCAATTCTTCTCTTTCTTTTCTTACCTGACGATACTCAGCGCAGTCCTGCTTTTTCTGGACTGCCAGTCGATGAAATTCTTCATACAGAGATTGATTGGATGGGAGTTTCGTAATCTGCAATTCATCAAAGGCTTGCTTTGCCGCTCTATGAATTGTGATTTCTTGACGGACTTTCCGGCAAGAACTTTTCCTGCGGCGTGGTCTTTCCCGGCAATAAGGCGTTTCGGAAGCTGTGTTCTGCCCGCTGTATGGAAAAAACGGCAATCTTTTTGGCTTCACTGTCTAATACGGAACTTTTGGAAATTTGCCAAAAATAGGCGCAAAAAAGCAGCAAATCTTTTTCGGATTTCCTGCTCGGTGTGCCGCTGTGTGAGCGGCGGGTATTTAGTTGTAAAAGTTCGGGGCAAGTTGACCCACATAAAGAAAAGATTAGCGAATGAATAATTTTAAGAGTTTATTTTGAGGTTCTATTTTGAACTCCATGTCTTTTAATTCCTCTTTCAAATGATTATAAAGAGTTTTATCATATCCGAAATCTTCAATCACCTGAATATCAACTTTATCTTTTTTCTTTTTAGATTTCTCTTTCATTACTTTAATCATCTCTAAATTGTATGTTGAAATTTGTATCCCCTCAACATCTACTTTAGTATTTGTATCCCCTCAACATCTACTTTAGTAAAGATATTATTTGTATTGATTCCTCTCATTGTAACAGTTGCTAAAGCTTCTATACCACAAGCTTGTTTCGTCAAAAAATTTCTTTGAATTATCTCATTTTCAGTCAATTCATATGGAGCAAAATTAACTGTGATACCATCTATGGCTGCATCCACTCCATAATCAATATGAGACTTATTATACGAAAATTTTAACGAATCTATTGTTTGCAGTTGTTCTCTTTCCAGATATTTTCGTATAAAAATCATCTCATCTTTCTCTACAATTATATCAATATCTGAATGTTCTCTATCCGATTCTTTTTTACTAATAAGATAGGGAACAGTGCCTCCAACCACAATAATTTTTTCATTTAGGCTTTCTTCTAAACCTAACCTTAAAATTATACTTTTTACTTTTTGATAATTTCCATTCATTTTAATTTTTCTCTTTCTTATTCTTCTATAAAAGCCTGACTCATAATATAAAATTCGTCTAGGCTTGGAAGGTACTTTTTTTCCATTGGTTCTAATGTGTCATCATAGCGTTCCGCTTCTTCCTCACTGATTGCCATAACAGGGCTGTCTTGATAAATCCATTTATGCCCATCCAATACATGAGGGATTAGTTCTTTAACCATCATCGCAGCAGGATATTTTCCGTTTTCGATGCAAACATTATATTTCTTGCAACATTTGAATCCACGACTGACATAATTGCTTGGACTTCCGAAAATGACAATTGTATCATACCCCAACTGTACCGCTGCTTGGAATGAATGTTCCATAAGCATTTTCCCATACCCCATTCTCTGGTAAGCCGGATGGATACTAACCGGACCGAGAGTTAAAATCTCTTTTTCCGTTCCATTTTCATCGGTCAATTTTGCTTTTGTATACATGATATTGCCGATCACCTGACCGTCCAACTCCAAAACAAAATCCAGTTCCGGAATAAAGTCTTCATGTTCTCGCATGATATGAACCAAATAGTGTTCCACACATCCCGGCACATAAAGATTATAAAAGGCTTGTCTTGTGATTTTCTCAACAACTGCCCAGTCTTTTTGTTCCTCGTTTCTGATAATGATTTTCTGCTCCATAAATATTCTCCATTCTGTTACCGTTTGATTGGCATTTTTTTAATCAGCTTTGAAATTTCTTTTTCCCGCTTTCCTTTTGCAATCATATAGCTTTCTTTATTTTCCATATAATCATTTTCAGCCTTTAACTTCTGATAGGATTGCCAACGGTCTATCTGCAATTCTCCCGTTGTCAGTGCTTTCTGAATGGCACATCCCGGCTCGTTTGTGTGAGTACAGTTGCGGAATTTGCACTGAGAAGCAAGTTCCTCAATGTCCATAAATGTTCTTTCAATTCCGGCATCATTATCCCACATTCCGAATTCACGCATTCCCGGAGTGTCGATGACCATGCCACCTGAGGGGAGCAGGAACAGTTCTCTGTGGGTAGTGGTATGCCTGCCTTTATCGTCATTGCGAAGCCCATTTGTTTTTAGCTGTTCTTCACCCAATAAACGATTGATAAGAGTGGATTTTCCTACGCCGGAAGAGCCAATAAATGCAATCGTTTTTCCCTCCGAAATAAAAGGCAAAAGTTCCTTGTATCCATTTTCTTCTGTTGAAGTCGTAACCAGGACATCCACACCAAAAGCGACTGAAGATACTTCTAAAAGTTTCTGTTCCAAATCATCACATAAATCTGATTTTGTCAGTACAACAACCGGTATGGCGCCGCTGTCCCACGCAATCGAAATATATCGTTCCAATCGTCGCAGGTTAAAATCATTGTTCAATGCCATGCACAGAAATACCGTATCAATATTTGCAGCAACAACCTGTTCCTGCTGTGGCTCACCAGCAGCTTTTCGGATAAAAGCGCTTTTTCGTGGCAGCAGCGATTCAATGATAGAACTATTACCAGATTCATTCCAATTTACCAGTACAAAATCGCCAACAGCAGGGTAGTCTGATAAAATTGTCGTTTGAAATCGGAACTTTCCTGATACCTCCGCCAATTTCTCCCCTTTGTCGGATATGATTCGATAAAATCCTTTCTCCTGTGAAAGAATACGAGCTGGGGTTAATTGATTGTCTTGTGGGATTTCATTTGAAAATCTTTCGGAAAACCCGTATTTTTTTATGTTAATTGAATGATCCACTATAGTTTCCTTTCTCTTTTAAGTTTTTACGAAAAATATCTTTGGAAGAAATCGTCGATATAGCACTCATAACTTTTAGCGATTTCCTCTTTTGTTTCTTTGCAATCTACTACATCGGACATGCTGAGCAATAGATAAAAAGGCGAATAAAACTCGATTGCCAGCGCATGAGGGGAAGGCAGCTGCTGCTCTTGTCCCTTTGACATTTCACGAAGCAGATTTTCAATATACTCCAATGGTCCGCTGACAAGAACTTTTTGATATAAAGCACTCATTTCAGGTGACTTGTATTGCTCAAGTGTCAGCATTTTACGAAAATTACAAGCAATTTCATCTTCACTCCAATAATGGAATTGTGCTTTCATATAATCGCCTAAACTTTTTGGCGATACATGAGAAAATGCTTCCGGCATATCCGAGTAGTCCTGTTCTGGAACGCCACTTTTTCGAGAACGCTCAACATCCAGTTGGCAGACATATTCAAAGATACAGTTAAAAATGTCTCTCTTGTTTTTATAATGCTTATATAATGCACCCTTCGTCATGCCCAATTCTCCTGCGATCTGGCTGACAGATACCGCCTCATATCCATTAACAGCAAATAGCCGTAAGGCAGTCACTAATATTTTTTCCTTCGTATTCATCACCATAACCCTCCTAATAAGTAAACGACTGTTTACTTACATAGTATAGTGAACAATCGTTTACTTGTCAAGTGATTTTATAAGATTTTATACGGAATAGTAAGATGCTGTCTAAAATCATAAGTGTTACTTTACCACACATGAGCATTGGCACCCGGGTTGTCGGCACCATAGCCCTCGAGAAGATTGATAATCCCCCAAACACCAAGTCCTGCTCCAAGAGTTACTAGTAAAGTCTGTAATATTTCAACTGCACTGTTAAAAAACCCATAAATTCAATCCTCCTAATTTTTTCGTTATCGCTGTCAGGTTCTATTTCCAGTTCGTACATATCAAAGACTTCCTTCGGCTTTACCACCGCAGGGCGTCGTTTTATATGCCGTTCTACATCAAATTCATTTTTCTTGTCGGCGTCGGCAAGCTACTTGTAATTCTTGTAGGCTGTAACATCGAACTTGTTCGATAAAAACGGCCTCACGCCGCGCACCTGCAAAATACACTTGCCTCCGTCCATCGTTGCAATTTCGTCTTGGCTCATCAAATCTTTGTCACAAAGTCAAGTGGTAAACTAAAAAGGAACTTCATCATTAAGACAAAGTTCCTTTACAATCCTTAAATATGTGAATTTTTAATATTGGGATGATATAGACCGAACGACAAATAGTGTAACAGTTTTCTGTATGACTCTATGCCTATAATTACTTTTACACAAACGCTGAAGGTACGGTTTGCAGCATTATTTTTCTTTTGCCCTAAAAGAGAAGCGAGCTGAACGGACGAACCCACCGCAATAAGCTCTGCAAGAGCAAAAGCAATCGAAATTAGAGGCATGACAAGGTTTACCGCTGCCAAAGCGTCAGAGCCGATGCAGCGTCCGACAAAAATACCGTCTGCTATGGAACAAATACCGCTGAATAGCATACTTAATACAGCTGGGACGGCACACTTTATAAATAGCCTCGTTGGAGGCATTTTTTCAAAGATAAAAGAATTATTTTTCACAAATATACTCCTTAAAATGTTCGTGTTATATCACTCATCCCTGCATGTAATTTTACCAATCGTGCTATTAAGTGCATTAGCATATTTCTGCAAAAGAGGGAGCAGAATATCCTGTTCCTGAACAGTCAGCATTCCAAAAGCTTCTTCTTCGGCTTTTACCAATGGTACCATGATGCTGTCAATCAACTGCTTACCAGTCGCAGTCAAATGAATGTATTTATTCTTTTTATTTCCTGCCTGGCAGAGCAAGGTAATCATACCCTTTTTCTCCATGTTTTTTATAGTTGTGTGAATGGTTTGCAAGCTGCAATGCCAGTCACGGCAGATATCGCTCTGCAAATATTCTCCATCGTCATAAATTCATATTCCATTCAGTTGGTGTCCTCCTTTTTCTGTTTTGAGCGTTTGGAAAGATAGCGGGGGCAAGCCACAATGACCGCCCGGAAGCTCTGCTTGCAATCATGCTGGCATTTCCGGCAAAGCTCGTTGTAGCTCCTGCGTCCACGCTCGTTTAAGAAGAAAGCAAGCTCTTTCTTCAACTTCTTTGACATTCTCGGCATAGTGCCTCCTTAATGAAAAATCCGCCCATGCTGGCGGTAACAGCCGCCGGTGGACGGATAGCAGATTTTTGTGTTGCATTTCGGGGCGATTTTCAGGGAAATTCAAGCCATAGAGCCGCCCGAAAATCCCCCGTGGTATTACGGGCAGGGTAGGCTATACCTTGCCCGATTGTTGGTTTTTGGTATCGTTTTGGTGTCCATTTTGCCGGTTCTCCCCGGTGTCGTTCCTGCCCCCGATTCTCACGGCGGCGTTTCGCTCCCCTTGGTACGCTCGCTGCGGTCAGGGTTCCTCCATTTCCCTGCCGCAGGTCACGGCGCTACATCTCCGGGGCGCATATCCCACACAAGCCGGTCATTCGGTTGAATTGATTCACCGATGAACTACTTGTATGATAGAACATTTTTGTACCCTGCTCCGTATATCCATAAAGTAGGAAATCCAGCTGAAAATCGAAAATTTCCACGTTCTCGGAAATGGTGTGGTATAATCTTTAGAGAGCGGCGGGGGAGCCGCCGGAAAGGAGCCATTCGCCTATGAAATCACGCCTTAGCATACAGGAACGGCTAAAGGATTTACGCACAGAGAGAAAGCTGAAGCTGGAAGAACTATCAAACCTGACCGGCATTTCAAAGTCTGCCCTTGGCAGCTATGAAGCGGACGATTACAAAGAAATCAATCATGGCAACCTCGTTATTCTGGCGGACTTCTACGGGGTGTCCCTTGATTACCTGCTGTGCCGGACAGAAAACAGGGAGCAGGTAAACACGCCCTTAATGGAGCTGCACCTGAATGATGAAACAGTGGAGCTTTTGAAAAGCGGCAAAATCAATAACCGTCTGCTCTGTGAGATTATCACCCACGGAAAGTTTGAGCGGCTGATGACCGATACGGAAATTTACATAGACGGTCATGCGACCGCCCGCTTCCGGGATATGAACGAAGGGCTGGAAGAACAGCGGCTTGCCCTCATTCAGAAGCACCGCTATGTGGACGGGGATTTATATTCGGAAACGCTTCTTGCCGCCCAATTAGAGGAAGACGATTTTTTCTGCCATATAACGCATAAAACATGGGATTCCATTCTCCACGATATACGGAAAGCCCATGAACACGACATTGACAGCACGCCGGATTTCTCCCTCGCAAAGAAAATGGCGCAAGATATTCAAAACGCCCTGAAATTCCCCGGCGACCACCTGACAAAAATCTGGAAAGTCATTTTAAATATGCTGGGTATCGACTTTGACAAGCTGCCCCCTGATGAGCAGAAAGTCTTGAAAAAAGTGCTGGCAAAATCGCCGGTCATTAAAAACAATCCTTTGAATTTCCGGCGCAGGAGAAAATAAAAACTGCCGTTGTTGGAATTGCGGTTCCTGCAACGGCAGCGCCTTTATTCGCTGACATATTCTATATCAATCCTGAAATCCCCGCTGTCATAGCTGACAGCCAGCCCATAGCTTCCGATTTGAAGCGTTTCCTCGTCCTTGACCGGATAAAAGGCTTTTTGTTCTGCGTCAAAAAGAACAACTTCCTCCAATAGCTGCCCGTCAATCGTGTTTAGAATCTCCCTGATACAATCGTCACAAAAAACAGACTTCATCTTGTGGGCGCTGACAATCCGCCGCCCCCGGAAAATCTCTGCATAGCCGTCTTGTTCTCCCGGATATGATGTTACATGAATACTCGCTTCGCTGATTTCATCATAACCAAAGGACAGGCGCATACCGCCGTATTCATCATCCGGGCTTTCGTCTGTGTGATACACGTCAAGGGAATAGGTTTCTCCTGTATTGACACAAACAAGAAATGCCTGTGCCGGATAGCTTTCCTGGCAGGTGGGGCAGCTCTCGGACGTGTTCGGAATGTACTGTATCAAATTCTCCATATCCCTGCCGTATTCACTGAATACCAAATCATGGCGGATAGTCTGGGCTATCTCGTCATACTCGTCCTCGGTGGCGGTGGCAAAGTAGGTTGCTATCATATTTAGTGTTTCTTCCACGTCCTGCTCATACTGGCGGTTGTTACGGATATTCCCGATTGCAATTCCAGCCATACATAGAACCGCCGTGAACGCACACATAAGAAATGAGCCGCACCAGATACTTTGCTTATCTGACCGGCTTAGGTGTTGTGTGGAATCTTCCTCGTCCTCATAAACGAACCAAAATTCCCGCCATGTTTCCTTTACTTTTTCCCACATTCTTTTCATCTCATGCCCTCCGTTTAGCTATTAGCTAATATAACATAATCTAACAGAATCTATGATAAATGACAATCATATTATAGGCTTATGGTGTACAAAATAATAACTGACAGCTAACAAACGGGTGGTGGCAATGGAGAGAAAAGGATTAGGAAAGCGTATCAATGAGGTACGAAAAGACCGGGGCTTTACCGCAGACAAGCTCTCGGAATTATGCAATATCAACGCAACGTATCTTCGCCAGATTGAGGGCGGTGTGAAAATGCCCAGTCTGCCGGTATTCATAGATATTTGTAACTCCCTGCGGATTTCCCCTGATTATCTGCTTCAAGATGAATTGGAAGAAAACGAAATCAGCAAAATCAAGGAGCTGGAAGCACTCTGGAAAGACGTGTCGCCCAGCAAACAGGAGCTTGCCGTTGCTATGATAAAAGCGGTGTTGGAGCATAATGAACAGTAGGACAGCCAGCCGGTTCCGGCTGGCTGAATTGTTTTTTGTTTAAATGATATAGAAAAGCCCAGAACGGGCAACTTCACAGCTTCCCGCTCCGGGCAATATCCTTTTATTCTATGTTAAGAGGTGCCGTTATCCCTCGATGGCAATGTATTTCTTTTTTTCAGCTTCCGGTTCTTTCGCTTCTTCTTTTGGAATGTTAATCTTCAATACCCCGCTTTCATATTTTGCATGGATATCGTCCTCTTTCACATTCTCGCCGATGTAGAAAGAACGGCTCATACTGCCTGCATAACGTTCCTGACGTACAAATTTGCCTGTTTCTTTTTCCTTCTCATCCTTGTCAAGGCCCTTTGCGGCGCTGATTACCAGATAGTGTAGCACTACAATACATATTGGACAAAAGAATAAAAAGATATGAGGAATAGGG
>OHAU01003862.1_pt1 | contig 11181 bp, 5 predicted proteins | sample 1577181 | NCBI WGS metagenome assembly OHAU01 (sample SAMEA3541472, study PRJEB24748) | human gut metagenome | biome: human gut; feature: human-associated habitat; material: faeces | place: China | collected 2012
ATCCCGGCAAAGACGAGCCAACACTTCGAAAGCAAACTACTTGAACTTCCCGACAAGGCAATCATATCGCGCGGCGAGACAGGCAAGCTGACTCTAACCGCTACCTCCGACAATCCCAAATACGATCTCGATAATACTTTCTACGTAATATATGGCGAGAATTATAAAACAACTTGGTTTTCTGATCCCGATAATACTGAAATTTACGTTGAGCTACCTAAAGGCGACTACATTGTGGCCGCACAAACTCCAATCATAGACGAGACGCAGATGTATGCGAGTGGCGGATTTGCCTGGATTGTCAAAGAAGTAACCGTCGGAGACAACACATCGCTTACCATCAATCCGGCCGAGGCAACCGTCGACATCGTATGCCGGTCGGTCAATCCTGATGGCGAAGAACCGATGTTGCCCACCCGTAAATGGAGTGCCGCAGGGGAGGAGGAACTACTTGAGGGCAATATTACGGAATTTGCCATTACCACAAGGCTTGTCAATTCAAAATTCGGGACAATCCGGGAACTAGAACAGTGCTGCAATTTCGGGGTCATCGATGAATACAAAGACATGGCATCATTCGAACTCCAGCGGGTATCAGACATACATATTAATCCTTTGAGCAACAACTACACCATATATCAGGAACGATTGATGTCGACAGCCGACGACGGCTTCTATTACACAGCCATGCGCCCTATAACCGGCCCCACAAAATCTGTCGAGGGCAAATTCGAGACCGAATATCCCATAACCCATTCAATCACATATCAGTCGAACAGTCAGACCCCGTCGCCCGAAGAGGTCCCCGTACCTTATAGGACCGCAGCTTCACAATATTCATTATCATCTGCCGGAAATCGGATTCAGATAGCAGGATTAAGCAACGCCTTCCCCAACAAACGCTTTTTGACCAGCGTTGCCGACTATGCCGAAAAACATTATGACAACGAAGGCAAGCTCGACGGGATAATGGTATACTACTCCCCTCTTCAGGCAGTTACATTCGATTCCGAAGGCAACCCCTCAATCGAGGTTGTCCAGCTGAACTCAGAATTCACTCATACGGACAACTGGGATGATATTTACGCTCCGGCAGAAGGTCATCCGGCGTTCTCGTTTGCCGAAGCAGAGGCCGACAACAAAGACGGCGACAGCCAGCCCTCTATACTTTTCAGCTCATGGATCGGAAATGAATATGATCCTGAAGAAGAAAAAGAATATATCCAATGGTTTTGCGACGCTCTTCCTGCAGGACGCCGCGGCGAAGTGCGCCTCTCCGACCTTCCGCGCATGAAAACCAATCAACAGTTTTCCGATGAAGACAAGACTTACGTCTACAGCGCCGTCCTCGACAACACTCTCGTAGACGGCATAGAGGGGCGGACCACGGCATCATTCACCATCAAGCCCGCGACCGACATCTGTCCGCCCGTTGTCCAGATGCTCCAGTTCCGCAACACCTCAGGCCGCATCACTGACCGCTTCGCCAACGCCGCCGACGGACTGCTCCGCATCGCCGCAGGCGATTTCAACCAGAAAACCGACGACCCGGAAACATACAGTTGGTCGTGGTTCGAAGTATCGCCGGCCGAGATGACAGTAGAATACTCGCCTCTCGGCGCCGACAAATGGCTCGAACTGCCTGTGACGGAACGGTCCGAATGGTTCGTCCGCGAGTTCGGCCACACCTACGAAGGCTCGCTCGCCAATGTCTACTCCCCCGACTATAAGGGATGGTTCGACCTGCGCATAACCCTCGCCGACAGCAATGGCTCGACCTCAACGCAGACAATAAGCCCTGCTTTCCGCATCGACAGGGAGTCGGGTATCGCCGCTGCCGGTCAGGTCGGTTCAGGCCTCTATGTCAAGGACGATACCGCAGTCAGCGCCGACGGCAAAATGATCGAAGTGCTGACAATCGACGGCTCGACTGCCGCCGGAGGCCGGGGCGCCGTCAGCCTCTCGAACCTCCCCCACGGCATATACATCATTACCGACGGCACCAGCACAATCAAGACCGTCCGCTGACCGCCCGTCAGCTACGATAGAAAAGGAGACGTGTCAATTCCGATACGTCTCCTTCCCGTTTCTACATGTTGATCAGAAATTTCCCGCCCTGAATGTAGCCCGCGGTGTTGCAGATCTGGCTAAGCGTAGGGATGCTCCATGGAGCATCCAACGTTAAAGCATTGACTATCAGAGGATGCACGAGCGTGCATCCTACTACTGGTCAATCTTTTTGACAATTAGAAACTCAAAAGACATATCTGACAGCGCCCGACAAGCGCGGGACGCGCGAAATCTCTACAACAGCCTGCGTTAGCTGGCGGCAACCACCGCTCACCCCACAAATTCGCGGCAAGCCACGGCAGTGCGCGCCGGCGCGAAACGCGACAGCGCAGGTCGCGGGCCTTGGCTAACGCCGGTTGCGTAACTGCGCACGCTCAGCGGCTTGCCACGCATAACTGTATAGTTGATTTTCCGGCGGCTAACACCGCCGGTTGTAAAAATTTCGCACCTTCGGTGCTTACTGACAGCGTCTGATATTTGGTTTGGATACACTTCCCCACATATATAACCCAGCGGGAAAGATTGACCAGTAGTACGTGCATCCCTACGCCCTGATAATAATTACAGATTCTGCAACACTCCCCTAAGGCGTTGCGACGTAACAAGCCTATTGTCAGACCTTTGAGGCGTGCCAAAGGCACGCAGCTACTCTTTGTCGGAGGCGTTGATTCTGATATGTCAAGAGATTCTGCAATCCCCCCAACTACTTACGTCAATTCAGCCCGTCGTGTGGTTATTTTTCAGTATTGCGGGGGTGCGGCGGGGGCGCTACCTTTGCGGCGAACAATCGATACGCCCATGAAACATCTGCTTACATTCTTTTCGTTTCTGATTCTCTCTTCGCATCTCTTCGCCTCTGCCCCCGACAGCTTCGACTGGAAAAAGGCTACGGTCTATTTCGTCATAACCGACCGTTTCTGTAACGGCGACTCTCTCAACGATGTCAACTACGGCCGAAAAAACGACTATGGCTCGGAGCGCATGAACGCAGCCACCTTCCACGGTGGCGACTTCAAAGGGATGCTCGCCAAAGCCAAAGAGGGCTATTTCAGCCGCATGGGCGTCGACGTGGTCTGGATGACCGACGTCTACGAGCAGATCCACGGCTGGATGTCGGGCAGCGGCGCTGTCAACGATTTCCCCCACTACGGCTACCACGGATATTATCCGCTCGACTACACCCAGACCGACAAAAACTTCGGTACCATCGAAGAGCTGCGCGAGCTTATCGACACTCTCCACAGTCAGGGCATACGCGTCATGCTCGGCGCCAACCTCAACGACCCGGGCTATCCGACGCTGCTCGACGCCGTGCAATATGGCTTTGCCCCTACGGGGCTGACCGCCGCCGAAGCCGCCGAACACCGCCGCGACTGGAGCTACGACAGGTTTTTCGAGGGACGGCTCGGCTGGAACGGATGGTACGACCGCGGATGGATAAGAATGCCCGACGAGAACTGGGATGAGAACAATCCTCTCGAAGCAACCCTCTACGGCATGCCCGACTTCAAAGACGAAAGTAATGAGCCCGTCAGGATTCCCGCTTTCCTGAAAAAGAAGTGGAAGAGTGAGAAGAAAGCCAACGATCCGTGGGTCAATCCCTCGGCACGCGCGCTCAGAACCGACCGCGAGTGGAGTCCGGCACAATATGTAACGGCATGGATTGCTTCGTGGGTCGAGGAATTCGGCATCGACGGCTTCCGCTGCGACATCGTCGAGAATGTCCATCTCAACCGATGGAAAGAACTCAGCGAAGCCTGCAACGCCGCCCTCAACCGCTGGCGCGCCGCCCATCCCGGCGACCCTGCTTCGAAATGGAGCGACAGCTTCTATATGACGGGCGATTTCGACTGTGCGGGAATCGACTATAAGCCCGGCTATGCCGATGCCGGATTCTCGAGCATGGTGAACTTCTACTTCCCCAAACACGGCGATCTCGACGCCATCGTCTATACCTGGCAGGCCTATGCCGACTCGATGGCAGTCCACAGCGACTGGCATCCGTTCAGCTACCTCAACAACTCCTACCACCGCGACGCCGACATGACCAACATGACCGACTGCGCCACGACACTGCTGCTTGCCCCCGGCGCGGCGCAGATTTTCTACGGCGACGAATCGCGACGCCCACTCAGCGACGCACGCCTCAACGTCGATTCCGATCAGGCTTTCCGCTCCGACATGAACTGGGCGACCGCCGACAGCGCCCTGCTCGACCACTTCCGACGACTCGGCACAATCCGCCGCGCTCATCGCGCCATAGGCAGCGGGCGCCAGCAGACAATCGACTCCCACACCTGCCTGCGCACCGCACAGAGCGACACCGTCATCATCGCCGTAGCTCTCTCTGACGGGCAGGCCGTCAATGTCGGCGCCGCATTCGCCGACGGCACCTCCGTGACCAACCTCTACACCGGCGAGAAAACCACCGTAGCCCGGGGCAAAGCCTCATTCTCCGCCTACCCCAACCGGCTGGCTGTCATTGCCAAAGAATAAGCTAATACGCATCGAAACTGGGCATTGTATTTCAGGAGAACTTGTATATTCGTCGTCTAATAATTCCATTTGCAAAAATTATGCAAATGTAAAATTCGAAAAACTTCCTGATAATACTTGTCGCCATTGTGCTGACAGCCGGGCATGCCGCCGCCAAACAGAACGTGACCCTCATCGATGTCAGTCTTGCCGAGGTGACAGCCGATGGAATCAATATCCGTTCGGGCGCCGGCACGCATTTCCCCGTAGCCCACTTCTACTCGACCGACTGGAACAACCGAAGAGTAAAGCTCAAAGTCCCTCAGGCCTACAAAGGGAACCGCTTCTGGGTCAGGGACGCCGGCGAATGGTGGGAAATCGACACACCTTTCCCCGCTAACGGCGACACGAAACGCTTCATATCGAAAAAATTCTGCAAACTGCTCGAATCAGACACCTTCGACACCGATTCCATCACCTCGCCGCAAGTGTGGGCCCACACAGAAAAAGTCAGCTATGGCGACGACGATAGCGAAGAACAGTTGTCGCAGACCACCATTGTGACAATCTATCCCGGAGGGCTCGTAGTCACTCAGCTTTATCATCCCGAAGGAGACAATATAGCGATCGGAGATCTCAACAGAGAGAAGACCGCCGTATTCAATTCGATAAACACCGGTGTCGGCATGACCGGCGACGACGTAGCGCCCGACTCACCCCTGAGAATATGGACGATGACCGACTTCGATCCGCCCTGCCTGATGTGGGAAATCGGCGATAAAAACAGAAGCTTCTTCACCATGAACGGCGAAAAGTTCAACTATATCGACATCTCAGGCGTCTCGCCCGCCCGCTGGAAAGAGCTCGTCGCCGAACTCAAGAAAGCGAAAAGCTTCCGCTCGATACGCCAGTACCCCACCCAGCCCGAAGCCTTCGTCACCCGCGACGACCTCTCAGAGTTCATCCGCCTCAAATAACTCATTGCTGCAACGGCGGTTAACGCCGCCACACCCGACCCGCAACTGCGTTTTCCATAGATTTTAGCCCTCATTTTACTGCGTTTTCCTACAAAAATATCCCTCAAAAAACTGCGTTTTCCGCAGATAACGGGTCAGCGGCTTAAATTCGCGATTTCAGATCCACACGAACGGGGATGCTCGCATTGAGCATCCCCGTTTCAGTACCCCCAACCGTGCCATTCTCGAACCGATTCTCAAGGACTTGGAGCGCATTTGGGAGCTGAGATTTTGGATTCCGAAGCCAGGAGAGCCTATCAATCCTCACGAGTTTAGAAAACATTCTGCGTGAATTTTGAAAGCATGAATGATGATTATGTGTTATTTGGGGCTGAGATGTTCTATGGGCATGTATCGAAATTAAATCCAGTCGCATAAATTGGGATGCTTCTATGGATAAGTTGCTGAGACCTACATAGGTAGGGCTGTAAGGGCTACCACCGTATTCCCTCTCTTGAACATAGACCGTAGGGAGGAAGGGTGTGGGGTATCGGAGCGATAAAGGAGATTTCTAAAATTTTTGGTCCAGAAATTTGAGGGGAAAATATTAGACCTTGATTTTGTGGAATGGATGTTTTGCAGTATGTTTGGAGCAAACTAAGACGGTGTAGGCGGAATCCTATGCCACCTAAAATAAAAGCATATACAGAGATGTGTGCGGAAAATAAAATTGAGCGTTTCAACAGAACGCTTTGAAAGGAAAAAGGATATTGTTCCTTTTAAGCTCAGATTTGAGCAAGATTTGATTACGGTGGATGAGTTTATGGAGAAGGTGAAAGAGGGTTATTGTTTCTGCCATTGGTTCAAGACCACCAAAGATGTTTTCTCGATAGCAGAGAAGACAAAGAATAATTTCGATTGTGCCAATGTTGTGTTCATTGATGTAGATGATTATAATGTTGAAATGAAGGAGTTTGTCAGTCAACTCCCGAGGCAACCGACAGTATATTACACGACACCCAGTAACGGCAGAGATGGCAAATATCGGTATCGACTGTGCTATCTTTTCAACCAAGATATTAAGGACAGCGAGACGCTGGCATATACTTATAATGGTATAGTCAACAGTTTCAGAACGGTCTATCCCGATTATCCAGACAAGGATAGCTGCGGCGGTGTTTCAGCACAATATATGAACGGCAACGGAAGCCCATACTGCGAGGTGTATTCAACAAATTACACCTATTCTCTCAGTGATTTTGGTGTTGCATACGCTACAACTGTGACACCAACAGCGAAGTCTAATACCATTCGAGCACAAAATAAGCTTACGAAAATCAATGAAGCATTTCCGTTTACAGATATGGAGTTTAAGCGCGACTTCTTTTCAATGAATCCTCATGATCTTATCGTGAAGTATGGCGAGCGTTATCCATTCTTTGAAAGTACGGAGTTGAACTTCAATGAAGATGGGTATGCTCTTATAGGTGATGATTATAGGCAGATTTATCGTCGTTGGTATCTCGATATAACCCAGGACGAAAAAGGGAGAGAACACAAAGCAATGGTACTGCGCAAGCGTCGTGACGGAGACAAAAGAAGATACTATATCTACCTATCCGCATTGATTAGGAAACAGATTAAGCCCGATATTACGTTTGAGCATCTTCTCTGTAATCTCGTATATGAGCGGCAATTCTTCTACGACAATTCCGACCATGTGCTGAGTAATCAGTTTTTAATGGAGAAGGCTCGTTCTGTTATCGACACACCGTTGGAGGATATAAATCTCGGCAAGTATGACAAAAGGCCGAAGTATAAAGTGAACCGTGATTATTGTCGAGAGAGGGGAATTAAGCCAGTGGCATGGAGCAATAGGATTAGGTCTAAACTCTACACGGAGAAGATTGGCGAGTTATACGATTGTAATCTCACTGTTGCAGAGAATTTGGAGTGCATACGTTCTTACGGCGTTAAGGTTAGTAAAACCAAACTCTATAACTTCTGTAAGGATATGGGTATTTCAACTAAGCCACACAAGATGGCGAAAAAGGATTAAGCCAAAACCTAAAAAGTTTTTCCATTTCGGATTAATAATGTAGTAGTGCTTTTTTTATTATTCCGAGGAGGAAAATCCAATGTTTGTATCAAAGTCGGGAGTGTATCAATTTAATCTCTGCGGAGGTGTTGATACTCTCCTTTTCATGTATCAGATTAACTTAAAAGATTATATAGCTCCAACTCTGGACTAAAGTTAAAATCAGCATTGGATTCCCGACTCTTGATATTTTGCGTTAATTTTGCGGTGAAATAGCAGCTCAACTTTGCGTGATAAGAAAATTCTTGTTATATTTGCACCGTTATTGGTGTATTGGCTTCGGCCATCATCCAATGACAAGACATATAATAGGAAGGTTTTCGCTTCCTCTGACATGTGCAAATCACCACCTTGCAAACATCAATAAGTCAGAGATTGCCGAGAATGCTTCTCACGTATCTGCATATCCGTCAAACACGATATACAGCTTACGGTGAGTTGCTATTTCGTGTTATCTGCTTATTGAGCCTTGTGGTGAGGCTGCACATGAAGATGATTCTGAAAGTGGCTCACCTTTTTTATGTGCCTTAAACAAATACCAATCATAAACAATACCCGATAGAGCCATAAGGGGTAAGGAATTGAAGTATGAAACGACTTCTGATTTTACCTTTGTCATTGACGCTTGTCGGTTTCGTAACAAGCAGTTGCTCTTCATCCGCCTCAAAAGATAAAGAGCGAAATGACTCCATTGCCGCAGAAGCAGCCCGACTTGATTCTATCCGTCAAGATTCCATTGCTCGCCGAAATTTTATCACTCCCGATTTGGCTTTTAATGACTTGCACGGTGATGTAAAAACATGTAGAGTTAAATCAAGCAATTCTCCCAGCGGTTATAGTGAGATTTTTACGTACGATGAAAATGGCAAATGGACAAATGAGCCTGTATGGGATGAATACGATAAGGAAAATATGCCCGAAACAACGAAGCATCAAAAAGTAGAAAGGAATGCGGAGGGCTATATCATTCGCATATATAATGATTATGGAGCAAGTTGTGAATATGAAAGTGTCATTTGGGAGAGTGGTAAAGTAAAGACTAACTCTATATCGACATACAAGTATGATAATGATGGCCTCGCAATCAGCCGTGAAGATATTAGAGAATATGACAGTGGCACGGATGGAGCTGTTTACTGTAATTATGTGTTAGACAATATGGGCAATTGGGTAAAACGTGATGTTATATATAAATTTTATTCGATTGGCATCAACGACGATGAAAGGATAGAATATTCTAAAAGTACTGAGACACGTGAAATAACTTATTATAAGAGCAATAACGGTGGAAGTGCTCAGCGGCCTAATAATACAATCCAAGGACAAGCTCTGCAAAATCTCAGAGACTTTGCGCAGCAGAAAGAGCAAGACGAAAAGAAAGGTCCCGAATGGATAAATGGCATTTGGGAATGTCACGAAATGGTGGATTTGGGCTATTTCGGACGGCAACGTGCAAATGCTCGACTTTCTATCAATAGAGACGCCCAAACAATTTCGAGCAATAACGATGGTATGAAATATAATGGCAGTTATTACGTCAGCGATAATACAATCCATTTTGGAGACTGGTATGCAAATCTTGATAACTACAATGAACGTATTGAGTATGGCAATGGTATATATTATCGCAAAGTTTCAAACTCTCCCTCAAGCAGTTCAAACTCATCAAGAAGTTCACACAGCACCTACAATAACAGTTCAAACACAACTTTTAGAACTCCAAGCGATGTACTGTCCTACACCTCATCAAACTCATTCTACAATGGTGGTGACCGTCTGAGAATAGATTTCGATGCAGTATATCTGAACGGTACTGCATTGACGGGCGCACCGAGAGTGACAGCCATATCTGGCAGCAGTGCTACAGTGGTCGCAAACTCCCCATATAGTGGCGGCGGCACATTACATTTTTACGTCAACGCCTCTCGAGGAACAATCACGCAGGATGGCGATGTTTACCGTGCAAGATAATCTAATTATGCGAACAAACTTCTCTAAAATCATGGATAAATACATTAAGGCATCAATTTCTTTGTTGTTCATATTGGTCTCGGCTCTCCCCGCCAAGGCCTATAACTCAGACGACGTTTTCTTATTTAACGTACCTAAAGGAGCCACTGTCTATGGGATTGCACGGGATTTGTCGATACCCGTAGACACTCTTATAAAATATAATCCAAGACTTCGTGACGGTCTAACAGCAGGAATACAGATATTTCTCCCAGCCTCCACCGTTTCAGAAGAGAATTTGAAAAAAGTAGATGCAGCCCCGACGTTCGTAGGAGGAGCACTCCACGACTTGTGTAGGAATGACACCCTGTCAAGCCCTGATGGAAGCAGAGTCGCTATTAATGAAGAAGTTTTATCTGAATCGCAAGAGAATAAAGACTCTGCCAATGGGAGGTTAAGAGCAGTAGTCTGCCGTGACGATAAATGCGGGTTTGTAAATGAATATGGCCGAGAGGTTATTCCATTGATATATAAGGATGCTACAGCTTTTTATAATGGTTTCGCTTATGTAAGAAAGGGTAACAGCCATTATTTAATAGATGGAGATGGCAAAATTGTGACAGATTTAACTTCTTATATACCAAATAATGAATATATGAGATATTCATATTGCTCATACAATCCTCTGGATGGGAGCGTCTGCATTGATCTTTGTGAAAAAACTTTCGAAAACGACCCCCAAAATAGTTATATTACATGGGACACCAATGGTAAGGTTCAAATAGTTAATTTGAAACTCCCCAAAGGGGCTTTATGGAGTCCATATTCACGCATTCTCAACTCAGATGTTCGATATTTTTATAATGGGAAAGTGTCAAAAAGGAATTTAAGTCCCATATCCACGGCTAATGACCAAGTAACAGTGTATAGCATAGGAGTTTATGACAAGAATTACAATTTAATCTTTTCCTCTACTGCTAAAGATCTGCATCCGTTCTCAAATGGTTTGGCGCGAATAACAGATTTCAGGAAAATCAATGCAGGAAATCAAAGCACTTCTAAGAATTATAAGGTTCAGTATGGATTTATAGATTTAGCAGGACGAAGATTACCGAACTGTAACTATGATTATGCAATGGACTTCAGCGATGGGTTAGCATGTGTAACCATGAATGGTAAATCGGGTTATATAGACAAAACTGGCAAAATAGTTATCCCATTGATTTTCGATGGGGAAATGCCACAGACCGTTGATAACGCTGAAAGAGAAATGTGGGAGACCTGCAATTGGCACATAGATGCGATTTATGACATCAGGCAATTTAACAATGGTCTTGCAATTCAAAGGTATAACGGTGAAAACGTTATAATTGACAAAAGAGGAAACATCATAAATCCGTTAACTGAATTTAAAGGCTATATTATGCCTGTTGAATATTTCAATAATGGAATCATTGTGTTTTTCTCGCGACCTTCAATTGATGATGGCAAAGTTGCTGACTTTGGAGACTTGGGGTACAGCGCATACAAGATTGATGGTGGTTACATAGTACCTTTTAATAAATACTCTTATATCGGACCTTTTATAGAAATTAAGGACAACTAAAACTTTGCAATTTAAAGTATTCTGAT
>OHAU01003866.1_pt1 | contig 11169 bp, 10 predicted proteins | sample 1577181 | NCBI WGS metagenome assembly OHAU01 (sample SAMEA3541472, study PRJEB24748) | human gut metagenome | biome: human gut; feature: human-associated habitat; material: faeces | place: China | collected 2012
GTTGGTCTGTCCGCGCTGTCGGGAACGTTCAGCCCCCGGCGCAGGAACGCCGCGTAGTCGGCGGCAAAGGCCAGCGCGTCAGTGCGGGAGGGCGGAATGGTGACAAGCTCATATTCCGTGTCCTTGGGAAGCTCGATGCCGCGCTCCTTGCAAACCTCCGCAAAATGCTTTTCCACGTCGGTGATGATGCCGTTTGCGGTTTTGCTGATGGTGTCCAGACTGGCGCGGAACTCCGGCAGCTCGGCGTTTTTTGACCATGTTGCCACATAGCCGAAGCTGTTCGCGCCGGTTTCAATGCCGAAGTAGGCACAGACCATGAAGGAGATGCTTTCGGCCTCCACTTCTTCTGTATTGCGGCTCTTATGCTTGCGCTCCGCCGCCTGCTGCAAGCCGTAATTATGGAGCTTGGCGTGGGCGATCTCATGGGCGGCGGCGGATACCGTCTGCACCTCGCTCATGCCCTCCCGCAGCGTGATGCTCTGGGATTTGGGGCTGAAATAGCCATCCATATCCGCAGACAGCGGCTTTACCTCCACCGGCACGGGAGAGGACCGGCGCAGCGCCTCCATGAACGCCTCATAATTCTCCACGCTGCCGGTCAGGTTGGCGACAGGGCTGGCCACGCGCTCCGGTAGCGGCTTTCCGTCCGTCTGGGCGTAGTCGAACACCTTGACCGGGCGGAACATGGGGATTTCGATCTCCTTTTCCTCGGTGACAATTTTGCCGTCCGCGTCCAGAATGGGCAGTTTAGTGTCCGGGTCGAGCTTTTCCTGCTCGATTTTCTTCTTATACGGCGTGGGCGCGATGATGGTGATGCCCTTCTCACCCCGCAGCACATGGCGGGAGAACTTGTCCCGCCAGCGGTTGTAGCCCGCCACAAAGGTGGCGTCCGGGCGCTGCAAGTGGATGAGCGCCTGATTGTTGAGGGAATAGTTGTGGAACCGGCTCATGGTTCGCAGGTAATTGCGGTACTTTTCCATATCGCCGGATTCAAAGATGTCGCGGATACCCGCCTCGATGCGGTCGGTGATCTCCTTGAGCTGTTCTCTGTTTTTACCGGGTTTCTCTGGCATAGGTTCCTCCTTCCGTCAGGTCGATACGCAGGAGCTGAAGCCCCCGCGAAAGATATTCCCGTAAATCCGTTTTTCCGCAGAGATAGCGGATGTCGCCTGCCTTGTCCTGCTCACGCAGCGTCCACAGGTCCGCCGCCCACCGGACAAAAACCGCGTCCGGCGCGTTGAAGGGCTTTTTGCGGCGAAGATAGAGGCTGTGCCGTCCCAGCACCATAAGCGTGCAGAGGGTGTTGATCTCATCAAGCGAGCAGCCGCTGAGAACGGCGATCCTCCGTTCATACGAGGCCGCGCCCAACAGCTCGCGCAGCGCAGGCTTGGCATTTTCAATCAATGCCGGATAATCCGCTCTTGTCGGATACGGAGATTTTCGTGTCATAGGCACTTCCTTTCATTTCATGGGCTGTTTACCCCTAAAATGGCAGCGCCCGCGCAAGGGTATGCTTTCCTGTGCGGGCGCTCGGTTCTCATTCGTTTTCGGAGTATATACTCCTTGCGGGCGGCGTATATCCGGCGTTTTTGGCGCGTTCGCTGGCGGCCCTGCGCCGCTCGTCGCTGAACGGCTCCCTGATGCTGACGCAGCTTTTCGGCACGGCGTAGCTGACCGCTCCGGCATGGACGGCCTTATCCGGGTACACCTTGTCCGGGTATTTCTCCGCAAGGCGCTTGAGCTTGCGCTTCAGCTTCGGGTCGTGGGTGTAGATGCTGGCGGTGGATTCTTCCTCGTTGTAGAGGATGATACTTTCCTGCTCCAGCTTGGAGAGCTTCATTTCCTCGCCCCCTTGTCAAATTCCAAACGGAAGCGGACGCTCTCGCCGGTGTCCTCCAGCACGGCAGTGGCGTCGTAGGTGCCGCCGGTTTTTTCGGAGTAGAGGCCGGTGAGCTTCACCCGCCCGCCTGCAAGCAGCGCGGCGGCGACCTTTTTTGTCAGAGCGGCGCGCTTGGCGGCAAAGAACTTGTTGTCCCGCCACAGCCCGAAGCGGCAGTCGTTTTTCTCGCAGAAGAAGCCCTTTTTGCTCTCGGTCACGTCGCTGCCACAGCGGGGGCATTTGCCGATGATCTCCCGGCCGGAGGGGAACAGCACCTCCGCGCCGGAGATGACCTGATAGGTTTTCACCAGCTCCGTGAGCATCTCCGCAATGCCGGTCATGAACTCGTCCGGGGAAAGCTCGCCGCGCTCCACCTGCTGCAAGCGGTATTCCCATTCGGCGGTGAGCAGCGGAGACTGTAACTGTTCGGGCAACACGGTGATGAGGGAAACGCCGGTATGGGCAGGCACAAGGCTGACGGCCTTCTTCGCCCGCTTGCGCTCCACAAAGCCTGTGGCTACCAGCTTTTCGATGATGGCGGCGCGGGTGGCGGGCGTTCCCAGCCCCTTCCGTTCCGCTTCTTCCGGCATATCTTCCTTTCCGGCAGTCTCCATGGCGGAGAGCAGCGTGTCCTCGGTGAAGTGCCTGGGCGGCGTGGTCTTGCCCTCCTTTACGGCGGCTTCGGCGCACTCCAACACCTGCCCCTCCGACAGCTCCGGCAGCGCGGCGGCCTGCTTTTCCTGCGCAAGATACCGCTTCCAGCCGGGTGTGAGGGTGGTTCTGCCCTTGACGGTGAATACAGCGCCGCCGCACTCCAGCGTAACGGCGGTTTCCGCATAGCGGTGAGCGTCGCTGACCGCACGGAGAAGCTGACCTGCCACAAGTCGCAAAAGCTCGCGCTCTCCCAGCGGCAGGACGGAGGTATCCGCCTTGCCCGCGCTGGCGGTGGGGAGAATGGCGTGGTGGTCGCTGACCTTGCGGCTGTCGCAGACCTGTTTTGCGTTCATGCCCTCCGGCGCGGTGGTTTCGCAGATGGCGGCGGCAACGGTCACAAGCTCTGGCACAGAGGGTTCCAGATCGTCGGTGAGGAAGCGGCTGTCCGTGCGGGGATAGGTGCAGAGCTTCTTTTCATAGAGTGCTTGCAGATAGTCAAGCGTCTGCTGTGCGGTATAGCCGAGGCTGCGGTTGGCCTCCCGCTGGAGGGCGGTCAGGTCGTAGAGCCGGGGCGCGTTCTCCGTTTTCTCCGTGCGCTGCACCGCCTTGACCGTGACCGGCTGACCGGCGCAGGCGGCAGCAAGAGCGTCCGCCTCCGCTTTTTCTTTGAGCTTTTCGGACACTACGGCAAAATCGCCGCAGCGAAGATTTACCGTGTAAAAGGCTTCCGGGCGGAACGCCCCGATCTCCGCCTCCCGCTGGACGATGAGCGCCAGCGTGGGCGTCATGACGCGCCCCACGTTCAGAGTGCGGTGGTAGAGGACGGAAAACAGGCGCGTGGCGTTGATGCCCACCAGCCAGTCCGCGCGGGCGCGGCAGAGGGCGGCCTGATACAGCCCGTCGTACTCCCGTCCCGGACGAAGCTCTGCAAAACCCTTTCGGATGGCGGCGTCCTCCATGGAGGATATCCAAAGCCGCTTCATGGTTTTCGTGCAGCCCGCCATGTAGTAGACGGTGCGGAAGATAAGCTCCCCCTCGCGCCCTGCGTCGCAGGCGTTGATGACCTCGGATACATTCTCCCGGCGCATGAGGTCCCGCAGCAGCTCGAACTGTTTGGCTTTGTCCGCTTTCAGCGTGAAGCGCCAGTTTGCGGGCAGGATGGGCAGATCGTCATAGCGCCACTTGGCGTACTTTTCATCGTACACATCCGCGCCCGCCAGCTCCGCCAGATGCCCGAAGCACCAGCTTACAAGGTAGCCGTTTCCCGAAAGATAGCCGTCGTTGCGTTTGGTCGCGCCCAGCACGGCGGCGATGGACTGGGCGACGGAGGGCTTTTCCGCGATCACTAATTTATGGTGTGTCATATTCATTTTTCTCCTTTTCTGCATAGCAAAAAGCAGCCCCGAAGGACTGCTTTTCGTGTCTGTTTTTCTAATCGTATATGAGTCAGGGCCGTTCAAGGCACCGCTTCCGGTATCGCTCGGCAGCCTCGGCAAAGGCTTTGCGCTCGGCGTCGGTTGGGTCTCGTGTTCCATCCAAAAGGCGGCACTGTTCATAGCTTTCCACCGCGCCGGTCAGCCTGTCCAGCAGCGCCTCCGGCGTGAGGCAAATCTCAGCGGTGTCCCAATTTTCACGCCTGTCATCCCATGTGAGGTAGGTATAGCCGTGCCGGGTCGGCACCACCTCCACGCCGGTATCTTCTGTAAGGTGCTCCCTGAATGCCTCCAGCACCCGTTCAAAGCTCAGCATCCGTATCACATCCTTTTCCGCTGCATTTGGTCTTTCATGGGTACATTGTAGCATCGGTGGGAGAAGGCGGCAAGGGTCGGGGTCCTAACGCTCCGGCGCTTTTGCCCGCAGCTTCTCCCGCAGGTCGGTGTCACGGTAGCAGGGGCGGAGGCAGACGGTGCCGTAACGGGAACAGCCGCAGCAGAAATGCCCCTCCGGGGCGGGGGTGCGCGGCGTTTCCTCCTTTCCCGGATAGGGGCGCTGCATCATCAGCCGCTCCAGCGGGTTTTTGGTGAACAGGGTCATGCATCCGCGCCCTCCATTTCCTCCGGCTCGTCCGCATCGTCCTCGTTTTCGTATTCCTCATCTTCATCCTCATCGCCGTAGTCGTAATCGTCCAAGTCCACAGGGCCCTTTATGTCGGGCTTCTTCTTGCGGAGCTTGAACCAATACAGCGCGCCGCCGCCTGCCATCAGGAGCAGCAGCACAATCACAACAAGACCGCTGCCGGACTTCTTTTCGCCGCCGCCCTTGTCGGGGCTGTCGCTCGTATCAGGCGTAGGGTCAGGTTCCGGCGTCTTTTCCGCGACCTTTTCCTTGCCCATGCACTCCGTCATGTTGTTCTTGCAGACTGCGCAGGCGGTGTTGACCGCACCTGCCTCGCACTTGTCCTTGCAGGAGCAGACAGGGGCGGAATCCTCGTCGATGAGTGCAAGCAGGTCGCTTTCGTCCACAAGGTTCAAAAAGTAGGTTTCATACTGATCTCCGTCCTCGTCCAGCGGCTTATCATAGTCAATCACCAGATAGAGGGTATGGCCGTTGCGGGTTTCCACCGCGATGAATTGCTTGTTGGTGTGCTTGTCGTAGAGCAGGTCGCGGGTGACGGCGCTGCCGTTTTGGGAAAAGCCCGTTCCTTTCTCAATGGCGACAGGCGCGGCGGTACCGGCGGGCTCCTGTGCTTTCGCCGGCTCGGCGGCGGGCGTCTGTGCCGCAGCGGTCTTTCCCGTGCTGCCGGAGGCGTTGGAGGGCTTTCCTGCACCGGTATTGCTGCCGTTGCTGCCGGTATTGCCGCTGCTGCCGGTATTGCCGGAGGGCTGCTTCCTGCAATCGCAGTCTGCGGGACAATGGGTGCTGTGCTGCTCCGGTGTGGGGCTGGGCGCAGGCGTTTCCTTTTCATAGAAGGGGTTGGCGATCACCACATAGCCCGTGCGGTTGCCTGCATTGTCCACGCCCATGATGTAGAAGTGGGAATCGCGGGTATTCCTGTCGATACGCAGGCTGAACTCCCCGTTTTGCAGCGTGGTATAAAGCTCGTCGTTCACATAGACGCCCGCCATGCCGGAGAGTGCGTCGGCGGCCTCCACACGCAGCAGCGCGCCGCTGACGCCTGCGCGAAGGGCCGGCGCTTCAAGGTCTATGCAGCGCAGCTCCAGCGTCAGCGTATGCTCCGTGCCGTAGGGGTCGGTGACAAAGAAAAACACGATACCGTTGTCCGGCACCGTGTAACGGGCGAGGCCATCGTGGGCAAGCTGCTCCGTCAGGTCTGTTCTCTGCGCGTTTTCGCTCAGTGCTGCCTCCGCCTTGTTCCAGCCGGTGCCTTTCTTATCCACGATACGGACGGTGATTGTTACCGGTGCATTGTGCCAGCCTGTCGGAATATCTGCGTCCAGCGCGTATTCCGCCTCCGGCTGCGGCGTTTCCGTCGTTTCAGGCGGCGCGAGAGCCGGTTCCTGTGTGTCCGGCGTTTCTTCGGGCGTGACGGGAAGCTCGGCCTCCACGATCTCCGGCGTGCTTTCCGGCGCGCCGCCTACCGGGGCGTCCTCCATATCCGTCGCCATGGCCATGCCGGACATGGTGAAAAACATCATCGCAAGGCAAATCATCGCGGCGGCGCTGCGCAGCAGCCTGCGGCCTTTGAACTTATTCTTCATGCGCATATTCCGTATCCTCCTTGGTATTGGGTGTGATAAAGGGCGCGCCGCCCCTTTTGAGCTGTGTGAGGAACTGCGCCAGCTCCTCCATGCTCATGCCGGTGGCGCGGGCAAGGCCGATGATGTCGGTATTCTCCAGCTCGACGATGCTCTCGTCAAGCTCCCGGTTGCGGGAGCGGAGGGCGGCGATCTTTTCATCGTTTTTCGCCCGTTCAGCCTTGAGCTTTGTAATCTTAGGGTTCATTTTTTGCTCCTTTCTGAGAGATCAGGGCGCAGGTACGCGCCCGTATGCAAGGAAATGGGATTGCCAGTAGCTTGAAGCAAGGCTTGTGTACTGGATGGGGTCGCCGCAGTGGAGCATCATATTATTGCCCACATAGATGCCCCCATGGGACGCGCCCGCCGTGTCGTAGGTGCCTTGGAAGAACACCAGATCGCCCGGTCGGACATTGGCGGCAGATACCCTTGTGCAGATGCCCAGCAGCCCGGACGCACCCAGCCTGCCGAAGCTCCAGCCCACGCCGCAGTTGTTGTAGACATAGCTGACAAAGCCGGAGCAGTCGAAGGAGGTGGCGGGCGTGCTGCCGCCCCAGATGTAGGGGTAGCCGAGATACTTCTCCGCCTCCTTGATGATGGCGGCGAACTGCTCGTCCTCCAGCGCCTCCGGGGGTATCTCGTATTTCTCGTACTTGGTGACGTAATACTTGCCGATGTACTCCGAGCCGCCGAACAGGTCCGGGCGGTTGCCCAGAGTAGCCATATACATGGCGTAAAGGGAGAGCTGATCCTGCGACATGATGTAGACCGGCACATGGGAGAGGTTGAAGTTTTCCAGCTTCACGGTACAGATGTAGTAGGTATACGGCACCTGCACGGTATATTCATAGCTGTGCAGATTGCCCTCCGCGTCGGTATAGTAGCCGGTGCGCGTTTCGGTGCGGTATCTCGTTTCCGTGGTGACGGTTTCCGTCAGGATATACTGCTTTTCAAACAGCATCTCCAAGAGGCCGCCGACCTCGGCTATCGTCCACTCTTTTCCTTTCAGGGCGGTGATGGCGGAGATCAGCACATAGGGGTCATGCTCGATGTCGTCCAGCTCGAAGTGGTACTCATCGTAGTCGTGGGTGCTTTCGTAGGTGTCGAGATACTGCTGCAATTCCGCTTCCATGGCGCAATATTGCGCCTCTGCCGCCAGCATATCCGCGTCCTCGCTGGGGTAGGTGGACACGTTGACGCCGGTTGCCCCGCCCTGAATCAGCATGGAGCAGGAGGACACGGTGCAGAGGATGAGGACGATCATTGCCGCGATGCCGCCCACGATAAGAAAGCCCTTTTTGTGACGGGCGATGAACTCACCGGTTTTCTTTGTGTTCTCCGCGGCTTTCCGCGCCGCCTTTGCCGTGGCTTCGGAGGCTTTGACCGTATTCCCGGCGCTTTTTCCGGCTTTGGCGGCGGCGTACTCCCGCTTGATGGCCTGCTTCTGCTGCCAGCGGGAGTAGGGATTGCTGGAAAACTGCGGGTCATGGTACTGCGCCGTTTTGTCCAGCGCACGGAGGTTGGCGCGGTCTGCCTTGGCCTCGGCCCGGTCCGCGCGGCGGTAGGGCTTCTCCTTGTGGGAGCGGTGGGCGTGCTGGGCAAGTCGCACGGCGCGCTCCGCCGTCTGCTCCACGCCGTGGGCGCTCTCCACACCCACATTGTCCTGCTCATGCTCCCGAATCTCCCGGTGTACGGCAGACAGCGCCGCCGCACCGGGCGCGTCCCGCAGGGCGTGGGTGAGCTTGGAGGGCGGCCGCTTCTTGTCCACCTCCTCAAAGGAAAGGCGCGTTGTGACCGTGCCGGTTTTCGGGTCAACGACGCGCTGCTTTTTCTTTACGGTTTTCTTGGGTATCTTCGCCTCGGCCTTTTCCAGCTTCTTCATGCGCTTGTCCGCTTTTCGGATAGCCTTTTCCAGTTCCGGCGCTGTCCGCTCCTCCTGCGTGAACAGCAGCCGGGGTGAGCGTTTGCTCATGGGGTTTCACCTCCGTTCGGGGCATACGGTACGCCGAGAAAGTCCAGCACTTTACCGCAGCCCAATTTATGGATACAGAAATCGTACTGCTTGGGATGTGTCAGCGCCATGCGCTGAAAGCGGTTCGGCTCCTTTTCCAGATGAACACCGAACATACAGAACATACAGCCGGTGCGCTTCGCGCCGGTGGTGGTCAGCCTGCCGTTTTCCTCCACGATCTCGCCGTAGACGGACGCATACGGAATACCGGTCATTCTGAGATATTCCAAAACGTCCTGCTCCGTCCAGAAGGACATGGGCTGCGAGGTGGGGTCCCGCTTATGATAGGCGTTGCATCCGATTTTGAGATAGACGCTCTGGCGGCGTGCGCTCTCACAGGCCATGGTCGCAATGATCTGCTTTCTACCGGTTTCCCGGTTATATCTGTGCAGGGGCCGCTCCTTCATCACGGCGCAGCAGACGTCGGAAACGAAAAACGGCGCATCCAGCAGGATACGCCATTTCATGTATCGTTCATTGTATTTTGAGGGCGTACCGTCACGGTTTAATCCGTTCAGATGGCACAGCGCCCACGGGCTGCCACGCTTTGCATAGCGAACGCGCCGTGCCACGTCCTTGGAAACGACGGGATAGCCGTATTCCGATATGACCTTGGAAAAGGGCATCTCCGGGCGCAGCCACGTTACATTGGGTACGGTTTTCACAAACTCCCGTATCTCCGGGTATTCCAGCCCCGTGTCCACAAACACGGCGGGAATGTCGGGGAACGTCCGCCGCGCAAGGTCCAGCAGCACGGTGCTGTCCTTGCCGCCCGAAAAGGAAACGGCGACCTTGCCGCCGTAGTGGTGATACCACTCGATGATCTTCGCCTGCGTCACGCGAATTTTCCGCTCCAGCGGCCACGCCTGCATGACGCTCAGATCCTGCCGGGTGTGGGCGTTCATACCGCGACACCTCCGATCCGTTTCTCTGCCAGCTTGCAGTAGTCCGGGTTCAGCTCGATGCCGATGTAGTGCCGTCCGAGCTGCTTTGCCACCGCCGCCGTAGTGCCGGAGCCGAGGAAGGGGTCCAGCACCACGCCTCCGGGCGGGCAGCCTGCCAGCAGGCAGGTTTCCGCCAGCTTTGGCGGGAAAGCGGCGAAATGCCCGCCCTTGTACGGCACGGTGTTGATCTGCCAGACGTCGCGCTTGTTGCGAAGCTGCGGGATGTCCTCATCGGCGTACCCGTTCGGGCGATGGTCGTTGAGGTGTTGGTGCTTCTGACCGGGAATATCCGCGGAATACTTGTTGCCTGCACCAAATCCGCGCTTCATCCGCGCAGGAGTGGAGGCCGCAACCGGCTCCGCGATGGCAGCGGCATCATAATAGTAGCGGCGGGACTTGGACAGCAGGAAAATATGCTCATAGCAGCGGCTTGGCCTGTCCTTGGTGCTTTCCGGCATGGGGTTCGCTTTCATCCAGATGATGTCCGAGCGCAGATACCAGCCGTCTGCGCGCAGAGCAAAGGCAAGCAGCCACGGGATGCCGATCATGTCCTTTGCCTTGCAGCCCTCCACCTTGCCGTTGAGGGCGACCGCCTGACCGGTCCTGCCGTTGGGGTACTTGGGGTCGAGGCTTTCTCCCTGATTGCCCTTTCCGGCATAGGTGTCCGCGATGTTGAGCCAGAGTGTGCCGTCCGGCGTGAGAACGCGCCTGACCTCCCGGAAAATGGAAGTCAGGCGCTCCACATACAGCGCCGGGGTTTCCTCCCGTCCGATCTGCCCATCTACGCCGTAATCCCGCAGTGCGTAGTACGGCGGCGAGGTTACGCAGCAGTTCACGGAATTGTCCGGCAGGGTTTTCAGCACGGTCAGGGCGTCGCCGCAGTAAATGCGGTCAGCATGCATAGTCGAACTCATCCCTTAGAAGCGAGGTAAGCCCTTCGACAGCCGTGAGGATGTCCCTGCACACGCCGGTCAGCTCAGATATGGCCGGTTCTCCGTCATACTCAAATACGTCGGCGTCCTCATTGTCCTCGTCCGCCTCACGCTCTGCGGTGTATTCGCGCTCGATGCGCTCGGCATACTCGCAGCAGCGTTCGCCGGGGCAGCAGGGATTATCCGCAGGAATGTAACCGGCGTATTCCGGCTCGATCAGGTCGTTTTCGATGAGGTCGGACAAGTCCTCAAGGTCATGGGACTTGAGGTAATTGAGCGCCATGCCCCAAGAACTGAACATCTCCTCGCAGCGCTCGTCAAAGTCGAGGGTGGATCTGCGTACAAGGTCCAGATAGCCGTCCTTCTCGGCTCCGTTTTTGATGTAGTGCATGAGGATGGTCGCCATCCACAGCAGCTCCAGCTTTTCCTCGATGTGGCGCAGGTAGTCCTCGCCGTGGATCAGGTACAGATTTTCTTTTTCCATTGTGATGCTCTCCTTTACATTATTTATAGTAAAAATCAGGTTAGGCGATCTCACCCAGCATGGTGAGAAACAGGGACTTACCCTTGGGCGTGACAAGGGTATATACCCCCTGATGCCCGTTGACGGCGATATAGTCCTTTACGAAGAACAGGCCGTCGCTGGCGGGCTTGGCGTAGGGCAGGAGCGTACCGGAGGGCGCACGGTAGAGATAGCGCTTGCGGATGAGGAACGCGGTGAACATTTTCTCCGGCACCTTCAGCTCCTTTGCGGTGGCGCGGAGATTGGTGCAGCACTCCGGGTGAATGAAGGCGTCGTAGAAGTCCGCCTTGGGCTTTGCCAGCCGCAGCTCCTGCTGAAGCAGCTCGTTCTTCCGCTGTTCCTCCAGCATCCGCTGCGCCATGAGCAGCACCAGCTCCGGGTTTTCCAGCACCTGCTCCAGCACGGATTTTGTCATGTACGCGCCGTGCTTGCGGATGGCCGGAATGACCTCATGGGTGATCCAGCGCTTGAACGCCTTTGCCTCCGGCTTGCGGGAGGTGATCACCAGCGAATACAGTCCGGGTTCGTTGA
>OHAU01003867.1_pt1 | contig 11168 bp, 9 predicted proteins | sample 1577181 | NCBI WGS metagenome assembly OHAU01 (sample SAMEA3541472, study PRJEB24748) | human gut metagenome | biome: human gut; feature: human-associated habitat; material: faeces | place: China | collected 2012
CCGAAAGACTATGGTAAACCATGGTATGGACAGCTGATGGCAGGTCCTCAGATGATCGCTTACCTTCTGCAAGTCAATTACTGGCTGGAAAAATACCAGATCACATTGGATCTAAGTTAGCTAGATTAACATAAAATGTCTTAAAATATATAGCCATCCCGTAACTGTAAATGCACTAAACATCGTTGTTAACATGACAACACTGGAAGAAAGAGTTCCCTCATGTCCCATATTCTTCGCCATAACAAAACTACTTACTGTTGTTGCAGAACCAAGCATGATAAGGATGGCAACCAACTTATCGGTACGGAATCCAAGTTTCACTGCAATTGGCAGGAAAATGGCACAAAGACCAATAAGTTTCATAAAAGCAGCAATGGCAGATGGTTTGATCTTTCCAAAAGCTTTTTTGATATCGAAGGTAGCGCCCATCGCCATGAGTCCCATTGGAGTGGCGACATTTCCAATGCTTGAAATAACCTTTTTAGGGATTGCAGGCATTGGAATTTTTAATGCAGACCAGACAAGTCCAGCAACAATTCCGATAAGGATGGGGTTTGTCACGATTCCTTTGAGCGTTTTTTTCACAACAGTACGGTCAAGCCCACTCTGTCCAGGTTTAAATACAGATAAGACAACAACAGCCATCATATTATATAATGGTACACTTCCAATGATCATCAAAGGAGCCATTCCGGCATTTCCATAAATGTTTTGGATAAATGCGATTCCAAGGAGAGCAGCACTGCTTCGGTAAGCCGCCTGAATAAATTCTCCACGGATCGTTTTATCACCTAGCAGACAAGAAATCAGAAAAGAAATCGTAATACTGATCATGGTAACGATAAAACAAAACAGGACAAACTTAACATCCCAGACTTTTGAAAAATCAACCGTTGCAAGATCCTCAAATACCAAGACAGGCAAAGGAACCATAAAAACAAACTTATTCATTTTCGAAGCAAAAATATCATCAATCCATCCAATCTTTTTAAAGACAAGTCCTAAGATCATCATCAAAAAGACAGGAACTGTAGCGTTTAAGCTAAAGATTAAATTTTCCATAATTACTCACTTTCTGTAGTATAAGCTGAACTTTTCTTTGGTGTGATCAGATAGTTGTAGACAAAATGTTTCACTGCAACAAAATGTTTTCTCGTCCACACAAGACAAAAACCACTGAAAACAGGCAGAAAACATACAAGAGAACCAGTATGTCCAAAGTTTTTGCAAGATAGATAAGAAATGATAACACCAAAATGGAAACAAAGCAAAACAGAAGCGAAAAATTTCCATTTTCTTAAGGCGTCGGGATCTTTACTGCAAAGATATTCTGTCATAGATGTCGTAAACTGACGTAGGTTATTCGTAGAAAAAATTGTAGAGCAGGTAAATCCATCCCCACCCTTAAAGGAACACCACTGAATTGCCATTGCAAAATACAACGGATAGAGGCAATGAAATCATTCAGATCCGATGGAAGAAAAGCAACGATCAAGGTTGCCATTGCATCTATAAAAAGACTGACATAAGGAAGATGCAGCCTTGTAAACTTCGGTAAGATCACCGTCAGTGATAATGCAAACATATAAATAAAAACACCAAGAAGTCGCACAAAGAAATTCGCATCCGGGTGTCCAGCAAGATCTGCAAATACAGAGATCAGATTCGAAGCCTGCGCAGAACCAAAGAGTTCATGATGATTAAGAATCGCAAAACCACCAAGAAATCCCCCAACGATTGCCATATTAAAATGGATCCAACGATCCATATCCCTACTACACATGAAAAAACCAACTTTCTTAAAAATATTTCCAAAATATTATATATCCATCCAGAAGAATTGTAAAGTTATGATTTGTATGTAGGCTTGCATTCACTAACTGAAGACGGTAGTGGTTTCGATTACGTAAATTATTTGAATATTATAAAAAGGGTTATCTGTCTGAGACCGTAGGAACACGCCTGCACTTAGTGAGTGGATGGTCGTTAGACCATTCAGGAGCTTAGTACAGCTGCGTGTGAGTCGAGCGAGAGCGCGTCGCAGACAGATAACCCTTTTTATAATATTCCACCAATAATTTCCGTCATCAAACCAGAAAATTAAAATTTACAGTAAATTATCAGCTAATTCTTCCATAGTCTTAATATTCTCATCATTCATCGTAGATTTGATCGTTACAACTGGATCTACCATCTCGATATTCTTAAATCCTTCTACGATACCTTTCATGATTTTTGCTGCCATTGGTGCCCATGATCCATTTTCCATAAATGCAACTTTACGTTTCTGATAGTTCTTAGCTTTTAAGTGATGTAAAAAGTCTTCCATGCATGGGAAGATTCCTGCATCGTATGTTGCTGCTGCCAGTACCAGTCTATCATAGCGGAATGCATCTTCGATCACTTCTGCCATATCATCTCTGGAAAGGTCTGCTACTACAACTTTTGGAGCTCCTTTTGCTTCTAAGATTTCTGCTAATTTCTTTGCTGCAGCTGCTGTATTTCCATGGATAGATGCGTATGCGATCAGGATTCCTTCGTTCTCTGGCTCATATTTGCTCCATGTGTCGTATAATCCAATATAATATCCAAGGTTTTCTTTTAAAATTGGTCCGTGTAATGGACAGATGATCTCAATATCTAATCCTGCGGCTTTCTTTAAGAGATTCTGTACCTGTACTCCGTATTTACCACAGATATTGAAATAATAACGTCTTGCTTCACATGCCCAATCTTCATCTGCATCTAAAGCTCCAAATTTACCAAATCCATCTGCTGAGAATAAGATTTTCTCTGATGTTTCATATGCTACCATAACTTCTGGCCAGTGAACCATTGGTGCCATAACAAACTGTAATGTATGAGATCCAAGAGATAATGTATCTCCTTCTTTTACTACGACTTTACGTCCTTCTAGATCAAATGTAAAGAACTGAGGGATCATGTTAAATGTCTTTACATTTCCCACAACCTGAGCTTCTGGATATTTTTCTGCTAATACCTGTAAGCTTGCAGCATGGTCTGGTTCCATATGAGATACTACAATGTAATCTACGCTTCTTCCATCTAATGCTTCTTCTAAGTTTGCAAGCCATTCATCTGTCTTGCGTGCATCCACAGTATCCATAACGGCTACTTTCTCATCTAAGATCACATAAGAGTTATAAGAAACACCATTTGGTACTACATACTGGCTCTCAAATAAGTCAATGTCATGATCGTCTACACCAATATATTTTACTGAATCTGTAACTTTAATATCCTTCATTGTCTTACCTCCAAAATTAAATTCATTTTGCTTTTTCAACTTTTCTTACTATAACATAGTTTTGCCAAAATATCTACTAGTAATAGTTACTATTTCTAATACAATTTCTTTTCAGATACAAAGATCCCCAAAACAAAACTTCAATCTTGCTCCAGGGATTCTTTATCATCTCTTTGGATGCTTCATGCAACTCTGATTATCTATGCATTGAGAAGCTATCCATATCATAACGTTTTAAGTTGTCTGTGATCTTGCGATCATCTGCGGATTTGATCATTGTTTCTCTGACTTTACGAGCTTTGATGATCTCTTCGTTACGGCTTGGTCCACCAACGCATCCGCCTTCGCATGCCATACCTTCGATGAAGTCTTCTGGTAATCTTCCTCTCTGTAAGAACATTAAAGCTTTCTTACATTCTGCTGCACCGTTAGCTTTGCATACTTTGATATCTTCGTTCTGTTCTGTCTCTTTCATGTACTCTAATACAGAATCTGTTACTCCACCAGAGTTTCCATAGAATTTACCAAAGATCGTAGAATCCTGATATGTATTCTCTGCTGGTTCTAATTCTACGTCTTTTGCTTTCATAATTGCTAAGATCTCGTTGTAGTTTAATGCATAATCTGCATTTCCTTCGATCTTCTGGTCTGCCACTTCTGATTTCTTGGCTACACATGGTCCAACAAATACTGTAACTGCATCTGGATCTTTTGCTTTGATCATTCTTGATACTGCACACATTGGAGATACTGTTGTAGAAATCATATCTGCAAGATCTGGATAATGTTTGCGAATCATGTTTACGAATCCTGGACAGCATGAAGTTGTTTTCTTCTCACCGTTTCTGTAAGCTTCTAACCATTCTTCTGCTTCGCTGCATGTTGTCATATCTCCACCTAAACCTGCTTCGATCAGATCTTCAAATCCAACTTTCTTTACTGCCTGTCTCCAGCTTTCCATTGTAATATCTTTACCAAACTGTCCTTCTGTTGCTGGGGCAAGGATCGCATAGACTTTCTTACCTGCTTTCAAGTCTGCGATAACGTTTGTGATCCATGTCTTTGTTCCAATCGCACCGAATGGACATTTTGCTGCACACTGTCCACAACGGATACATTTTTCTTCATCGATCACTGATACTCCATACTCATCATAAGAAATTGCATCTACTGGACAGCTGTCTTTACATGGTCTTGATACATGAGCGATCGCATTGTATGGACAGGCTTTTGCGCACATACCACATTCCTTACATTTCTGAGGGTCGATTCTTGATCTTGTATGTCCTGGTTCGATTGCTCCGAAACGACATGCTTTGATACAGTCTTTTCCAAGACAATTCTGACAGTTATTTGTTACAACATAGCTTGAGATCGGACAGTCAGCACATGCTGATTTAATTACCTGCACGATATTTCCATCGTCTTCTGCTCCTGGAGCTTTACCTTCTGCTAAACGAATTCTCTGTCTTACGATTTCTCTTTCTTTGTAGATGCAGCAACGGAATGTTGGTTCTGGTCCTTCAATCATCTTCTCTGGGATCAGATCTCTTTCTTCTTCTAAAGTCCCTTCAAACGATGCCTTTGCTACGAAATACAGTACATCTTTTTTCAGATTCTGAATGCTTGTTACATCATACATAATAGTTTACCCTTCCTTAAAAAACACTTAACTAAAACACCCTAGATATTGTTATTTTTTTATCTATGTGCATTATAACAAATATTTTCTTTTTTCTCTACAATGCTTAAAGAAAAGTACAAAAAATATGCAAATTTTTTAAAATTGTACAATTAACATTTTCTTAACGATAACCCTGTCCGTATATTGCATACAATCATTGTTAAAAGAAAGACATAATTGTCTGAAAATTTTTATCATTATAACTTAAAGTTATGGCAAACTGTTATTTTTATGTATTTCACAAGCTTTATTCTATCTGTTATTGTATAGTTTATCGATAGAAAATTATTAGATTTATATAAATGGAAAGGATAGATTTATGAGACCATACAGATATGATATTGTTGGTAGTTTTTTAAGACCAGATTATTTAAAAGATGCACGTGCTGAATATGCAGAAGGAACTTTATCTGCAGACCAGTTGCGTGAAGTTGAAGATAAAGCGATCAAAGAGTTAGTTGAAAAAGAGAAAGCTGTTGGATTAAAAGCAGTTACTGACGGAGAGTTAAGACGTCGCTATTGGCATCTCGATTTCCTTGCTTCTTTAGTCGGAGTTGAGGAGATCAAAGCTGATCACTGGTCTGTTGCTTTTAAAGGACATCAGCCAAAAGCCGCAACTCTTGAGATTGTTGACAAAATTGATTTTGATGAAAACAGTGAATTCTTAGATCATTTCTCTTACTTGAAAGAAATTGCTGGGGATGTTGACTGCAAGATGACAATTCCTTCTCCTGCAATGCTTCATCTGATCTGTTGTGTTCGTGGAAGCGAAACTTACAAAGCGATCGATCGTTATAAAAATGAAGATGATCTGTATCATGAGATTGCTCTTGCTTATCAGAAAGCGATCAAAGCATTCTACGCTCGTGGATGCCGTTACTTACAGTTTGATGATACATCTTGGGGTGAATTCTGTGATCAGAATAAACGCGACGATTACGCAAGCCGTGGTCTTGACCTTGACCAGATTGCTAAGAATTATGTGAAAATGATCAATGAAGCTTTAGAAGCTAAACCTGAGGATATGACAATTACAATGCATATCTGCCGTGGTAACTTCCGTTCTACATGGTTCTCTTCTGGTGGTTATGAGCCAGTTGCTGAGACTTTATTCGGTGGATGTAAAATCGATGGTTTCTTCTTAGAGTATGATAGTGACCGTTCCGGTGATTTCAAACCATTACGTTTTATCAAAGATCAGAAGGTTGTGTTAGGTCTTGTTACTTCTAAAGATCCAGAACTTGAAGATAAAACTGAGATTAAAGAACGTATTAAAGAGGCGGCTCAGTATGTTGCACTTGACCAGCTTTGCTTAAGTCCTCAGTGTGGTTTCTCTTCTACAGAAGAAGGAAATATCTTAACTGATGAAGATCAGTGGAAGAAGATGACTCTTATTAAGGAGATTGCTGAGGAAGTTTGGGGATAGGATATCCTTGATACATATTTCATAATAATATAGCAAATAAAAGAATCCGGCATTACATTTTGTGTTTGCCGGATTTTTTTATATCCAATTTTCATCTATTTCTTTTTTCAACTGGCAAAACATATCATAAAATTTTTCTTTTGCCTGTGAAATAATTGATAATGCGATATTCTGATTATAAGAATGTGTTACATTTCTATCCAAATAAGTGCTTTCTATTATAACATACTCTCTTATATTTTTTTGTAAAAAATCAAAGAAAAAAGCCTCTGGAGACTAAATCCAGAGACTTAAAAGGGCTATTATTTACGTTTTTTATAATTGTGTTCTTCTTATTTTACGTTGAAGGCTTTGATTCCAGGATATACGGCACTGTCTCCTAAAGCTTCTTCGATTCTTAATAACTGGTTGTATTTCGCAACACGTTCTGATCTTGAAGGTGCTCCTGTCTTGATCTGGCATGTATTTAATGCGACGGCTAAGTCTGCGATCGTTGTATCTGCTGTTTCTCCAGAGCGATGAGATGTTACAGCTGTGTATCCTGCTTTGTGTGCCATCTTGATCGCTTCTAATGTTTCAGAGATAGATCCAATCTGGTTTAATTTAATCAGGATAGAGTTTCCTGCTCCCATTTCGATACCTTTAGAAAGTCTTTCTGTATTTGTTACAAATAAGTCATCTCCTACTAACTGTACTTTATCTCCAAGTCTTTCTGTCAGTTTCTTCCATCCTTCCCAGTCTTCTTCATCTAATCCATCTTCGATCGAGATGATTGGATATTTCTCACATAATGCAGCCCAGTGCTCGATCAGTTCTTCTGCTGTATATTCTGTTCCTGCTTTTGGCAGTTTGTAATATCCTTTACCTTTTTCACTCTTCCATTCTGAAGATGCAGCGTCCATAGCGATCTTGAAGTCTTTTCCTGGTTCGTATCCTGCTTTTTTCACTGCTTCTAAGATTGTTTCGATGGCTTCTTCATCTGATTTTAATGCTGGCGCAAATCCACCTTCATCACCTACGGATGTAGCAAGTCCTCTTTCTTTTAAGATTGCTGCTAATGCATGGAATACTTCAGCACACCATCTTAAACATTCTTTGAATGATGGAGCTCCAACTGGCATGATCATGAATTCCTGTACATCAAGTCCTGATGATAATGCATGACATCCACCATTTACGATATTCATCATTGGTACTGGAAGTCTGTTTCCTGATACTCCACCTAAGAATCTGTATAGAGGTACTTCAAGAGATGTAGCTGCTGCTCTTGCTGCTGCGATCGATACAGCTAAGATTGCATTTGCTCCAAAGTTTGATTTATCAGCTGTTCCGTCTGCATCGATCATTGCTTTGTCTACTGCATATGTATCAGAAGCATCTAATCCTATGATTGCTTCACTGATCTTTGTATTGATATTTTCTACGGCTTTTGTAACACCTTTTCCTAAATATCTTTCTTTATCTCCGTCTCTTAATTCCAGTGCTTCAAATTCTCCTGTAGATGCACCACTTGGAGCTGTTCCTCTTGCAACTGTTCCATCAACTAATGTAATCTCAGCTTCTACGGTTGGATTTCCTCTGGAATCTAGGATTTCTCTTCCGACTACTTTTTCAATTTCTAAATAATTCATTTTCGATTGTGACTCCTTTCCCTATACATAGCAGTACTCCTCGCTGGAAGAAGGGTAAGCTTCCAGTTTGAGATCGTTTTGTTGCAGGTGTTGATCTCAATCGAGGAGTCCACATGATTCATTCACGTTTTTAGTTAGTGTTGTCTAACTGTTATTTATGATACTAGATTTGGATGGAAAAATCAATGGGGATATATGATAATAATTATCATATATCCCCTGGTTGATTATTTTCTTAATTTTTTGATCAACTCTTTTTTCGTTGTATTATTATATGCCCATACACGTACATCATTTTTCGTTGCACTTCTATATTGTTTTTCTGAAATATATGTCAACTTTCCTTTTTCCTTTTTGCAATATATTTCTTTATCAATGACTCTATGTACTGTTTTTTCTGATTTTTCTAAATTTGTTGTAACTTTATTTCCATCCTCATCTTCGAAATGTCCTTCACGTTCAAAGAAATATGATGCTTTTTTTACAATTTTCTTTCCATTATACTTATAAATATAATATTTTTCCCTTTCAGAACCATTTTCACTTAATACTGAATACTGTAAGCCTGCAATTGTTTTCTGTTTTTTATTATATGCAATTATTTGATCCGATGTTGACCAAATTTTCTTTACTTTTCCTTTATTGTATGTATAAATATTTAAATTTCTAGCTTTGCCTTCTGCATTACTATTCAAATTCACAGTGACCAGTTCTTTTGTTCCGCCTCCTGTTACTTCAATTAATGAATAGCTTGTAAATTTGGCTACTTTGTTTTTCTTGATTGCTTGTGCATAGGCTTTGTTCGCCTTCTTCTGTGCTTTTTTTGATGCAGCTAATACATTTTGAGTTGAAACCAATGTTGTTGCCATTAAGGCTGTGATTGCTAAAGTTGTTAATTTTTTTGTTAGATTTTTTAATTTCATTGAAACATCCTCCTATCTTATTCTGTTACAATATGATATCCATAATCAGATAACATTTGTTGTGTTCCTAGTGGTACATAAACTGACATTTTTTCTGCATTAAATATACCAGAACCACTTCTTGCTTTTGAAATATAGCTTAGAATATCTTTTGACGCTATATTTCTAAGAAATTAAGTTTTCCAAACCAAATCATTAGAAAAAGCCTTCCAATAGATTTCTCCATTGAAAGGCTCTGTATATTCTTCGTATCTTCCGTAACGTATGATTAACGTTTTGAGAACTGTGGTGCACGACGTGCTTTGCGAAGACCTGGTTTCTTTCTTTCTTTCATTCTTGGGTCTCTTGTTAAGAATCCAGCTTTCTTTAATGTTGAACGGAATTCTCCATCAACCTGTAATAAAGCTCTGGAAATACCATGACGGATTGCTCCAGCCTGTCCTGTAAATCCACCACCATGAACGTTTACTAATACATCATATTTGTCAATTGTATCTGTTGCAACTAATGGCTGACGTACAACTACTTTTAATGTTTCTAATCCAAGATATTCATCAATATCTCTTTTGTTGATTGTGATTTTTCCTGTTCCAGGTACTAAATATACTCTGGCAACACTGTGTTTTCTTCTACCAGTTCCGTAATATTTTGCTGTAGCCACTGCTTCTTCCTCCTTCAAAAATTAATACTTGATCTCTAATGCTTTTGGCTGCTGAGCTGCATGGTTGTGCTCTGCACCTGCATATACGTGAAGTTTCTTAATCATCTGTCTTCCTAAAGGTCCTTTTGGAAGCATTCCTTTAACTGCAAGATAGATTACGTCTTCAGGTTTTTTAGCTAATTTTTCTTTTAATGTCTGTTCTTTCATTCCACCAACATAGTCTGAATGATGATAGTAGATCTTCTGGTCTAATTTCTTACCAGTTACTTTAATCTTCTCAGCGTTGATAACAATCACGTTATCTCCTGTATCGATATGTGGTGTATAAGTTGGTTTGTTTTTACCTCTTAAGATTGTTGCGATCTCAGATGCTAAACGTCCTAATGTATGTCCTGTAGCATCAACTACATACCATTCTCTTTCAATTGTTGATGGGCTGGCCATAAAACTTTTCATGGTGTTCCTCCTTAAAATTTCTATCAATCATATGTGTCTATATTCAATACTCCCACCGGGGCATTGGGGTAGTATTCTCTCGCATGTCACAGTTTCTTATTATATAATACGCAGCCGGGTGTGTCAAGATTTTTTCTTGTTGTTTTTGATAAATTTTTGATGTTATCCACAAGATGGTCTTGATTTCAAAATTTTATCCACAATATATGGGTATATTATGTCCGTATATGTTAAAACATTGTTGATAAATCTCAATGTCAAATAAGATATGCTACAATCGGCAACGTTATGATCGATAACAGTGTTGTCAGTACGATTCCTCTGCTACAAATGGAACTGTCTAATCCATAATCGATTGCCATCATCACTGCCATGCTTCCATTTGGCATTCCAAACATTAATACCATGATCCCCGAGAGAACAGGATCTAAATGAAACAGCCGGATCGCAAATGCTGCGATCATTGGGATCACCAGCATCTTTAAAAATGTAAACTGATACATCTTGATGTCTTTGAAAACTTCGATCAGCGGCATCTTCGCTAAAGATACCCCGGTAATGATCATGGAGAGTGGGATTGCTGCATTTCCTAAGTATTGTACAAAACTTACCGCAGGTGCTGGTGCGTCGATCTGAAATGCAAAAATCAATAACGCAGCCAGACATGCGACCATTCCTGGATTGATCATCTTTTTCCAGTGGAATATGATCTTAGCTTTTTGTCCTGTCTGCATGGCACGTTCTTTCTCAAAAAGATAAATTCCATAGGTGTAAAAGAGAATATTATATACCAGTGTATACAGTGCTACATAAAAAATAGCTCCTCTACCGTATAATTCTTCAATGATCGGAATCCCCATAAATCCAAGATTCGAAAAGATCAGCATCACTGCATAGATATTTCTTTCATCTTTTTTTACACCTAGAATACGAACAAATGCCGGACTGATCAGGATCAATACCACAAATAAGATCACTGCAAGGATCAGGTCCATGATCACAAGATTCCAGTTTCCATTTCCAACGGAACCGATCACGCCAGATATGATCAATGCAGGATTAAATATATTTACAATCAGTCCTGATATCTGTGAACTTGTATCATCACTAATCCAT
>OHAU01003873.1_pt1 | contig 11154 bp, 16 predicted proteins | sample 1577181 | NCBI WGS metagenome assembly OHAU01 (sample SAMEA3541472, study PRJEB24748) | human gut metagenome | biome: human gut; feature: human-associated habitat; material: faeces | place: China | collected 2012
CCATAAGAAAAATCCTGAAGATAAGCAATTTGCAGAAGAATATTATAGTAAACTTTCCGTCTACAAAATAGCCGCTAAAGGAATCTTAGAAAGCTATAAAAAACTACCAAATACAAAAGAAATACTATCAAAGCTCGATAAATTGCAAGAAAAAAAGAACACCCTTATGCAAGAGTATTCTTTGAATAAAGAACAATTTTATGACCTTGTTCAGTATAGGAAAAACTATGAAAATTATTATGGGAAGGAAGTGGAGAGATAAAAAGCTATAAAAGAGTAAACGATAACTCTGTGTAATTGCATTAAAGGGTATTATAATATTTATTGTTAAGTATAAGAATTTAAGAGTCAAGTCCATAATATTGTGTAAATTAAACTAGTACAATATTATGGACTTGACTAAATTTTTTAAATACCATTATATTTTAAAAAAACAATTAATACTAAACTTATAAAAATAGCACTAATAAAAGCTATCCAAAAAATAAATTTATCTACTTTAAACTTAGATTTAAATTTTTTTAAAGCTAAATTATATATTCCCACGCCCAATACACCACCTAATGTATTATTAATTATATCAGTTATATCAAATACTCCAATTGACAATGCGTACTGTAAAAACTCTATAGCTAAACTAAAGAAAAATACAAAAAGAATACTTTTTAAATTGTTTTTACGAAATAAAATAGATCTAATCATAATTCCCAAAGGTAAAAAAATGAGTATATTTGATACCATCTCATCAAAAATAACTTTAATATCAACTGTATTGTCATAATAAAATGGTAGTAAATTTATTTGTCGCTCAATCAATAAATTATTGATTGAAAATGTCATTTTAAATACTACAATAAAGATTAACCAAATTATATAGTATACAGTTAGCACTTTCATCCCAACTGAAATATATTGATTTTTCAATTTCATAATTAATTCCCCTTCAATCTATTAAAGTCACTTAAATTCCTTATTATACATTAACTTATATCTATTACAGTTTTCAATTAAATCATCGTGACTCCCATCACCTACTATTTTTCCATTATCCATCACAATAATTCTATCAGAATTCATCGCACATCTTATCCTATGGGTGATATATATAATAATCTTATCATTCAAATTATTTAAAATATTATCAAATATGATTTTTTCAGAAATTATGTATAATGACGAGCTTGGCTCATCAAATAACAATAGACTTGATTTTCTATACATAGTTCGTGCTATTGCAATTTTTTGCCATTGTCCGCCTGAAAGTTCCTGCCCATTTTCAAACCAATTACCTACTACTTTATTAATATTATATTTACCATCATTTTTTAAAAATTTTGCATCAGCACTATTTAATGCTGTTAGAATCGAAAAGTCGTCTTCATTTCTATCAATTTGCCCTAATATAATATTCTCTTTTATTGTCCCCTCATATTTCAAATAATCTTGAAATAATGAGCTAATCTGTGTTCTATAAGATTCTATTTCAATATCATCAAATTTCATCCCATTAATTAAAAACACACCTGAATCTGGACTATACAATCCAGCTAAAATTTTTAGAAGTGTACTTTTTCCTGAACCATTTTCCCCAATTATTGCAATGGATTCTCCTTTTTTTATCTTTAAAGAAATGTCTTGCAGAGCTAAACTATTATCATCATAAGAAAAGTTTATATTAGATAACGATATTACATTAATGTAGCATCTTGCTCTATTCTGTTCAAAATATCGTAAGTTTTATTATCTTCAAGTTTTTTTAAAGGCAAATCAGCACATTTTCCCATTACTTTCCTCATGGAAGAATAAGTAACTTCATTACTTAACCTTTGTAAATAGTAGTTTTTAATATTATCTACTATTACAGATATAAATTGTAAAGATAAATATATAAGTATAAGTATTATAATATTATCAAATCTAGTGGAATGAATTTGAATTATATTAATTATTGTTTGTCCTAATTTAAGAACTAAAAACGGAAAAACACCACTTACAATTGACAATATTATAGTAATCGCAAAAGAATTTTTATCTACTTCATAAATCATCTTGAATGCTATTTTTATACATTCAAGATGATTTATTTTATCCTTACCCATATATTTATCCTCTACTTCCCATTAAAATATTTATTGCTTTATTTTGTTATATGATTTTATACTTAGCAATAAATACAGAGCAATATTAATTAAAGCCATTATTACTAGAAACTTTGGAATCCATAAAATTTTACCTGGCAACTTAACAAATTCAAATTTTTGATACTGTTCAATTAAGCTATTTTCTGCAGTACCTAATCCCATAGACGGCAAAAAATAAAATATTGATTTAAACAAAGTTTTTCCATACAATAATGATGGAATAAAAAATAAAGCACTCGATATGGCTGATGAAACCATAGAAACTTTTGAATTTATAGCGACAAATATTGACATCATTGAACTTGCAATAGTAAATAATATACTTAACAAAAATACACTTAATATAACTTTACCTATAGTTAAATTAGATATTGACAGTTGATTAAATAGTAACATTTGAAAAGATGAATCTAAACCATTAGTATAAAGATATTTAATAGTTCCATAATAAATTGATATATTTATAATCAAATATAACGATATAATACTTGCTAAGGCAAGTATCTTGCTGCAAATATATTTATTTCTTCCATTTCTAGTTGTTCTAAAAATTGAATCTAGGTAATTTTCTTTATCTTCAACAATGCATTGTGATGAAATCAATATACAAATTAGTGATAATACCGTTATAAAAATATTTACGAAAAATAGTATATCTTCACTAAAATATCCTCCATAATAAAATGGTTTATTTACCTCTTTATATTTTTCTAGAGCAAATTCTGTTATCTTGTCATTGTCATATTTCTGTTTTATGTCCCTTTCCAATGCATCATAACAACTTTGATAAAAATTTAAATCTTTTTCTGTATCAAGTTCGTTTACATCAAGTAAACTTCCAGATGTTGTAATTGTATATGGGTATGTTATTACTCTTAATATAGGATCAAATTTCGATATATTTTTTTTAGCATCCTCTGATAAGTTTTCTCTACTGTTTACATTTTCATTATTTAATATTTCTTTATAAGATTTTACTACTTTAGTTATTTTTTCTTCTGTCAAATAACCTTCAGAGGCTTTATCATCCTCATTAAAATGATCTATAGCCTCTTTTCCAAAATAGGTAATTGTATCACCAGAACTTATATCATCATATTGTACACTTCTATAAGTAATAAATGATATCAAAAAAGTAAAAAATAAACCCACGACCAAAAAAACTCTTACTGATTTTTTAGATAAAAATCTTTTTAGTTCCTGTAAATATATGTTCATAATCTATACCTCCCCTACAGCTTTGACAAAGCAAACTAGTCTTATTATTTATAATTATTATAGAAGCCCACAAAATATAAACTAAAATTTCTATATAGTGTGAGCCTCTATGATTCATCATTAATTATGATGCTCTTGGAGTTTTTAAAGCGCGAACTCTGTTACCAGTTCTATATTCTCCTTATTTTATTTTTTTCATCCCACGATAAAATTGGATCATAATAATCTTTTAAAATCATTCTTTCTTCATAAGATTGTGGTCTTGTATATATGCTTTCATGTGGTCCATAATCTATGGAAGATGTTAATATGTTTATATTCTTAGGCAACCAATCGCATTCATTTAAATAAACTTGTATCTTATCATACTTATCCTCATAATCAGGTCCTTCGATTACCATGTTTAAGGTAATGTTTTCTTTATTATTATTATATTTTTCTGCTTCTAGGGTTATTAAGTCCATAATTACCTCCAATTTTTGAATACATCATTACTACTAAACTTGGTAAAATAATAATATATATTACAGCTGATATCATTATAAGACTTGATGAACTCATCCAATTTCCAAAAACATTTACAAAATTAAAATCAGCTATTTGATTTTGTAATGAATTGAGTAGTCCTACTCCTGAAGATGGAAAAATATAGTTTATAGCACTAATCATACCAATAGGAGAAATTATTGTTGGAAATACTGCTAATAAAATTGATTTCATTATGGATTCAACTTTTCTTTTACTTAATACAGAAATAATTAGTGTAGCAAGAATGGTTGAAATCAATATGATACTATTACAAATAAGCATATATTTATTAAACTGTCCAAAGTTCCAATTATGCAAACTTAAAGCACTAAACATCATCTGAACAGAAGTCTTTTTATACTCTGTTCCAAAAGCATAGTCTAATATAGAGCCTTGTATGAAGTTTCCTAAGAGCAAAGTTAATACCGAAATCGTAAGTATTGCTAGGATTTTATAGATGGCAAACTTTCTTCTGCCATATTTAGTTGTTTTAAATATATAATCTAAATCATTCTCACTATCTGACGAGAATATTGGAGCTGCTACTACAACCATTAAAATTATTATTATCGTATTATAAAATCCTCTATAATCATTTGCATCTGTACTATAATATCCATAATATTCATATGGAGTTTTTATTTTACCCAGTGCTTTTTCAGATTTTTCTATAATTTGATTCTGAGCTTTATTAGGATATTCATTTTCAATTACTTTATTTAGATGATCAAATACTTTATTGTAAAAATATTTGTTATCATTGATATCCATGCTTAAAACTGGAGGAAGGTTATTACTTTGAGAATCAGTGAATACTTCATTTACTTTCTTACTTATATGTTCTATAGGCATAAGCTCCTTTGTATTAATTTCAGGTTTTAATTCAGACCTATCAGTAACATTATATTTTCTTAGTATTTCTCTATATTTTTTTGTGCCATTATAAATTAAATCTTCTGTTATCTTTCCTGAATAAGGCTCTTTAGCTTTTTTAATATATTCTATTGCTTCTTTTCCTTTTAAATTTTTTACTTGATCTCCTTCTCCATAGGTAATTTTTGTAAAATTAATTGGAGCTATGGAAAGCAATATAGCAAGTAGTAATGAAAACAATATTATAATCTGATTTGTTTTTATTGATAAAATTCTTCTTATTTCATTTAAATAAATTCTCATATTAGTTTACCTTAAAGCTTCTATCCTCTGGGAATACCCACAAATAAAAATCTTCCAAGTGAGCTTTTACTAATTTAGAATTATTCAATATATTCTCTTCATTTGATATATATCTAATGAGAATATTCCCATCATCTTGCTGTTTTACATTGACAACATTTAATTGTGATTCTTTTTCTTCGTATTCTCTATTTGTTATAGATACTTCGTATACCTTGTCTTTAATTTTAGATATTAATTCATCTGTTGTCCCAGAATAGACAAATTCACCATTTTTCATTATCAAATTTGAAGTTGATATATACTCAATGTCAGAAACTATATGAGTAGAAAGGAGAACTATTCTATCTTTAGATATTTCGGTAATAAAATTTCTCAGCTTAATTCTTTCCCCAGGATCAAGCCCCGCTGTTGGTTCATCTAAAATTAAAATTCTTGGATTATTTAAAATAGCTTGACATATTCCTACTCTCCTTCTCATTCCTCCTGAAAGCTTTACTACTTTTTTGTACTTAACATCAGATAAGTTTAATACTTCTAGGAGTTTATCAATCATTTCTTCTGTTTTGCTCTTGTCTATACCTTTTAAAGCAGCTACATATTGTAAAAATGAATTTACAGTAAACTCTGGAGCACAAATAAATTCTTGAGGTAAAAACCCTAACAAATTCCTATATTCTTCTCCTAATTTGTTGATTCTTTCCCCATTATATAAAATTTCTCCTTTACTTGGTTTGCTAATTCCAGTAATCATCTTTATTATTGTAGTTTTCCCAGCCCCATTTGCTCCTAAAAGTCCCCAAACACCTGGACATAACGTAGCTGATGCATTATCAACCGCTAATTTATCTTTAAATTTCTTACTTACGTTTTTAATCTCTAATTCCACTAAACTACCTCCCTTATCTTTTATGCTTCCTTATTAAAAAGTAAAAAATACATCTTCATGTTAGTGATAAAAATTTTACTCCTCTATGATTTTATTTTAATTGATACAATAAAAAAGTGTTTTAATATTCTATTGATTAATTCTTAAGATTTCATTAATTTTTAAAAAATAAAAAAACACCTTAATTATGTAGTTTTATACATAATTAAGGTGTAATCCTCATTTATTTTTTAATCTTACAATGACAATAACTTCATTATTAGAACTTTCTACCTCTATCTTACCCTCATGTAATTCAATAATTTCTTTTGCGATAGGTAAACCTAAGCCACATCCCACTTTTTTTGAATTTCTTGCTAGATTTAATCTAGTAAATTTGTTAAACATATTTCTTATCTGCGCTTCTTCTAGTGTATCGGCCTTGTTAATAATTTTTAATATTACACACTTATACGTTTGATATATTTTAACTTTTATCTCTGTATTTGCATAAGAATATAAGATTGCATTTTTTAAAATATTCTCTAAGGCTCTTTTCATTTTATTTGGATCGACATTTACAATTATTGAGCCTTCACTTGAGATATTTATCTTATGATTATTCTCTTTCATCATAGGATAAAGCTCATCTTTTAATTGTATTAAAAAATATTCTAAATCAATTTTTTCTTTATGAATACTAAATTCACCATTATTTAATCTAGCAATTTCAAAAAATTGGTTTATAAGATCTTCTAATCCTAATGCTGTTTCTAATAATTGTCTAATATATTTCTCTCTTTGCTTATTAGGCAAGTCTTTCATTTCATCGAGCATTGATAAATATCCAATGATAGATGTCAAAGGAGTTCTTAAGTCATGTGCTAAGTAGGTGATTAAATCATTATCTTCATTTTCTCTTTTTTTAAGCGTATATTCTATCTCTTTTTGTTTAAATTTTAATCTATTTATGGAATCTTCTAAAGTTTTATAATGAGTCGGGAAACTAACAATATTCTCATCCAAATCATCTATTTTTTTGCATAAGTCAATATAATCTTTCTCTAATTTTGAAAATTCTTTTATTATAATAATTAATATCCCCAATAATAAAATAACAAAAAAAATCAGATCCAATCTATTAACAAAAAATTCGTGTATTTCATTATTAAATCTAAAAATATTGCTATCTATTGCAAGCATACAACTTAAAACTATAAGTAAAAATATAGCAATTTCTTTTATCAGCTTTTTCAGAATACTTTCAAAGTATTTATCTTTATCCAATCTTATAACCTACCCCCCAAACAGTTGTTATTATATTTTTTTTTTCTCCTAATTTTTCTCTAATATGCCTAATATGAACTGAAACCGTATTGTTTTTTATATAATATTCATCCGGATATATTTTATAGAATAAATCTTCGGATCCTAGTACTTCAGATTTTTTCTCTAGTAATGATTTTAAAATAATAAATTCAATAGGAGTTAAATCAATTTCCTGTCCATCAACTAAAACTTCTCTTGATTTGATATTTAAATCCACATTTTGATAAGTTAAAATATTTCCTGTACCTTCTTTAGTTTTTAAATTATAATTATTGTATCTTCTTAATTGAGCCTTTACTCTAGCAACTAACTCTCCAGGTAAAAATGGTTTAGTTACATAATCATCCGCTCCAAAGGTTAAGCCCTTAATTTTACTTGACTCATCATCTTTTGATGTAAGCATAATAATTGGATAATTAAAAGACTCTCTAATCTTTTTGCATAAATAATATCCATCTTTATCAGGTAACATAATATCTAAAATCGCTAAATCAAATTCTTCTTCCTTAATATATCTAATTGCTTCCTCTGAACATGTTGCCTTTTTTATAATATAATTTTCATTTTCTAGATATATCTCTATTAAATCTAAAATACTTTCATCATCTTCTACTACTAATACTGAGTAATTCATAACTAAATTTCCTCCATTTTAAATCTATCACTTTTGTCAAAACAACTTTAAAAAAATAAAGAAATTTTTTAAGTAAAAGAATCAAGAAGAACAATACAACATCCTTTTAATGAATTAAATCTATCTTTCTAAATTTCTTAAATCTATAATTTTTGATTTAATATACATTTCTTTCGTTGTTTATAAATGTCTACTTATAAATAAGTATACCATTATTCTTTATCTCATTTCAATATCTATATCTACTATATTGATAATAGATTGTCTTTGCTGTCATCACATATACTATATCTTTTAAAAAGTTTTCGTCTGTTCTAGCCTTCTAATCGTCTTTTCTTTTTCAGACTTCAAATCCAAAACATTTTAGCTTGGTTGGTTTAATAACTTTGAATTTTGTTGCATTTATTTTAATCCTAACTTCTTTTCTATACATTTGGTTACTAAAACCATTACTCTGTTTGCCACTACACTGTTTACTACTGTTAGTATACTGTAATCTACATATCTAACCAACCTTAATATCATATTCATGTTCATCAAGTCAGGTCGTTCCTCTCTTCCACATATCTCCATGTGAAATTTCAGGATTGCTATGGAATTCGTCGACAAATACGCTGTTTAGGGACTTTCACCCCAGTATTGGAACTTGCCCCATCATACAATACAGTAAGCAGACAAAAACCTGCCCCCTATAATCTTTTACCTTTCTATGCTTTTATCATTTTTCTTCTTTTCATCCAATTTCATATCCCCTTTAGTCTTAAATTTCTTTAATTTCTCTATTGTTGATATTTTTGCTTTAGTATGCTCTTTAGCTTTTAATAATTTGGCAGAGTATACTTTTAGACTTGTGTATTCCTTATTATCTTTTCCTATGCTTTTTAGCTTGCTTTAGGTCTTTTTTAAATTTACTTGTAAACTTTATCTTATACTTCAAGGGCTTTCCTCAAGTCATCCATATTGTCATAGGATTTCACATTCGTATCTTTAGCTATCATTCTTCCTTCTTCAATCGCTTTTATAGTTTCATCACTTGGAACATTAAGTTTTAAATCAAATGGAATACCACTTTCTCTAATACTCGCCCTTAAAAACATGTTAATTGCAGTAGTCATATTTAAGCCTAAACTGGAGTAGATCTTTTCGGCAGCTTCTTTTATTTCTTTATCTGTTCGTATATTCAAATTTGTTGTAGCCATTTCCTCATCTCCTTTGACCTTATTATATGACCAAATTTGTGCGTAGTAAATACACTGTCATTATATTTAATACATAAATTTTACTGTTGATATTCTTCATTATCATACTCAAGTAAATCACCTGGTTGACAATCAAGCTCCTTACAGATGCTAGCTAAAGTGTTAAACCTTATGCCTTTGGCTTTTCCTGTTTTTAATATTGATAAATTTGCTTCGGTTATCCCTATCCTTGCTGCAAGCTCTTTCGATGTCATATTTTTCTTTTTCAACGCTTGATCTAGATTTATAATTATTTGATCCTTCATTTTCAAATTATACTTTCCGAATCTTCTTTTAAGGATTTTCCCGAATTAAATATCATCATTGATGAAAATGCTATAACTATCAAAATTATATTCGTTAAATAATCCTTAATAGTTAAATTAAAAACACTGCTAATATTGTCCACTTTAAGATAATTGAAAACTAGCATAGAAATAATTTGACAAATCGTCAGAATTATAAGCGCTATTAATATATCTCTCGAATATTTTGAATTTAAGTCTGAAAAATAGTCTTTCTTCTCTAAATTCACTAAAATCTTCTCAAATTTATCCAATGAGAAACCAGCAACAATGAATATCATAAGAGCACTCAAGCATGAATAAATAATAAAAGGAAGTGAAACTTCTTGCAGATTAAATTGATGAGATTCAACTACTTGTATTACATCATCTTTAAAAATCAGAGTTAATACACTTCCAAGCAAGGTAAAACCTGCTCCTAAATATGAAATATATCTTAAAACCTTAGATAATATAATCGCTATTTTAAAAATAAAACTCTTCATAACTTCTCCTCAACACTTTCGTTTATCTATTGTCATCTACATCTTTCCATTCTTGTACTCTATCCTTCAAATAATTTAAATCTTCTTTAGAAAGTTCCCAGGTTAATGAAGATGGCATCAAGGGCATTCCCTCCATTGTAATATATGGATAATTTTCATAAATATAAAAATCTATCTTTGTAGCTTTTTTATCCTCTCTCTTGCTGGTTAATATGAAATGGTAAGACTCTATTGCATCATCTGGTATTTCTTTAAAATAATTGTCGAAGTTTTTATCATTAATATTTGCTACGCTCATTCCTGTTAAATTGCCAAAGTAGTCTAAAACTTCTTGTTCTTCTGTTTCAACAATTTTTTTATTGTTAGAATCAAATATTTCAATCTTTTCTTCTTTTTTACTACTTGTTTGTTCTCTTGTAGTATTTGGACTACAAGAAGTTAAAACTATAGAAAAAACAAGAAAAATAGCCATTATTAAAAATCTTTTTCTCATGATAATCCCCCTCATCGAATTATTGTAAAACGATAATTATCTTTGATTATTATTGTAAAACAATAATTATAGTTTGTCAATATCATTCGTAATGACTTAAAACTTATCAAAGTCTTCTTGCGTAGCTACTTCTTTGTATTTATATTCACCGTTATTATTTTCTGTAAACATATCATTTACAAGTCCAATTGTTAGTAAGGATAAATCAAAAACAGAAAGACAAAGTTCCACTGCCCTTAGTAAAAACAAGGGTGTAGTCATTGGTCTTTCTGTTGGTCTTAATTTTTTTAGGAACTTCTTCCGACTTTATGTTTAGCCCCCATAATTCAATTATTTGAGGCAGAATTTTAAGACTCATTTAGAACTTTGCTAGAATCCGATTTTTCCATCAAAACATTAGTTCTAAAAGTTCTGGAATAAGAGCTATTTCTAAGTCTCCGTCATATCCCATATTTTTCTAAGTTAAGGCTGTTTCAATTTTACTGAGTGCAATCCTACTTTTATAATCTGTCATCTTATTATCTATACATCAATACTACAATCTCCACATATAACACCATTATACAATCTATTTACATATGACAAAAAAATAAAGGCAGTCCGAAGACTGCCGATATTTACCTCTCTGCAACTTTGCTATGGTCTTTCTTATTTGACTTAGCTTTGTCATCTGTCTTAAAACTCTTTATTTGCCCTAATATGGACTTTTTATCTTTATCTTGACTCTTTACTTGTTCTT
>OHAU01003877.1_pt1 | contig 11139 bp, 9 predicted proteins | sample 1577181 | NCBI WGS metagenome assembly OHAU01 (sample SAMEA3541472, study PRJEB24748) | human gut metagenome | biome: human gut; feature: human-associated habitat; material: faeces | place: China | collected 2012
TACTGTTTACCAAGGATCTGCCGGGACCGCTCAGCCTTAACCGTCTGGCCGCCTTCGGCACGTTACATAAGCTCGACGATTCCGCCGGCTACTGGATCGAGCATTCGGGCACACTGTATGGTCGCGCGAAAATCGTCGCGGAGGTCGCCCCGTTTGGCACTGTGGTGTGTTCGATGACCGCCGCTTGGGTATGGCTGGGAGGCCCCGACTTTCCGAGTACCATAGACGTGATTTCCACATCGCACTTCCGCTCGGCATCCGTCAGCCGCCGTATCCGCGTATTCAAAAGATTGACGTTGCCGGAGCAAATCATCAAGCTCGGCGGGCTGCCTGTCACCACGCCAGCCCGTACGGCTTGCGACCTGGTGATGAGTCCTGAAGACATCCCCGATCCTTCCACCGTCAACGCACTGGTGTGTCAGCTGATGTCCACGTACCAGTTTCGGCCAAACGACTGTCTGCAAATCGTCAAGGAGCATCGGCATCACAAGTACGCCGGACGCGCACGCATGTTTTTTGAATCGGTACAGCAGGAGATGGACGAACCGGCTTTGGAGCAATGCGCATGACGAGGGGGTTCATTGTCAGAGGCCATCGCAGAGGCCGCCATGCCGCTCACCGTTTACGGCATTTGCGGCAGGCGCAACGGTTGCCTCGCCACGCGGCGGCGGCACACTCATCCGAATCCGCATCGCGCGCAATCTCGGATATGACCGCGCCGCCTGAACCGCCCATCAGACTTACGCCCGCGGTGGCATGTTCGCCCGATACGGATGTTGCCGTGCTCTGGCACATCGCATATCACGTGCCCGAACTGCGTAAATGGCTGGTTGCCAATCCCAAAGCCGACGCACCTTTGCTGGAATTGGTCTCGCAGCGTGGTGGGCCCGGGGTCCGGCAGGCGTTGGAAATATTGTTCGAGTCGATGGAAACGTAACGGGGAGATAATCGCCGGCTGCTGCGCTATCCCTTGATTTTCAGCACAGCCGCATACACCTGCTTGCGATTGGCCAACGATCCGTCAGCCAGTGGATGCTCCTGCACCACTTGCGCGATGGCGTCCTTGATACGCAGGCCGTCCTCCAAAGCACGGTCGATGGAGAGCACGGCCATGTCATCCACGCTCAACGTGCTGGGCGCGGCCGCTTCGGCCTCCTCGTTGGACGCGCCGCCGATGACCAGCACTATCTCGCCACGGGGCGGATCATCAATCACACTTTGGTGAATCTCGTCAATCGGGCCGCGACGAATCTGCTCATAATCCTTGGTGAGTTCGCGGCACAGGGCCATCGGGCGATTCGGGCCGAACGCGTCCAGCAGATCGTCCATCGAATCGGCAATGCGATGAGGCGTCTCGTAGAACACGATGGTGCGGCGTTCGGGCAACAGCGTGCGCAGATACTGCACGCGCTCGGAATGCTTTCGCGGTAGGAAGCCTTCGTAGCAGAAGCGGTCGGTGGGCAGGCCGGAGAGGGCGAGCGCGTCGAGCACAGCGGAGGGGCCGGGCGCGCAGGTGACGGGCAGACCGCGTTCAATGGCACGGCGCACGATGGCCAAGCCGGGGTCGTTGATGGTGGGCATGCCGGCATCGGACACGACGAGCACGGTGGCGCCGGTTTCGACCTGGTCGAGCAGGCCGTCGGCCTTGTCGCGCTCGTTGTGGTCGTGATAGGCGATGACGCGACCGTTCACATAGACGCCGAGGCGACGGGCGAGATCGTAGAGGCGGCGCGTGTCTTCGGCGGCCACGATATCGGCCCGTTCCAAGAGGGCCACCAGACGGGCTGAAGCGTCGCCGACATTGCCGATCGGGGTGGCGGCGAGCACCACGGTGCCGGCGGGGATGGTCACGGCCGATTCGCGGGATTGGGCGACGGCGGATTCGCCGGCATGAACTTCATCATTGCGTTCAGGCACTTGCGTCACGCTACCGTCAGCGTCATACTGCTCATTCAACTCATCTGCGCTTGTCATACTCCCAGTATTGCCCATGCCACAGAGCAATCCACGACAATCCATGGCGAAATCGAGGCATTCTCCCTTTGCAGGGGCTGATTTCACATGTTCCGGAGGTCTACTTCCGTTTCAAGGGGCTCCTCATCCGGTGAAGCACCGACACAAACGGCTTTGACGCAACGCTATTCCGCCATTTTGGCGGCGTATCTACTTGACCATCAGCCCCTCGAAACGCAAGTAGACCTCCGGCAAACCCCAAATCAGCCCCTTGAAACGCGAGATGGCAGAATTTCAACGAAAACAAATGAAAAGACCCTCTGCGGTGGAATGAATGCAGAGGGTCTCGTGGAGCTGACGGTAGTCGAAACCGCGACCTCTTCGATGCGAACGAAGCGCTCTACCAACTGAGCTACAGCCCCTTGGATGTTACTTTGCTCCGCAAAGCAACTCGCAACAATATAGTACGGAGTACGGTCAAACGCAATTTGACGCCGAAGTGTCGCACGCGTGTCGACACGGTAACGTTTCGGTGTCGCAGACGGGGCAAGTCACCCACACCGCTCCGCATGGATACCGCGGCGGCACCCGGCAACGTCATCACGTCTCCAGCACGCCCAGCACCTTCTTCTCGTTGTAGAACGCGAACACGATGCCGCCCAGACCGCACAGCACGGCCGCGCACACGGCGGCGATGCGGTAGCCCGCGCCGGACGCCATGCCGATGGTGGAGACGCCGGTGAACAGCAGCATGGCCACGGACTGGCCCATCTTCATCGCAAAGGTGCGGGCCGCGTAGAACATGCCCTGACGGTCCTGGCCGGTGGTCTTGGAACTGGCGTCGGCGATATTCGCCACGATGGCCTGCGGCAGGATGCCGAACGCGGCCATCGGAATCGCGCCGACCACCGAGAGCACCAAACCCTGGGCCATCGCCGGAATGAAGCCGAGCACGGCCGAACCAAGGGCGCCGGCAAATGCGAACGCACAGGTGAAGATCACGAAGGCAACCAGCAGCAGCCTCTTCTTGCCGACCTTATTGGCCAGAATATTGACCGGCAGATAGAACAGCACAGAGACGCCGGTCATGAGCACGAAGTAGATGGTCGTGGTGGTTTCCGGCAGCTTGAGCAGGCTGGTCACGAAGAACGGCAGACCGGTCTGGAAGGTGGTGATGGCCACCCAGTAGACCACGTCGGAGCATACGAACTTGCGGAATTCGCCGTCGCCGAACGTCTGCTTCAGGGATTCGATGGTCGATTCGGAGGTGGGATGGGAGTTGACGTAGTCCTTCTCGCGGATGGCCAGCGGCGGCACCAGCATGCACACGAACGCCACGGCGGCCATGATGGTGAAGGTCACGCGGATGGCGGTGATGCGGCCCATCATCGGCACGAACGCGCCCCAAATCACCGGCGCCACGTACGCGATGGCCGTGCCGGCCACCCAAGTGAAGGAGATGGCGGTGGAGATGGTGAGTTGCTGCTTGGAGTCGTGGCCGAGTTCGGCGATGAGCGCGTTGTACGGCGTGCAGTAGAACGTGAGGGCGATGTAGTAGCCGATCACGGTGACGAACAGGAACGCCGCGTTCACCCAGCTGGTGCCGTTGATCGGGCTCCAGAACACGAGCACGGTGACCACCGCGAGCGGCAGGGCGGCGAATTTCAGGAACGGCATACGGCGGCCGGATTTGGCGTCGCAACGGTCGGAGAGAGACGCCACGGCCGGGTCCACGAACGCGTCGAAGAATCGGGCGAAGGCGGTGATGCCGCCCACCACGGTCACGATGCCGAGAACGACCAGGCCCTGCGGCACGAATACGGTCTGACCTTGGGAGATGGTCTCCTGGTCAGGTTGGTAGAAATACACGAGCCAGTTGGAGATGATGCCGGAAAGCAGCGCCCACCCGAACTGGCCGACCGCAAACGCCCACACTTTGGCGATGGGGAGATCTCTGATGGCTGACTTCGCCGGTGCAACTTGCACACCCGTTACACTTGCTGTAGTCGCATTGCCCATTCTCACAACCTCCGAATCAACATTGACACAGTGTCAAAATCCAGTATACACCGGCACACCATGCGTTCTACGATAGTGGGCATGACAAGTCTGACCGAGCAACTGCCATACGTATACGCTTTTCCTGATGCGTTGGGGACCGGATTACTGGTGCACACCGAGAGCGTATTGGACGATGAGATACGCGATCGTATTGGCTCGTTCATCCATGAATATGAGGTTGTATTATCTCGATTCCGCGATGATTCCATCGTCGGCCGGATGCGCACGGCCGCACATGGCGGCACGTTCGATTTTCCCGACTGGGCATCGGGTCTGTTTGGCCTGTACGACCGCCTGTTTGCGGCAACCGATGGGGCGACCGACCCGTGCGTGGGCGAGGATTTGATTCGGCTTGGCTATGACGAGTCGTATTCGTTTACGCCTGCGCCAGATGCCGCTGAACATGCAGGCGCGATCCACGGACGAGCCATTTGGTCAGCCGACGTTGAGCGGCATGGCACAACACTGGTGACGCGCGGACCGGTCGCGCTCGATTTCGGCGCGTGCGGTAAGGGGTATTTGGTGGATTTGCTTGCGGGGATGTTGGGTGATGGCGCGGGTCACCCTCAACCCATTCAATACGTCATCGACGCCGGGGGTGATTTGCTAGTGCACACGGACGAACCAATCACCATCGCCCTTGAAGATCCTGCCGATCCGGCCAACGCCGTAGGTACGGTCGAAATCAGCCACGGCGCATTCTGCGCGAGCTCCCCCAGCCGCCGCCACTGGTCTGACGCCGCAGGTCACCAACTTCACCATCTGCTCAACGTCATCGACGGACTACCGGTTGACGATGTAGCCGCCACATGGGTGGCCGTCACGCCGCCATCGAGCGCCATAACCACGAAGACATCGACGCATGGCAGCAATGCCTCGACAACGGCAAACCGCGATACCGACGATTCGTCGAACACCGTTGCGGCACACGTCCCTGTCACACTGGCCGACGGACTCGCCACTGCTCTGTTCACCACCTCGGCCACCCAGTTACGCGCTCATTTCCCCTTCGAATGCGCCATCCTCAACGCCAACCGCACCGCCGCCCAATCCCCCAATTTTCCGGGCGGTTTTTTCACACACTAATGTACGAAATCATCAGTATCACATCCAGTGGAGCATTCCCTCGGGTGGACCGATGGGTTGCTCCCCCTCAGTCAGCTACGCTGACAGCTCCCCTCGGAGAGGGGAGCCGAGTATAGCTAATCCGCTAATCCGCTAACGCAGGAAACAATCCGTCAGTCAGCAAGCGCGAACTGGCTGTTGTAGAGGTCGGCGTAAAAACCGCCCGCCGCCAGCAGTTCATCATGCGTGCCGCGCTCGATCACGTCGCCGTGGTTCATGACGAGGATCATGTCGGCGTCGCGAATCGTGGAGAGGCGATGCGCGATCACAAAGCTCGTACGCCCCACGGTCAGCGCATCCATGGCCTTCTGAATCAGCTCTTCAGTACGGGTATCGACCGAGGAGGTGGCCTCGTCGAGAATCAGAATCGGCGCGTCCTGCACCATCGCGCGGGCGATGGTCAGCAGCTGCTTCTGGCCCTGGGAGAGCGACGACTTGTCATCGAGCACGGTGTCATAGCCGTCCGGCAGTGAGCGGATGAAGTGGTCGAGGCCCACGGCCTTGCACGCATCCTCGATTTGCTTGTTGGTCACGCCAGGCTTGGAGTAAGCGACGTTCTCGCGCACAGTGCCGCGGAACACCCACGTATCCTGCAACACCATGGAGAACTGGTCGTGCACGTTCCAGCGCGGCACGGACTTGGTGTCCACGCCGTCAATCGAAATCGAACCGCCGGAAATCTCATAGAAGCGCATCAGCAGGTTGACCATGGTGGTCTTGCCGGCACCGGTCGGGCCGACGATGGCGACCTTCTGACCGGCCGAGACTGAAGCGGAGAAGTCGTTGATAATCGGCTTGCCCGGCTCGTAGCCGAACTGCACGTGGCTGAATTCCACGTCGCCCTTCACTTCGTGGCCGCCCATGTAGTTCTTGCCGAGTAGGGCCTGCTTGCCGGATTCGTCTTCCATCTCCGGCTCTTCAAGGAAGCCAAACACGCGCTCGGCGGCGGCCGCGCAGCGCTGCAGGTTCTGGAAGGCCTGCGCAAACTGCGAAAGCGGCTGAGTGAACAGGCGGATGTACATCATGAACGCCACAATCACGCCGAACTCGATCTGCCCGTCGAGCGCGAGCGCCGCGCCCACCACGCACACCACCACGTAGCCGAAGTTGCCCACGAAATTCATGAGCGGCATCATCAGGCCGGAGAGGAACTGCGACTTCCAGCCGGACTCGTAGAGGTCCGAGTTGTACTTCTCGAAGCGGCGGATCGAATCGGCCTCGCCGTTGTACGCCTTGACGATGAGGTGGCCGGCGTACATCTCCTCCACGTGGCCGTTGACGTCACCCAGCGCCATCTGCTGCCGGGCGAAGTACTTCTGGGAGGACTTCATGATGGCCATCATGATGATCAGGCCGATGAGGCTGGCACCGATGGAGCACAGGGTCATGATCACGTTGTTGTAGAACATCATCACCAGCGCGCCCACGAACAGCGTCACCGAGGTAATCAGCGAGCCGAGCGACTGCCCCAGCGTCTGGCCGATGGCGTCCACATCGTTGGTGATGCGGGACAGCACGTCGCCGTAGCTGACCTTGTCGAAGTATTTGAGCGGCAGTTTGTTGATTTTGACCGAGATCGATTCGCGCAGTCGCTGGGCGGTGCGCTGGGTGACGTTGGCCATCATCCAGCTTTGCACGTAGCCGAGCACGGCGTAGCCCACGTACAGGGCCACCAAAGTCCAGGCGATACGGCCGACCGCGTTGAAATCGACCGAGTTCATCACCGGCTTGCCGTTAACGATGGCAGGCAGGCCCTTGACGATTTCGTTGGTCATGTCCTTGAGCTTGTCCGGGCCGATGATCTGGCAGACGGTGCCGGCCGCGCCCAGGATAAGCGCGATGATGATGACGGGAAGATAGTTGCGGCAATAGTTCACGAGCTTGCCCATGACTTTGCCGAAGTCGTTGGGCTTTTCGGTGGTGCGCCCACCGCCCATTGGTCCTCTTGGCATTTGTGTTACTCCTTAAAAGTCCGTATTGACCTCCCTCTGATGAGGGAGGTGGCGCGAAGCGCCAGAGGAAGAGAAGCCGTACGCGACTACCCCTCAGTCAGCTGTGCTGTTTTATTCGCTCGCTTATCAGCTCACCTTCGCCTGGGAACAGCCCACTGGGCTGTTCCCTTTACGGCTCAGCCCCTGACATGGGGAGCTACTGCTGCAGCCCCCTACGCCGTAAGCTCCGACTGGCTGAGCTGGGATTCGGCGATCTGGCGGTATACGTCGCAGTTGTCGAGCAGTTCCTTGTGCGTGCCCTGACCCACGACCTTGCCGTCGTCGAGCACGACGATGCGATCGGCGTTCATGATGGTGCCGATGCGCTGGGCCACGATGAGCTTGGTGGAATCCTTGGCCTCGCGGGCGAGCGCGTCGCGCACTTCGCGGTCGGTCTTGAAGTCGAGCGCGGAGAACGAGTCGTCGAAAATCAGGATTTCCGGGTGACGGTACACCGCGCGCGCAATCGACAGGCGCTGCTTCTGGCCGCCGGACACGTTCGATCCGCCTTGGGCGATCGCGGCGGAATACCCGCCGTCCATGCGCTCCACGAATTCGCTGGCCTGGGCCACGTCGGCCGCGGCCTTGATGCGATTCAGCTGCTCGGCCGGCATATCGGCACCTTCCGCAGCCTTGCCAGCGGCGATCAACGCGGCCTCGCGCTTGCGCCCGGCCGGAGTGGAGGTGTCCGCCATCTCGACGTCCGCCCGGCTGGTCGCCGTAGCTCACGTTGGAGGCCACGGTGCCCTTGAACAGCACGGACTGCTGCGGCACGTAGCCGATCTTGTCGCGCAGGGTCTTCAGGTCGTAGTCGCGCACGTCCACGCCGTCGACCAGCACCTGGCCTTGGCTGGTGTCATAGAAGCGCGGCACGAGATTGATAAGAGACGACTTGCCGGAGCCGGTGGAACCGATGAATGCCACCGTCTGGCCCTGCTCGGCGGTGAAGTTGATGCCTTCCAGCATCGCCTCGCGCGAATCCGGGTAGGTGAAGCTGACGTTGCGGAATTCCACGGTGCCTCGCTGACCGGTTTTGGCCACGTCGGCGGCGGTTTTGGTGCCGTTCTCGACGATCGGCTCGGTGTCGAGTACCTCCATGATGCGCTGCGCGGACACGTCGGCGCGCGGCCAGAGCACGAACACCATGTTCATGAGCAGGAAGCTCATGATGACCTGCACGGAGTAGTTGGAGAACACGACCATGTTGGAGAACACGGTGAGCTTGTCCTTGAGCCCGGCGGCGTCGATCAGGTAGGTACCGATCCAGTAGACGGCAAGCATCAGACCGTTCATGATGGTGTTCATCAGCGGCATCATGAACGCCATGACGCGGTTGGTGAACAGCTGGGTGTCGGTGAGGTCCTTGTTGGCCTTGGTGAATTTGGCTTCCTGGTAGTCCTCGGCGTTGTAGGCGCGCACCACACGCAGGCCGGTGAGGTTCTCGCGGGCCACGAGGTTGATGTTGTCGGTGAGCTGCTGCATGGCCTTGAACTTCGGCATGACCATGGCCATCATGATGACGATGGCCACCAACAGAATCACTACGGCGATTCCGGTGGCGAGCGTCCATTCGAAGCCTTCGCCGGCGATCTTGCACACGGCCCATACTGCCATAATCGGCGATTTGACGATGAGCTGCAGGCCCATGGTGATGAACATCTGCACCTGCGTGACGTCGTTGGTGGAGCGGGTGATGAGGCTGGCGGTGGAGAACTTGCTCATCTCGGCCGGGCCGAAGGACTCGACCTTGCGGAATTCGAGCGAGCGCAGACGCTGGGTGAACGAGGCGGCCACGCGCGCAGCGATGTAGCCGGTGATGATGGCACACGCCGCGGATCCGAGCGAGATGAGCAGCATCTTGCCGCCGGCAATCCAAATGTCCTTCATGTGGCTGCCCGGCGTTTCGACCAGCGTGGTGATGTCTGACATATAGTCGGGCAGTTTCAGGTCGAAGTAGACCTGCCCGACGATGGTCACCAGAGCGATGAGCATCTGACCGATCTCCGCTTTGGAGAGGTATTTCATGATGCGAAGCATTGGTTTCCCCTTGTGTTGGTTGGGTTGGTTATTGGTTATTGACGATTGGTTCTTAAGTTGGCTGGGTTATCGGCGATTATCGGTTCACGATGTCTTAATAGTTTCTATTGTTTGATTACTTACACTGTGAGATATTACGCGCACTTCTGCATGTTCGCTGTGAGCGTCCTCAATTAGCCTTGCCGATTAGTTCTCCGCGCGCTTAGCTGCCATGTGTTCAGCCACGCGCTTGCCCCGCTCCACGAATGCCTCACGCACCTGTTCAGCAGTCGGCCGAGGCTGTCCCGGATGGCAAATCGACATATATGTGGTGAACTCAGACACCAGGTCAACGAATTCGCGCGTGCGCCGCTCCCCCATTTGCGAGAAAATCCAGCAAATTGCGGAACGCATTTCCTCTCTCATCCGATGAGACTGCTCGCGCCCGGAATCAGTGAGATTCACGCGAATAATGCGCCGATCCTTGGAATCAATGTCACGCGTGACCCAGCCTTTCTTCTCCAGAGACGACAGCACAGTGGAGATGCGGCCGGAACTGGCCTGCAGCGCCGATGCCAATTGCGATGGCGTTTGCGTCCCCTTCATGGACAGCTCCCGGAGCACGAACTGCTCACCATGGGCTCCACGAGTGAATTCCCTCTGCATTGTCGAACGATTGCCCCACACGCTGGCATACAGTTCACTAACTGCTTCCTGCTCAAATCCCATAAGAGCACCATCCATTCCCATTCGCCACACGGCAGAGCGCCGCAAACACCCCAAGAATATCTCACACCGTAAACAATTCATTACTAGAAACTATTTTTGGAACGCATAATGCACACACTCCACGCTCTTTGATATTCTGAAAGCCGCATAGATATTCACTTCGGGGCGTCGTCTAAGAATATTTGCTGGGCCAACGGTAGCGACGTTGGCATTGTGCTCCATGAGGTATCTGGTCGAAAAGGCGGACGAAGACAGACCAGTTGGGCGGAGCGCGCCCATACCTCAAAACCATTGCAATTATTGGCTTTGACCATTTTCGTGGAGTCACGAAAATGGTCATGAAAAACATAAGGACACACCCATGAACCGCGACGAAATCACACGCAAAACCAGCGAACTCAGCACTATCGCACACACCACCGAGGACTCCAAAGTTGAGTATTGGTATGCACGCGAGCTAATGACCTATATGGGGTACGACAGATGGGAAAACTTCAGCAAAGCTATTACACGAGCCAAGCAAGCTTGCGACAATTCCGGCGTATCCGTTGAATCCCATTTCCGTGACACTACGCGAGACGTGACTCTCGGCAGCGGTGCCACCAGCTCCATCGCGGACGTCAAGCTCACCCGATACGCCTGCTATCTCATTGCTCAAAACGGTGATCCAAAGAAAGAAGAAGTGGCACTTCTCCAGAGCTATTTTGCCGTTCAGACTCGCAAAACGGAAATCATTGAGCAACGCATGGGAGAAATCAGCCGGCTCGCCGGCCGAGAGGCCCTTGCCACTGCAGAGAAGAAACTCTATCCGTATACCCAAATCACACACAACAAAACCGCACAAGTGCACATGTACACGCCCAACCACGCCGCAGAACGCCGGCAAGGATGTGATACAGGCCACAGAAAGCGTTGTACCGCCTAGGCAATGCAACAATTGTCCGCTATGCTCTGAAGGCAGATGGCGGCACGGATGCCATCCCAAAGAGGGGGTATGACCATGATTCGGGGTATGAACCTATGCAGCATCGCCGGCTGCACGCACGAAGCAGAAGAAGCGGGCATGTGCAACATGCATTTCACATCGGCGCTGGTTCACGGAGCGCTGCACTACACTGCGGGCGGACGTCCGTCGCACTGCTGAGCGCAACAACAAAGCAAAACAACCAGTAACGCTCAACGGCTTCCACATGTTCATGCTCTAATTGCATGTACTTGCAGACACAATGGCCGGTCTGAGCCAGCTGCCCTCGCATGGAGCAGC
>OHAU01003878.1_pt1 | contig 11136 bp, 9 predicted proteins | sample 1577181 | NCBI WGS metagenome assembly OHAU01 (sample SAMEA3541472, study PRJEB24748) | human gut metagenome | biome: human gut; feature: human-associated habitat; material: faeces | place: China | collected 2012
AACGATGTACTGACAAAGAAACATATCTTGTGTATCATACGTTGGTTTTTTAATTATCAATTTTAATTTAAAAAGTATGTTCGTTTCCAGGCAGTTAAAAGAAAAGAATATAGCCGAGTATCTTATATATATGTGGCAGATAGAGGATTTAATCCGTGCCAACGGCTGTGATATGGAAAAGATAAAAAGCACCATCATAGCTCCTTATCCGTTAACGGAAGAGCAGAAAGCGGAACTCACCCAGTGGTATATGGATTTGATTGAGATGATGCGTCATGAAGGGATTATGGAAAAAGGCCATTTGCAGATTAATAAAAACATTATAACTTGGCTTACCGACCTTCATTTGCAGTTATTGCGTTCCCCTAAGTTTCCTTATTATAATTCTGCTTATTATAAAGTATTGCCTTATATTGTAGAGTTACGCGCTAAAGGTGCGGATAAAGAGGAGCCTGAACTGGAAACTTGTTTTGAGGCGCTTTATGGTATCTTATTGTTGAAATTGCAAAAGAAAGAAATCAGTGAGGAAACAAGAAAGGCACAAGAAGCAATCTCGACATTGCTGGCTATGTTGTCAAACTACTATATAGAGGATAAAAAAGGAGAATTGGAATTCTAATAAATGAAATAGAAATGAAGAATATATTGGTGACTGGTGCCAACGGTCAATTAGGAAATGAAATGCGTGTGCTATCGGCTGAATACAAGGAATACACTTGTTTTTTTACGGATGTAGCCGAATTGGACATTTGTGATGAGCAGGCGGTGATGACTTTCGTAAAAGAGAATAATATTCATGTCATAGTGAACTGTGCGGCCTATACGGCGGTAGATAAGGCAGAGGATGATATAGAGTTATGCACCAAGCTGAATAAGAACGCAGTGAGCTATCTGGCGAAGGCGGCTGAAGCCAACTGGGGTGAGTTTATTCAGATATCAACGGATTATGTGTTCGATGGCACGAAACATCTTCCTTATAATGAGGGGGATGTTCCTTGTCCCAATTCTGTTTACGGCAAGACCAAGCTGGCCGGTGAAACGAATGCATTGGAGTATTGCAAAAAAACAATGATTATCCGTACCGCATGGCTTTATTCCACTTTTGGGAATAATTTTGTAAAAACGATGCTCCGTCTGGGAAAGGAAAAGGAAACTTTGGGTGTGGTCTTTGATCAGATTGGTACACCGACATATGCCCGTGATCTGGCACGTGCTATCTTTACAGCCATTTATAAGGGAGTGGTTCCGGGAGTTTATCATTTCAGTGATGAAGGAGTATGTTCCTGGTATGATTTTACCAAGGCTATCCATCGTATTGCCGGTATCACGACCTGTAAGGTCAGTCCCCTGCATACAAATGAATATCCGGCAAAGGCTCCCCGTCCCCATTATTCCGTATTGGACAAGACCAAGATTAAAACTACTTATAACATTGAGATTCCTCATTGGGAAGAGAGTCTGGAAGCATGTATCAAAGAATTAAATGCATAATAAAATATGAATAGTGAAATAGAAAGAAGACGGACGTTTGCGATTATAGCGCATCCGGATGCCGGTAAGACCTCTCTAACTGAAAAATTGTTACTTTTTGGCGGACAGATACAGGTGGCCGGAGCCGTAAAGAGTAATAAGATAAAGAAGACCGCCACATCCGACTGGATGGACATTGAAAAGCAGCGTGGTATTTCTGTGACCACTTCTGTGATGGAGTTTGATTACAATGATTATAAAATCAATATTCTGGATACTCCGGGCCATCAGGACTTTGCCGAGGATACTTATCGTACTTTGACAGCCGTAGATAGTGTCATTATTGTGGTGGATGGTGCGAAAGGTGTGGAAACGCAGACACGTAAGCTGATGGAAGTATGCCGTATGCGTAATACTCCGGTAATCATATTTGTCAACAAAATGGACCGTGAGGCGAAAGATCCGTTTGATTTGTTGGATGAACTGGAGGAGGAACTCATTATCAATGTACGTCCTCTGACGTGGCCTATTGAAAGCGGTCCCCGTTTCAAAGGTGTGTATAACCTTTATGAACATAAACTGAATCTTTTCCAACCTTCCAAACAGGTGGTAACAGAAAAAGTGGAGGTTGATATCAATACGGAAGAACTAGACAACCAGATCGGTGCTCCTTTGGCTGAAAAATTGCGCGGAGAACTGGAACTGGTTGACGGTGTTTATCCTGAATTCAATGTGGAGGAGTACCTGAAAGGCGAGATGGCTCCTGTATTTTTCGGGTCGGCATTGAATAACTTCGGTGTACAGGAACTGCTGGATACATTTGTGGAAATTGCTCCGAGCCCCCGTCCTACCAAGACAGAAGAACGTGAGGTGGAACCCGATGAACCGAAATTTACCGGATTTGTCTTTAAGATCACAGCTAATATCGATCCTAATCATCGTTCATGTATTGCATTTTGTAAAATTTGTTCGGGCAAATTTTCCCGTAATACTCCTTATTATCATGTACGTCATGACAAGACGATGCGTTTTTCTTCTCCCACTCAGTTTATGGCACAGCGTAAAACAACAGTAGACGAGGCTTGGGCGGGAGATATCATCGGTTTGCCGGATAACGGAACGTTCAAGATCGGTGATACGCTGACTGAAGGTGAGAAACTTCATTTCCGTGGAATTCCCAGTTTTTCGCCCGAGATGTTTAAATATATTGAGAATGCTGACCCTATGAAACAGAAACAATTGGCTAAAGGTATTGACCAGTTGATGGATGAGGGTGTGGCACAGTTATTTATCAATCAGTTTAATGGACGTAAGATTATCGGTACGGTAGGGCAGTTGCAGTTTGAAGTGATCCAGTATCGTCTGGAAAATGAATATAATGCAAAATGCCGATGGGAGCCTATCAGCCTATACAAGGCATGTTGGGTGGAAAGTGATGACCCGGAAGAACTGGAAGCTTTCAAAAAACGTAAATATCAGTATATGGCCAAGGATCGTGAAGGAAGGGATGTATTCTTGGCTGATAGCAATTATGTACTTCAAATGGCACAAATGGACTTCAAGCATATTAAGTTCCATTTTACCAGTGAGTTTTAATTTGTTGTTGGAGGTGGTCAAAAATCCCTAAGGGATGGACACACCTCCTTCTTGTTTTCACGAAATATTCTTTTTTACTTTATTCCTCTGGCTTTATAAATTCGTTCTTTAGCGTTATTAATTTGTTGGAACTTCTCTTCTGCCGCTTTTTTCACATCTTCACCCAATGTAGCAACACGGTCAGGGTGATGTTTTAATGCCAGACGGCGATAGGCTGTACGTACTTCCTCATTGGTGGCGGACGGGTCAATTTCAAGTACTTTGTAAGCTTCTTCCAATGAGTTTCCGCTTAAGTTCAGCATGGATTCCACTTCTTTGGGCGACAGTTCCATGCATTGTGCCACTTCTTTTAATGCTGCTATTTCCTCAGAGCATACGCTTCCGTCACTTTTGGCTATGTTTACCAGAAAGTCCAACAATTGCAGCCGTTGTTCGTAAGGCAGGTTCGCGGCAATCTGTGCACCACATTCATGGATGGTATTTTTAAATGCCATCGGGTTTTGACGCTCCATCTGTTTGCGCTGTTCAAAAAGATTCAGCAAAATCTGTTCTCCTTGGATGACTGCCTCTTCGCCGAAATTCATTCTTAAGAATTGGCGTACATATTCCATTTCGCTGTGCATGATGCGTCCGTCTGCACGGATGATGTAAGACGCCATAACCAACATGGAGAATAAAAAGCTATTCCGCTGGCCTTCGTCATAGTTTCCGGCTTCCGCCTGTCCTTTTTCGTATGTATTGCCAAAAAGTCCGTTGTTTCCATCCAGCAATGAGCCTAAGGCAAATCCGGCCAAAGCTCCCAGTGGTCCCATAGTCATGAATCCCAGAATACCACCAATCCATTTTCCTGCTCCCATTATTCTTTTAATTTTTTCGTTTTGGATGCAAAAATAAACAATCTTGGATGAAAAAAGTCTCTTTGCCGCATTTTTTACTATCTTTACCAGTCAAATTAAAAATACTATGTTTCAGAAACTTGTAGCAATAGAACCTGTCAGTCTGGTTCTGTCAGCAGAAAAAGCGTTATATTCTTTTGCAGATGAGGTTGTTATGTACTCTGATATTCCGGCGGGGGATAATGAGATTATTGCTCGGATCGGAGATGCGGATGCTGTATTGTTAAGTTATACATCACAAATAAACCGGTATATTTTAGAGAGATGTCCGAATGTCCGGTATATCGGTATGTGTTGTTCACTATACTCTCCCGAAAGTGCGAATGTGGATATCCGTTATGCTAATGAACGCGGTATTACGGTGACAGGTATTCGTGACTATGGTGATGAAGGGGTAATAGAATATGTAGTCAGCGAACTGGTGCGTTGTCTTCATGGATTCGGTCAGAAGCCGTGGGAAGGGATTCCCCGGGAGATTACCGGCTTGAAAGTGGGTATTGTAGGCTTAGGAAAATCTGGTGGTATGATAGCGGATGCAATGAAGTTTTTTGGTGCGGATATAGCTTATTATGCCCGTAGTGAAAAAAAAGAAGCCGGTGCGAAAGGTTATCGTTTTATGCCTTTGAATGAACTTTTGACATGGAGTGAAGTGGTATGCTGTTGCTTGAATAAGAATACGGTTTTGTTGCATGAGGCAGAGTTCAAGGCACTTGGAAATAGGAAGATACTATTTAACACAGGATTGTCACCTGCGTGGGATGAATCTTCGTTTACCCGATGGTTGGAGGAAGATAATCTTTGTTTTTGTGATACATTAGGAGCATTGGGGAGTACGGCATTGCTTACCCATCCGCATGTGCATTGTATGCAAGTATCAACCGGCCGTACCCGCCAGGCGTTTGACCGCCTGAGCGAGAAGGTGCTGGCCAATTTGTCAGAATACAATGGGTGAAGTGATATTGAGCAGGGTGTTCACTACAGACCATCCTGCAATCTCTGATGTGGCGCTGTACACTTCTACTACTGCGTGTACTTGTTCATTTTTGATTTCCACTTTTTGAGTATCACCTGTAAATCCAGGGGTGGACTGTATGGATACCTGCATATTGTCCGGTCCTACGGAAGCCAATGAGGCTGCGACAGATACATTTACTTTGGTTGGAAAAACATTTATTGCCTCTGTTGCATTGCCGGAAAAGACAATGCGTTTTTCCTGTTGCAGCTCTTCCTTGTAAACCGATGTGCCTTTCAAAGCATCAGGTCCTTTTTCATTGAAAAAACGAGCTGTAGCATTTCCCATCAAAGAGGTGGTTCTTAATACATCAAATCCTCCGGTGGCCCCGGATACCAAGTAAACCCGTGTATCGTTTGCCTTGGCCGTTTCTTTGACTTTCTCATAAAAAGAGGTGTCTGCCAAAGCTCCTATGGATAGGGTGATAATGGAAGTTCCGTTTTCCAAGGTGGGTAAGGCCAGTTCTTTCATTGCGGCAGGCGAGGCTGATTCCACCAGATAATCAGGTTTTAACTCCAACAGTTCTTTTAAAGTGTGACAGGCTGCACACATTTTTCCGTGTTGCCTCATTTTATTCGCAATGTGTTCGGCCTTTGATGCCGTACGCGAATATACGCCTACTAATTCATAGTCGGGCAACATTCCTTTGACAACTGCGTTTGTTATAATTTCAGCAAGTCGTCCACATCCTACTATAACCAATCTATTCATAGAACAAAGATAGTGATTTTCATCATATAAACCTATTTTGTGGAAAATGGAATTTATTGTGATGTATTTCTTGTTCTATGGGTATGTCTGTCCGAGCTGTTTTGAAATGTTTGCACTTAGTAAATGGCAAAGTATCTGAACTTCGATGAAATGGGAAGAAATGAAAATCTACTCGTGAAAAAGAGATGTCTATGACGAATCTAAAATGAAGATTTAAGGTAAATCTAAGGTCGTTTCTTCTTGTTTTTATGAATAGTTTGTTTACTTTGTGCCAGATAAGTAAATATAGAAATCAAATGAAAAACAAACAACTATTATGCGTTTTATTCCCTTTGTTGGTGGCGTGTACCGGGCAACGCCACCAACAGCAGGTATCCAGTGAGTCAATCATAGAAGAAGCGGTGCGGAAGGGAGAAGTTCTGAAAGGGGAGATTGTTCCCATTGATACGGCTCTGTTCCGGTATGCCTATCGTATGCGTGTACAGGGTGACAAGGCGGTGATATTGGATTTGCACAATGCCGATTACTATTATCATGTATTTACTTATCCCGATTTTCAATATCAGTCTTCTTTTGGAAAGCGTGGGGAAGGTCCGGGTGAGTCCATTTATGCGGCGAATATTCGTTTTGCAGGGCAGGACACGGTGTGGGTGCTTGATGACGGCAAGGGCAGGATGTATCAATATAGCGGTATAGCCGGGGGGAAAACTCCCAAACAGGAAAAGGATATTTTGTTGGATAAGCGCTTGTTCCGTTCCCTTGATTTTGATTTGAAGGATGCCTCTACTGTTGTTATCCCCGATTATTCCGGTGAGAACCGTTTCAGTTGGGCTTCACTCTCTTCCGGCGAATTGCTTCGTAAATCCGAGCAGATACCTGTGTCCGATCCGGAACTGTTGAGAGAAAGTGCGCCTGCTGTGGCTCAAGGCTGGAACAGTTTTGTATCATTCAGTCCTGATAAGAAGATATTGGTTTCTGTCACTCAGTTTGGAGATAGGCTCGATATTTATAGCATGGCTTCACAAAAGCATATAGGAGAATTGGGTGGGGATGGTGAACCCCAATTTAAAGTGAGTCCTGAAGGGTATGGACTTCCGGCGGGGAGAATCTGTTATTATGATGTGCAGGTGACTGACCAATACATTTATACCATTTACGACGGTCGTAAATTTAAGGATATTATGAAGTTGGCCGATGCCTATCAGCAGGGTGGTAAAATATTACGTATATCCACCCACGAGGGCGATGTGGTGAAAACCTATGTACTGGATCGTCCTATTGCCGGTATTTATGTAGATGAGGCTGCCGATATGTTATTCGGTTTGGATGTCAATGCTGACGAGCAGATAGTGAAATATCCACTTAGATTGTGATGGGGTGCGTTGGAATAAAAGTCATGTCAGTATATGCTATGGGAAAGAGTTTTTATTTCTCAGCTATAAGTAACTTTGGTTGCTGCATTTGCTTTGGTTGCAGGGTGTAATATGTATACTTCTCAGAGATCAGATGTAGAAATGTCTGATTGGACATTTGATAATGTAGAAGCATTGGTGTATGGCCGTGAGACTTCTGATGAATTTACTAAATCTACTTGTTGTGAGGCTGTTTGGGAAAATGTAAGTTTTGATGGATATACACATTCTTATGCAAAACGTGTTTAATTAAATATCTAGCAAAGTGTTATTTCGGATAGTTATCTTTCTTGATGGAATAACACCTCCAATTTAACAATAATATTATGAGAATAAAAGGGGGTTTTGGGGCTCAGTAGAAAAATAGTGGGGATAAAGGCTTACTCGATAATTATGGGGAAAAGGTTGTCCGATAATTCTTGTCCGGTTTCAAAAAGTTTTCCCTACCGTAGTGTCCGGAATCCTGATACAAGTTCTGCCGTATCCTGCGCCAAGTTCTGCGAAATCTTGCGCCAAGTTCCATCTCATGACTTCACTGTTCCATTTAAAGAGATCCCTGTTAGAACACTACACCTTTAAAGATGGATTTTGCTATGAAAGAACATTTTTCCTATCTTTTTTTGTAAGAAAAAATGGTAGCTATATGATAGCTGAGATTAAATTCAAGAATATGGGAGTGTCCGTAATTTAATGGTTTTATGCATATATTTTGACTAACCCAAAGAGAAAGAATACACCGCCTGCAACACCGGCAATCTTTTATCTGATTCTTTAGTAACGTATTGAGTCACACGTTGAGTTACACTCAAAGCCTTCTGTCCTTTTCCACATATCTCGGAAAAAAGGGTTCACCCGATATTTCGTGGGGTATTTTCGTTTCATTCCCTCTTTAGTCCGTTCATGTTTCAGTAAAAGACATAGCCCGATAAAATTATATGCATAAAGGGGGATAAGCCAGAGCTTTTTTAGAATGGAAAGACAGGAAAAAGAAAAAAAGCACGCCCTGCACCGAAAGGTGAATATCTCTCGGGGCATCTTCCCCAACGGAAAGGGACATTTTTCCAAAACTCTCCGCAGAGGTTTGGAAGGTTCTTAGGGGAGTTTTCCAAAGTTCCCCTAAGAACTTTTACGAATTGTATTATCATCATTCAGTCAAACCGCCATAGCCAACCTCTTTTACCATTCAGTTCATTAAAAAAAAACATAAGGACCTTTTTTTTAAAGACCTTGTTCTTTTAAAAAAACGACCTTATGTTTTTTAATCAATCACAACACTGCAATTAATGGGGATAAAATAATGGCTCAGAATCCCGCAAGTTCCATTTTCCGGTTTCAATTGGTATTACCACATTTGTTTTTGCGAGCGAAACAAAATCGTTTCTTCACCATATCTTATTGTTGTTCAATAGTTTGCGGTGATAGAAGATGGAGAAACATGCCCAAATGGTAGTTGGCGGTAAATGCACCGCACGCTTCCCGCTTCCGGTTTCAGACAGGCATGCCCTATTCGCAGAGCATGGTCGGGCCTGCCCGGCGAACAGGACTATTCACACCACTTGGGCGGCTTTTACGTTCTTTCATCACCACAAATTAGTGGGAATTAACGGATTATGGTGATTGAATGATTTTATTTCTCGTGCGAAAACAATCCTGATGATAGAACTTGAATGACTGATGTTGCAGTCCACAGAAAACAATTCGGGCACTTTTCTCTTTTTGTCCGTAATCCTGATACAAGTTCTGTCGGATCTTGCACCAAGTTCCGCTTCCACTATTCCGATCAAAATGATTTAAAAATGCAGGCGGCTTCATCGGACACTGCAGACGGCTGCATTGACTGTTGCAGCCGCCTGCATGAAATTCTGAACTTCGCAAACGGAGCGAATGTGGGTTTTCAGTCCTTCTGATATGACCGATATGGCACTTCAAGACTACTATTTACTGTTTCAAACAAATCCAATTGTGCCTCTGCGTTGATATACCCGTTATCACCGATGACAGTGCAATTGTTATACTATGTCTTTACATCCTCCAAAAATTGATTGTAATTAATAGTTTGGTCACTACTAATTGACTAAATATAAGTGATATGTACAACTTTTTAATACTCATAAAGTTATTTGTTTAATTCCGCCAACGGGTAGCTTGAGGATATTATTTTAAGGAAAAACCAGACAATAGCCTTTTCCTCTTATTGTTTTAATTGAATATCCTTCCAAGTTCTTTATTTTGTTTCTTAGAGATGTGATGTGGGTATTTATTTTGTCATCTACCAAATCCTCCTTTGGCCAAAGGGCTTTCTTAATATCTTCTCTTGATAGATAATGGTCTGGAGCTTTCAAAAACATTTTTAATAAATCAAAGTCCATATTGGTAATTGAACATTCCACATTGTCAATATACAAGAGTCTTTTTTTCAAGTCTAGTTTTATTTTCCCTACTTCACAATAGTTCAAGCTATTCTCTTTTATAGCAGGCTTTTCGATATTCTTTGTCCTTTTCTTCTTAAATAAGACAACGACCAAGGAGGCTATATAACATAAGAGAATAGTCCATAAGTTTTTAGCATCAGTATGTTTTAGTAATGTTCCCCAACTATAATCTACCCATCCTTGAACACTGATGGTATTTTTTATATCCAACATCTTTATATGGGTTCGGAATGCTAAACTCGGTGAAATGGAGTCATTGTCGCTATAATGGGGGATGCCGTTATGCCGATAGATGATACCTGTTTTGTCAGTAATACCCTTTTTCCTCAGTTCTTCTTTAAAAATTGCATTGAAATCATTTGGACTGATAGGAGTAAATTGAGCGAGTATATATTGGTCTGCTAATTGATGGGCAATTTGTTCATCAATACTATCCTTGAAAAGAATATTTTCAATATTTTTTCCAACCATTATTTTGATTCCTTTTATTTTTCTCTCTAGAGATTTTGGAGCATATACATTATTTTGAAATAATCGTTTATAATAATCTTTGGTAATTGATTCCTGTAGGGCTTGTGTTATTTTCGACTGGATATTATATTTCCCTTGTTGGAAATTAATTATCATAAATGCGCCAAAACAACCGGTTATTGTGAAGAGGACTAATAAGATTGATAGCTTGTCTTTCTTTTTCATTCTGTTCTTATTTTAATAGGCAAAAATAAGCAAATAAGATTAACTATTATTGCGCATTGTCTAAAAAACTTCATTTTAGGTAGATTTTAGGTTCATTTTAGGTAGAATGTTTGTGCATAACTCTGAAAAACACTTCTTTTACAATAAAAAATAGAAACGATGAGAAAAATATTTTTAGTGATTTTGTTAGTAGCTGGTATGATTGCTATGTTTGGTAAATTTTCAGAAAAAGAGAACCTTGTGGGTAACTTGTTTTTGGAAAATATAGAGGCTTTGGCTTCAGGTGAAGGGGGAGGCATATGGTGCGTAGGTACTGGGTGTACTCATTGTCCGGCAACAGGAGAGAGGGTTGCTTATATAAAAGAACCCTATAATTTGAAGTAATTCTTATGAAATGTTTTTCTTTACTATTGCTTTTTATCCTTTTCCCTTCCTGCAAAGAATCTGAAAAAGATAAAATCGCTCGTTTGGTTGAGGAATGGGAGGGGAAAGAAATTCTCTTTCCTACCCGTTCCATCTTTACCATTCAAGGGAAGGATACAGTGGACTTTTCTTTAGCGGATGCGGATTATAAGGTAGTGACTTATATCGATTCTGTAGGCTGTACTAGTTGTAAGTTACAATTGCTTCGCTGGAAGCTGTTTATGCAGGAAGTTGATTCAACGTTGAACCGTCCGGTTCCCTTTGTCTTCTATTTCCATCCGAAAGATATGAAAGAACTGCGTTATATTACCCGTCGTGATGCATTTGTCTATCCTGTTTGTTTCGATGAAAAGGACGATTTTAACCGATTGAACCACTTTCCGGATGAAATGACTTTCCAGACATTCCTATTGGATAAAGACAACAGGGTGGTGGCTATAGGCAATCCTGTTCACAATCCAAAGGTGAAGGAACTTTATTTGAAAGTA
>OHAU01003881.1_pt1 | contig 11130 bp, 14 predicted proteins | sample 1577181 | NCBI WGS metagenome assembly OHAU01 (sample SAMEA3541472, study PRJEB24748) | human gut metagenome | biome: human gut; feature: human-associated habitat; material: faeces | place: China | collected 2012
CGTACAGCTCGTTCAGCCCCACCAGAACGGCGGCGGCGTCGGCGCTGCCGCCCGCCATGCCCGCGCGCACGGGCACATGCTTTTCCACCGTGATGGCCGCGCCCGCCAGGAGGCCCGTGCCGTGAAAAAACGCCAGCGCCGCTTTATAGGCGGTGTTGTGCTCGTTGGCCGGCACGCGGGAGCCGGGCAGCGAAAGCGCAAGTCACCTGCTTCTGCGCAAAGTGACGCGCTCCCGCAGGCTGACAGCCTGCATGATCATATCCAGCGTGTGATATCCGTCCGGCCGGGTCCCCGTCACGTCCAGCGTGAGATTCAGCTTTGCGGGTGCAAGCACGGTGACGCTGCGCATGAAAACGACCTCCCTTTACCGCTGTTCCAGCAGTTCAATGATCCTGAAAATCCCCAACAGCACCATCCCCGCAAAAAGGCAGGCGAGGAAAAGCAGCGGCTCTCTGTAATTCCAGTCGAACAGCATGCCGCCCCAAAAGCACTGCAGCAGAAATACGGCCGCCAGCGTGAGCAGCCGGAGCGCCGAAAGCAAAACAGCTGTTGAAATTCCTTTTTTCATTTCTGCCTCTTTCCGTCTACAGATTGAATATCCCAGCCCGCTTCACATCGATGGCCTTTGCGGGGCACATCTCGTGGCAGCAAAAACAGCGGATGCAGGCCCTCGGCACGATATGCGCCTTTCCGTTTTCCACTGTGATGGTGTGCCCTGGGCATATCTCGGCGCACTTGCCGCAGCCGATGCATTTGCTCCGGTGGATCTTCGGGCGCGGGGCAAGCCACTTTTCCACGCCCGGAACGGCCCAGCGCAGCGCCCGGGGTGCCTTGTCGGCAAAGCTGATGTCTGCAAAGCCCGCGGGCAGTTTATAGTCCGCTACGGGCGCTGCCGCCTGCGTGTCGCCGCGCAGCAGCGCTTCCTCCAGTGCCGCCTCGCACAAGCCGCGGGCATGGGCGGCGGCAAGGTACGGCACCCGCATCGCGGGCATCCCCATCAGGCGGCACACAGCAAGGTCCACCGCATACGCGTCCTCTCCGCCCAGCACCAGCCCCAGCGCCCGGGGCGTGCCGCCCGCGGGGCCGTCGCCCTCCATGGCCAGCACGCCGTCGGCAATGATAAGCTGCGGCCGCACGGTCTCGCACAGGTCCACCAGCATTTCTCCAAACGGCTCCTTTTCCGGGAAGCGCATATGGAATTCGGCTTTCTGCAGGCCCGGCACCGTGCCGAACAGATTTTTCACCGCGCAGGACATGCCCGTCATCACATGGGTCTTGACCTTGGGCAGGTCGATGATGAAATCCGCCTCCAGAACGGGGCGCAGCAGGCTGAACTCCTTCACCCGCACGCCGTCCGTTTTACGCGGCGCTGCCTCGCACGCCGTGTAGGCCAGCGCGCCGTGGCGCTCGCACACCGCCAGCAGGCCGCTGGCCTTATAGATGCTCTTCATCACAGCGGGGTTGTACAGCCCGCCGGGGGAATCCGCCACGGTGATACTTTCAACGCCACGCCGCCGCAGCGCCGCACACACGGCGTCCAGCACGGCGGGGTGGGTGGTGACGGCCTTTTCGGGCGCGTGTTTCGCCACCAGGTTCGGCTTCACAAGCACGCGGCTGCGCGGGCCCAGCGCCCGGGCGGCCGCGCTTTGGGCAAAAATGTCCTCCACGGCCGCGGCCAGCGCCGCGGACGCATAGTCCGGCACGGAATAACAATGTACTTCCTTCCCCATCGCTTACACGCCCAGCTCCTGCAAAAACAGCTCGATGCGGTGCAGCGCCTCGGACAAATGGCCGATGGAATACGAATAGCTGATGCGCACATGCCCTTCGCCGGAATCGCCGAAGGCATTGCCCGGCACCACGGCCACCTTTTTGCCGAACAGCAGCTTTTCGCAGAAATCCTCGCTGGAAAGGCCCGTTTTCCGAATGGAGGGAAATGCATAAAACGCCCCCTCCGGCTCGAAGCAGTCCAGGCCCATGCGGTTCAGGCTGCTCACGAGGAAGCGGCGGCGCATGTCATACTCGCTGCGCATGGCCTCGATATCCGCGTCGCAGCGGCGCAGAGCCGTCACGGCCGCGTACTGGCTGGTGGTGGGCGCGCACATGATGGCGGACTGGTGGATCTTCGTCATTACCTTGATGATCGGCTCCGGCCCGCAGGCATAGCCCAGACGCCAGCCCGTCATGGCATAGGCCTTGGAAAAACCGTTCACTACAACGGTGCGTTCCTTCATGCCCGGCAGCGAGGCGATGCTCACATGGCGCTCGCCGCCGTAGGTCAGCTCGGCATAAATCTCATCCGACAGAACGATGATGTCCTTATCCCGCAGCAGCGCCGCGATGGGTTCCAGGTCCTCCCGGCGCATCACGGCCCCCGTGGGATTGCACGGGAACGGGAAGATGATGAGCTTTGTGCGCGGCGTGATGGCCGCCTCCAGCTCCTGCGCCGTCAGCTTAAAGCCGTTTTCAGCTTTCAGCGGCAGCGGCACGGGCACGCCGCCCGTCAGCGTGGTGATGGGGTAATAGCAGACAAAGCACGGCTCCGGGATGATGACCTCGTCGCCGGGGTTCACCAGCGCGCGGATGCACATATCGATGGCCTCGGAGCCGCCCACGGTAACGACGGTCTCCCCGGGCGTGTAGGAAAGGCCCATGCGGCGGGAAAGGTAATTGCAGGTCTCCTCCCGCAGCTCCGCCAGGCCCGAATTGCTCGTGTACCAGGTGCGCCCTTTTTCCAGGCTGCGGATGCCCGCGTCGCGCACCGTCCAGGGCGTTTTAAAATCCGGCTCGCCCACGCCCAGCGAGATGCAGTCCTTCATCTCGGCCGCAATGTCAAAAAATTTGCGGATGCCCGAGGGACGCATGTCGCGCGCGGCGGCGGAAATGATCTTTGCATAATCCATCACAGCAGCTCCCGTTCGTCGGTGGGTTCCAGGCCGTACAGCACGCCGTCTTTTTTATAGGTGCGCAGCACGAAATGCGTGGCCGTGCTCAGCACGTCGTCCAGCGGGCTCAGCCGCTTTGCCACGAACAATGCAATGTCCTGAAAGCTCTTGCCGCTCATCACCAGCGAAAGGTCGTACCCGCCGCTCATCAGCATCACGCTGTCCACCTCGTCAAAGCGGGCGATGTTGGCCGCAACCTCGTCAAAGCCGCAGTCCCGCTTGGGCGAAACGCGCAGCTCGATGATGGCCTGCACCCGGTCGGCTCCGGCCTTGTCCCAGTCGATCAGCGCCTTGTAGCCGTTGATGACGTGGGCCTGCTGGTACGCGTCGATCTGCTTCGCCACTTCCTCGGGCGTGCTCTCCACCATCGTGGCGATATCCTCAAGGCTGATACGGGCGTTTTCCTCCAGGATCTTGAGTATCTTTTCCATGGATGTTCCCCTCTTTCTTCGCTGTACATCACGCCTCTTCATTTATGAGGCGATATTTATTAGGCGATATTAGGTATATTATAGTAAATCCGGCGCCGAAAGTAAACATCCGCACAAAACACACCGCGCACGGAGTCGGGATTTCGGCGGTTTCGGCTCTTTTCCCCGGCGGTTTTTTTTGTTATACTGGTAAAACAGACCGCGGGCCGGACGGGCCCGCCTGCGGACGCCGCGCCCCGACGGCGCGGGCACAACGGAGGAGAGGGAATAAAATGGAAGCTGTTATCACTGTCGTGGGCAACGACAAAGTAGGCATTCTTGCACAGGTGTGCACCGCGTGTGCCGAGGCCAATGTAAACGTGGAGGAAGTGACGCAGCGCATCCTGCGCGGCACCTTCGCCATGATCATGCTGGTGGATGTGTCCAGCTGCTCGATGGATTTTACGGCCTTTGCAGAGAAGATGAAGCAGAAGGGCGACGAGCTGGGCGTGGATGTGCGCTGCACCCGGCAGGAAATCTATGACGCCATGCACCGTATTTAAGGAGATGGAGCGCATATGTTGAACACGAACGATATTCTCGAGACCATCCAGATGATCACGGACGAGCATCTGGACGTGCGCACCGTGACCATGGGCATCTCCCTGCTGGACTGTGCGGACCCGGACGGCCGAAAAGCCTGCGAAAAGATCTACCGCAAGATCACCGAAAAAGCAAAGGACCTTGTCAAAACAGCCGAGGACATCTCAGCCACCTACGGCATGCCCATCGTAAACAAGCGCATCTCGGTAACGCCCATCGCCATGCTGCTGGCCAGCGCGCCGGACGCGGACCCGGTGTGGTATGCCAAAACGCTGGACGCTGCGGCCAAGGCCGTGGGCGTCAACTTCATCGGCGGCTACTCGGCGCTGGTGCACAAGGGCTTTTCCGCCGGGGACGAGCGGCTCATCCGCAGCATCCCGGAGGCGCTGGCCTGTACGGACTACGTCTGCAGCAGCATCAACGTCGGCTCCACCAAGAGCGGCATCAACATGGACGCCGTCAAGATGATGGGGCCCGTCATCAAGGAAGCCGCGGCGCGCACGCGGGATAAAATGTGCGCGGGCGCGGCAAAGCTTGTCGTATTCTGCAACGCGCCGGAGGACAACCCCTTCATGGCGGGCGCGTTCCACGGCCCGGGCGAGCCGGACTGCGTTATCCACGTGGGCGTCTCCGGCCCGGGCGCGGTGCGTGCGGCTCTGGCCCAGCTGCCCAAGAACGCTTCGCTGGACACCGTGGCCGAGCTGATCAAACGCACGGCGTTCAAAATCACACGCATGGGCCAGCTTGTGGGCAACCTTGCCAGCGAGCGGCTGGGCGTGCCCTTCGGCATCGTGGACCTTTCACTTGCGCCCACGCCCGCGCCCGGCGATTCCGTGGCGAATATTCTGGAAGAAATCGGGCTGGAGAGCTGCGGCTGCTGCGGCACGACGGCCACGCTGGCCATGCTGAACGACGCGGTAAAAAAGGGCGGCGTGATGGCCTCGAACCACGTTGGCGGGCTTTCCGGCGCGTTCATCCCTGTGTCCGAGGACGACGGCATGATCAAAGCCGTGGAGCGCGGCAGCCTATCCATTGAAAAGCTGGAAGCCATGACGGCCGTGTGCAGCGTGGGCATCGACATGGTCGTCATCCCGGGTGAGACGGACGCCGCCGTCATCTCGGCGCTCATCGCGGACGAGGCCGCCATCGGCATGGTGAACACCAAAACGACGGCCGTGCGCGTTATCCCGGCCATCGGCTGCAAGGAGGGCGACGTGCTGGACTTCGGCGGCCTTTTGGGCTATGCGCCCATCCTGCCCGTGAGCACGTTCTCGCCGTCGGTGTTCGTCAACCGCGGCGGACGCATCCCCGCTCCGCTGCAGGCGCTGAAAAACTGAACTTTCTCTGTGCCGCCCCTCTGCGGGGCGGCTTTTTGTCGCTGGGAAGTGCATTCCGCGCTTTGGGCAAAGGCTTGCGCCAGACGCTGGAATGATATTCTTTCCATAAAACCATCAATCGGAATTTGAATTTGAAATGATTTATATTCGGTTTTGCCGCAGCTATAAAATCTTATACGTCTGCGCCAGCCAAAGGCCGATGCACAATAAATACTGTGAGGTGCGCTATGGCAGATATAAAAATATCAGATATGATGCGTATGCAGATGAATTTGTGGGAGCAGCACAAGGATACCTGGTCTCCCATGGAAGCAAAATTCGGCAGGAATTTTATACTGTGGATGATGGAAGAAATGGGCGAATGTATTGCTATTATCAAGAAAAAAGGCGATTCGGCGATTATGCGGGAAGCCTCTGTCCGTGAGGCGTTTGTCGAGGAAATGAGCGACGTTCTGATGTATTATTTTGATACATTGCTTCGATATGGTGTAACTCCTGAAGAAATCTCAAATGCATATGTGGCCAAACACAATAAAAATATGGGCAGAGATTATCAAAGGGAATACAATAACAAATACGCAAAATGAGCATCATCCGCTGCACGCAGGCTTCCCGGCTATGGGCGGCCCCAAAGAGCATGTGCCCCGCTTTCCTTTCGGCCGAACAGTCCCCGGAACGCACAAATCACGCAAAAGGACGCACCGCACAGGGTCCGGCGCGCATATTTCCCCTTTTTGCCGCTCAAACTAAGCGCAGAAAGGATGTGTTCCCATGAATATCTTCTATAAAATCTGCGTTATTCTCATCATCATCGGCGGCATCAACTGGGGCCTCATCGGCCTGTTCAGCTTCGACGCCGTGGCCTGGCTGCTGGGCGGCAGCGCAAGTTTGCTCTCCCGCGCGGTATATACCGTGGTTGGTATCGCCGCGCTGTGCGCCATTCCCAGCCTGTTCGGCAGCGAGCCGCAGGCGCGCCGGGCGGAATAACGCCCCGCGCGTTTTCCCTCTCTTCCGGCCGTCCGGTGCGCCGCGTTCACAAAACGCGTTTTCGGGCGGCCCCTCTCCACGGCAGCGGGCCTCCGCTGCCGTTTTTTGTCGTTCCAATTTCTCCGAAAGCCCCTCCCGGGCGGGATTTCCAGTCCATATCGTGCGCCGCGCACTTTACAGATACCCCACTTTTGGTATATAATATGCTATAAATGCGCGCACCTGCGCGCACTTTGATACAAACAGCATGCAGGAGGCGCGCCATGGCGGTATACGAAACAGGCAGCAGAGCCGAAACGGCAGCGCTGGGCGAGCGCCTGGCCAAGGTGCTGCGCAGCGGCTCCCTGGTGCTGTTTACCGGAGGGCTCGGCGCGGGGAAAACAGCCTTCTGCGAGGGCATCGCCCGCGGGCTGGGCTGCACCGACGAGGTCTCCAGCCCCACGTTCGCCATCGTGAACGTATACCGCGGCCCTCAGCCCTTCGCCCATTTTGACATGTACCGTATCTCCACCATGGAGGACCTTCAGGCAACGGGCTTTTTTGATTATCTGGACGACGGCGCGGTGGTTGCCGCAGAGTGGAGCGAAAACGTCGCGCCGCTCGTGGCGGGCGAACCCGCTGTTCATGTGGACATCGCAGTGCTGGACGAGCACCGCCGCCGCATCACCATCGAGGGGGCTCAGCTTTGACGATCTTTGGCCTGGATTCTGCGGGAAAGACCGCCGGCATTGCCATACTGCGGGACAGCCGGCTGATTTATGAATGTTATCTGGCTACGGGCCATACACACAGCGAAACGCTGCTTTGCCTGTGCAAAAACGCCTTTGACGCCGCAGGGCTTTCTCCCGCGGAAATAGACGTGTTCGCCGCCGCTGCCGGGCCGGGCAGCTTCACGGGCCTTCGCATCGGGCTGGCTGCCGTCAAGGGACTTGCTTTCCCACACGACACGCCCTGCGCCGCTGTCTCCACACTGGAGGCGCTGGCATACAGCGCGGCTGTGGAAGGCACGCTGCTGTGCGCGCTGGATGCGCGCCGGGGCGAGGTGTACTGGGCCGGTTTTTTCGCCGCGGACGGTGCGGTGGAGCGCTTATGCCCGGACGAGAGCGCGCCCGCCGCTTCCCTGCGCGGGTTTGTGGAAAGCGCGCGGGAGCCGGTGTGGCTGCTGGGCGACGGCGCGCAGCTGGTGGACGAGGCGCTGAACGGCACGGGCAAGACCCGCCTGTATCCCGAAGCCTACCGCCTGGGCCGCGCCGGCGGCGTGTGCCGGGCTGCGCTGGCAGCGGGTGAAACGGTGCCCGCTGCACAGCTTATCCCCGATTACCACCGCCTTTCGCAGGCGGAGCGGGAACGGGCGGCGCGTCTGCAGGCCGCGCCCTGACCGCGCAAAAGATAAAAAACATACCGCGCCGGCTTGCGCCCGCGGACAAGGAGTTGTATCATATGGAGAAACCCGTTGCACTGGGCGCCGACCACGGCGGTTTTGCCCTGAAGGAGGCCGTCCGGGCGCACCTGGACGAACGCGGCGTGCCCTACGTTGATTACGGCACGCACAGCGAAGCATCCGTTGATTATCCCGATATGGCCGTGCCTCCCTGCGAGGCCGTTGTGCGCGGCGAATGCGCCTGTGCATTGCTGTTCTGCGGCACGGGCGTGGGCATCAGCATGGCGGCCAACAAGCTGGACGGAATCCGCGCCTGCTGCTGCAGCGACGCTTTCAGCGCCAAATACACACGCCTGCACAACGACGCCAACGCCCTTTGTCTGGGCGGGCGCGTTGTCGGCCCGGGCCTTGCCTGCGAACTGGTGGACCTGTTTCTGGACACCCCCTTCGAAGGCGGCCGCCATGCGGGCCGCGTCGCCAAGATATCCGCGCTGGAGCAGCGCTGACATACACGCCGAGCCATCCCGGAAAGCCGAACATAAAGGAGACTGAAAACAATGAGCAAAACAATGATCATGGACCATCCCCTTGTACAGCATAAGGTAAGCCTGCTGCGCAACAAAAACACCGGCACCAAAGAATTCAAGGAGCTTGTGTGCGAGCTTGCCACACTGCTGTGCTATGAGGCCACGCGGGATCTGCCCACCGAAGAGGTGGAGATCGAGACGCCCATCGCTGTGGCAAAGACGCGCATGCTGTCCGGCCGCAAGCTGGCGCTGGTACCGATCCTGCGCGCGGGGCTGGGCATGGTGGACGGCATGCTGGCGCTCATCCCGGCCGCTAAAGTCGGGCATATCGGCATGTACCGCAACGAAGAGACGCTGGAGCCTGTGGAATACTACTGCAAGCTGCCCGATGATATCGCCGAGCGCGAAGTCATCGTTCTGGACCCGATGCTCGCCACCGGCGGCAGCGCCGTAGACGCCATCACGCAAATCAAAAAGCGCGGTGCAAAGAGCATCAAGTTCATTGGCATCATCGCTGCGCCCGAAGGCATGCAGCGCCTGCAGGAGGCGCATTCCGACGTGGACATCTATGTGGCCGCGATGGATGAAAAGCTGAACGAGAACGGCTACATCGTGCCGGGTCTCGGCGATGCGGGCGACCGCATTTTCGGCACAAAATAAAACGTTCCCTCCCGCGATGCGGGGATGAACGCTCTATGAGTGGAGCTATGATATGGCAAGACGAGAACTGAGACGAAAAATCACCGCGACGGTGCTCACGGTAACTGCGCTGTGCTGCCTTTTGGGCGTGTGCGCGTGGCTGCTGCTGGGCAGCAATGTGTTCAGCGACACCATCCGCATCATGATGCTGGTATGCACCGTGGTGCTGGGTGTCGCCACCATTGGCTTGCTGGTGGCCAAGGTACAGGAAATCCGTGCGCTGAGGGAGATCATCCGCAGCGAAGACGCCCAGCAGCAGAGCGAGGCCGAAACGCCTCGCCCGGAGCTGGCCCCCCTGCAGACACTGGACCATACCACCATCGAGCTTCCGCCGCTGCCGGACATCCCGGCGCCGGCTGCACAGCCCGCGCCCAAGCAGGCCAAGCAGCAGCCGAAAACCAAGCAGGGCCGCAGCAAAAAACGCGGCCGTGCAATGGAGCAGCCTGCTGCTGAGACTATGGCCCCGGCGCAGCCCGTGCTGCAGCCCATTGAGGTGGTGCCCCCCACGCCCGTCGCCCCGCCGCGCCCTGTACAGCAAACGCCGCAGCCCGAACAGCCGTCCGTTGAACGCAAGTGGAAGCCCATTGATTTCAACGCCGCCATGCAGCAGCGCCTGGCCGAAGAAGCCGCCGCACGCCAGCGCGCCATAGAGGCCGCGCGGCGCGCCGAAGAAGCACGTTTGGCGGAAGAGGCCCGCCGCGCCGAGGAAGCACGTTTGGCGGAAGAGGCCCGCCGCGCCGAGGAAGCGCGTTTGGCGGAAGAAGCCCGCCGGGCCGAGGAAGCGCGTTTGGCGGAAGAGGTTCACCAAGCCGAGGAAGCACAGGCCGCATCGGCTCAGACGGGCCCCGTCGCAGAGGGCCCCACAGAGGACGCTGCGCCTGCATCTGTGACTGCTGGGCAGACGGACGCGGATGCAATCCCTCTCTCCTGGGACGAGCCTTCGGCTGAGATATCCTTCTCCATTCCGGAGGAACCCGCGCCGCGGCCTGTGGCCGAGGTTTCTTTCTCTATTCCCGCAGAGCCGGAACTTCAGCCTGCCGCACAAGCGGTTCCGGAAGCACAGGCGCAGCCAGCGCCTGTGTTTCCGGAACCGACGGCGGACACTGAGGCCGCCCGCCGCGCAGAAGCGAACGCCATGCGCCTGCAAGCCGCCCGCCATGCACAGGAAGCCCGCCGCTCTGCCGAGAGCCGTGCCGCCGAAGAGGCTCAGCTTGCTGCTGTTGCGCGCCAGGCTGAAGAAGCACGTCTGGCTCAGGAGGCGCAGCGAGCTCAGGCATCCCAGACTGCTCAGCCCGCACCTCAGGCGGTACCTTCTCAATGCGCTCCCCAGCCGTCGAAAGCCGAACAGCCCGGTACAAACCAGTGGGTAGCATGGACGCCCATCCAGTTTGATATTCCTGCTGAACCGGTACCGCAGCAGCTTGCTGCGCCTACGCCAGAAACCACCTGGACGGCTGCAGCACCCAATGCCGCCTTCAATGAACCCGCGCGTGTCGCACAGGCCGCTCCGGCACAGGAAAAGGCTCCGCGCAAAGAAAAACGCGGTTTTCTGGGCCTGTTCGGCCGGCGTAAGCAGCAACCTGCGCCCCAACCGGAAGCAGAGCCGGTTCCGGCGCCTGTGCAGGTTCCCGCGCCTCCCCCTCAGCCGGCACCCACGCCGCAGCCCACCGTGCAGCAACCCGAGGGCGACCAGCGCGTAAAGCTGAATGTGAAGCCGATCTCCTGGCCTGCGCCGCCTCCGCCTTCACGCAACTTTGTGCATCCGCCCCGCTCTACGATGCCGTTTACAGCCATCACACAGGAGCAGATCCAGCAGGCGCAAGCCGTACAGCGGCAAACCGCGCCTGCGGCACAGCCAATATCTGCGGCAGTACGGGAAGCTTCGCCGCAGACCGTTGCTGCTCCCGCTCAGCAGCCCACACAGCAAACCGGCGCTGCAGTTCCTCCTGTTCAGCAGCCCGCTGCACCAAAGGCTTCTCCCATACAGACGGGTTCTCCCACGCCGTACTGGCAGGAGTAACGCAGCCTCACGGGAATTGGCGGGAAATACAGCTGTTATTGCCGCAAACAGATTTTAACCAACACAAAACGCCTCCGGGACCACGACAGGTCCCGGAGGCGTTTTTGGCTTTTGGCATCCCATCGCTGCGGCATCTAAATATTCTTCCGAGTTTCCCATCCGCATTCGCCACGCAGTGCATACCCCGCTGCGCGAGACCGCTTGCGGTAGAATGAGCCCCG
>OHAU01003889.1_pt1 | contig 11114 bp, 6 predicted proteins | sample 1577181 | NCBI WGS metagenome assembly OHAU01 (sample SAMEA3541472, study PRJEB24748) | human gut metagenome | biome: human gut; feature: human-associated habitat; material: faeces | place: China | collected 2012
AGAAAGTATGTTCTGTATAGATGTATCACCTGCCAGATGCATCACCGCATACCGGCTGCCGATAGCCTCAATGCAGACCGGATGATACGTGCCCGCAATACTTGAAAAGTCCTGAAAATACTCTTTGATATAATCCTGGTAATCCTCACTGTAAATCACATCCTCACAGGATATGTCGTCATAATTCTCTGCCATTTCATTCCCGCCTGTCAGCAGATTCAACAGACTATATGACGCTTACCCGGAAATTATAACCAGCTTCTGCACTTTGAGATGTATCGACGGTGATAGAAACTGTTAATTGTTCGCTGACGGACTCTCCGGCAATGCAGGTGTTCCGCGCATAGCGATCATCGGACTGCCTTTGCCTTCAATATAGGCTTTGGTAATCGTCACACTGCCGATATTGTCATCCTTCGGGATCTCATACATAATATCCAGCATAAATTCCTCAATGATGGAGCGGAGTGCTCTGGCACCTGTCTTTCTGGCAATTGCTTTATCCGCAATAACACCCAGGGCTTCATCATCAAATCGAAGATCCACCTCATCCAGCGCCAACAGTTTCTGGTACTGTCTGAGAATAGCGTTCTTTGGTTCCTTCAAAATACGGATCATCATATCACGGTTCAGGCCTTCCAGTGTCACCGTAATCGGCAGTCGCCCGATAAACTCCGGAATCATGCCAAATGCCCGCAGATCATCGATGGTCACCTTGCTGACAATATTCTTATCCTGATCATACTTATCCTTCAGCTCAGCACTGAAACCGATCGAACTGTGTCTGGTCAGACGTTCTTTGACAATATTCTCAAGATCCGGGAATGCACCGCCGCAAATAAATAAAATATTTCTTGTATCAATTGTTACCAGTGGTACCATGGCATTCTTGCTGGTGGCCCCAACCGGTACTTCTACTTCACTGCCTTCCAGAAGTTTCAAAAGGCCCTGCTGTACAGACTCACCGCTGACATCCCGGGCTGTTGTATTCTTCTTCTTGGCGATCTTGTCAATCTCATCAATAAATATAATGCCTCGCTCTGCACGTTCTGTATCATTGTCAGCAGCCGCCAGAAGCTTCGATACGACACTTTCGATATCATCACCGATATAGCCGGCCTCTGTCAGGGATGTGGCGTCTGTGATTGCCAGAGGCACATCCAGAAGTCTCGCCAGCGTCTTGACCAGATAGGTCTTGCCGCATCCTGTCGGACCGATCATCAGAATATTGGACTTCTCAATCTCAATATCATCCATTGTATTTGTTGCCACACGTTTGTAGTGATTATAAACGGCAACTGCGATCGCTTTCTTCGCCTGATCCTGTCCGATAACAAATTCATCCAGCTTTGCCTTCAGAATGTGCGGTGCAGGAATATTCTTTATATCAAATTCCGGATGGGCTTCTTCACCATCCTTCGCCTTCTTCTTCAGCCTCTGCTTCTTCGGGATCTGATTTTGTATATTCATCATATCATCCATATTCAGACCTCCCGGAAAAATATCCTGAATATTCATACCCTGCATCAGATCTGCATAGTTGCTGCCATCCATGACTCTGAAGCTGCGCTCCATACAGTCAATGCAAATACACATATTGTTCATACCCGGAATATGAAGCATACGTCCTGTCTTACTCTCCGGTCGTCTGCACATATAGCAGACATCTTCGTATTTCTGTTGATCTTCAGTGTCCTTTATATCATCGTTATTATAATCGCTCATTAACTCTGCTCATCCTCCTGTATTACTCTCTATTATAGACCAATCCCTGTCTGTATTCAATTTACAATTTTCTTAATTTTATATGTTAAAAAGGACGTATGAAAATGAATTAACAATTTCCATACGCCCTTTGGTTATGCAATTCAGCCAATCTTACTGACCATTTGACTGATCCAGACCGCCCTGACTGTTTCGGCTGCCCTGACCGTTATTCTGACCATTCTGCTGTGTACTCTGGCTGCTGTCTCCGGCATCAGCCTTTGATCCCATGATGGTTGTCAATGTCTGTTCTGTATAATTGCCGTTGCTGTCCGGGAACTGTGCTGTAATGGTGACACTGTCGCCCGGTGCACAATTCTGGATCAGTTTCTGAAGGTCTTCCATTGTGGAAACATCTTCACCATTGAATCCGGTAATAATGCATCCTGCCTGCAGACCTGCACGCTGTGCAGCGGAACCAGATGCCACGTTGCTGACATAGATACCGGCTGGTGCATTATAGGCAGATGCCGTATCTTCATCAAGTGTACCGCCTGTAATACCAAGGAATGCCGTTGTCTCATCTGTCTTTGCAACAATTGTACCATCGATGATGCCTTTGGCTGTTTCCAGTGCTGTATTAATAGGAATTGCATATCCCATACCTTCTACAGATGTATCTGAATACTTCACGGTATTCATACCGATCACTTCGCCCTTGCCATTCAGCAAAGCGCCGCCGCTGTTGCCTGGATTGATGGCTGCACTTGTCTGGAGCAATGTCATTGTCTTATCTGTCAATGCCACTTCTCTGTTGACAGCACTGATAACGCCTGTTGTCACTGACTGGCCGTAACCTAAAGCATTACCAATGGCAATCGCACTTTCACCGGCTTTCAACTGATCTGAATCGCCCATAACCATAACTGCGATAGCCTTCTTTGTATCGTCGGATAACTGGGACATATCAATCGTCAGGACTGCCACATCCTTATCCTCATCGTATCCCTTAACCGTTGCTGTAGCTGTGGTTTCATCTGAAAACTGAACGGATACCTCTTTGGCACCTTCAACAACGTGGTAATTGGTCATAACATATAATGTATTGTTCTCTTCGCTGATGATCATACCTGAACCGGCGCCTTTGGATTCCTGTGTGTACTGTCTGCCAAACCAGTCGGTGGAAGTTGATTCAACGGTTGTATTCACAGCTACTATTCCCGGCATAACATTGGCTACAATATCAGACACATCATTGGAATCCGTTGTTGTCACACCTTCTGCCGATGTCTTCACAATCTGAACATTGTAAGAAGGTGAACCGCTGCCGCTGGCTGATGCAGATCCACCTGTTGCTTTATTCACACCAAACATCACAGCTGAAGCTGCCAGTCCGAAGACAACGCCGAGACATGCTGCCTTAACCACCGTCTTGCCAAAACCGCCGTTCTTCCGGGAATGAATGCAGCTCGGGGTGCAAGATGGCCATTCACAGCATGCAGCAGATTTTGGAGTATGTGGAAAATGAAAAGCTGGAGCAGGTGATTATGGCGGCAGAACGCAAGCACAAGGAAATTGCAGCACGGACAGCAAAGGCGCTGACATGTTATGGAGAAAAAGGAAAGAAGCCGGGAGCGGCGGCGGAAACATTTGCCTGGCTTACAACGGAAATGAAGATGTTGATCCGGGATGACAGCAGTCAGATTGCAAAGATTATGACCAACGGCTGCAACATGGGCATTCAGTCCATCATGGAGGTTTTGAATGAAAACCCGGAGGCGGATAGAGAGAGCAAAAATATTGCCGGGGATCTGGTGAAGGCCGAGGAGCATTTCGCGGATGAATTGAAGGCATTTCTGTAACTATTTCAGCGAGACAGCAAATTAGGCAGGGAAGCAAATTGGACAGGACATAGAATCAAGAAGTCGGATGAGAGAAAAGTTAGAGGCATTAAAACAGAGGTACGGGAACTGATAGAAGTCTGAAGATTGTTATACTCTTATTAGAAGGTCAGTGAATGGTTAAAATGCAGAGCCATTCACTGGCAGATTGAAAGGAGTCAACAATGAGAAAAGGAAGTAAAGTAATAAAAATTAAGTATGAAGAAGACAGTATTTTTGTAGGTGCAGCCTGGGGGAGAAAAAGAACAAGATGGGGACGAAAAGGAGCCAGACTGACCCTAGAAGCTATATCGGATTATTTGAAAAAAGGAGCGGGTGTGCATAGTGAGGAGGCTTATCTGGACGAAGTGAAGTGTGATTTGCTGAGGTTGATTCGCAAAAGATTATATCAGCAGGCCTTAAAGGATGGAAAAGAAATAAAGGAATATGAGTGCAGCTTTGAAGGGGTCGTGATATGGCCGGGAAAAAACAAATTTATCTGTTTTAATTTTGGCGATGGTGCTGTTTTGGGAAAAACAGATCAAGGACATATAGGCAGTCTGCTGCTATCTGAAAAAAGAATCAGGAAGCTCCCGCAATTGACAATGGATGGAGCTGTTTCTGCCGTCGGACTGAAAAGAGGTGTTTGGTCAACTTATCATGAGTTGTATATACTGGAAGGACGTCAGGAGCGATGGGCGATGTCCGTCAGTGAGGATAAAATAGAAGAAGGTGAGAATCCGCTGCTTTTGTCGATAAAAGCCTGTTGACAGAGGCAGAAGCATGCAGAAATTGTGTACAACAGGCGGTGTTTATGAGATAATAGATTTTATCGAATAAACGGTAAAGGAGAGAGAAAAATGCCTTTGTATACAGATATGATTATGGATAATTTTGAGGATTATGCCAACCACCATGAAGATGACGGTGTGATCAAGCTTCAGAATATGCCGGAAGATGCTTCTATGGAACAATGGGGTGCGAAGCTTCAGGAAATCGCCGATGAATTTATATGTGCACCGAGATATTTTCTGATGTGCTGGCTGGCATCCTATTGTCTGGATAAGGATTTGCTGGATGATGAAACTTATACCAGAGAGTTTCCTGCTTTTACATACCAGAGAGAAGGTGGCCGGAAGAAATTCGGGTTTCAGCCGGTTTCGAAGGAATATGCCCAGAACCTGGAAGAGGATGAGAGAGATCAGTATATCGATATTTTATCGGAAATTGCGGCCAGTCATTCAGGTGACAAGAAAGCGGAATGGAGAGGTGTATTCAGGACAGCATTTTTGTGGCACAAAAAGAAGAAAAAAATGATTTCCAAAGAGGATGGTTTCAAGATTGCGCATGGATTGGATATGAGCTATACGTTGACGGATTTCTTTTTGACCCGTGTACTGGAAAATGATGGTTTTGATTTTACGAAGTCAGCGGATGTTATCCATGCCTACTGCTGTTTCAGAAGCAAATGTTATCAGGATTTTTTAGAGTTAGAGGCCCTTTACGCTGAGGCAGCAAAGGATGTTGCTCAAGGAACAATAGAAGAAAAGCCGGAACATTTTACAGAAGGCATGCTGCCTGGAGATGAAGAAGGTGCCGGACGGAAGCAGGACAACTCTTTGTTTGGACTGGTAGAAAAGTGGAAATCCGAAAATATTGAAATCGTTGATGCAGAAAAACATCTGGATAATGTGGACCTGAAGTTTATTGATTGGATGAAGGAGAAGGCACCATTTCTGGATTTGCCGGGAAAAACAGCATGTGAGATTTTTAAGAGACTGACAGCGTTTGTCTATGCAGACAAGGAAGAAAGACAGCAAAAGCTTGAGATACAGCGTGAAAATGGCCAAAATGCTTCAGATGATGACTGGGATGATGAGGAGTCACTGGAAGAGGATGCCTGGGATAACGTTGAACGGAATATTGTTTCAGATTTAAAAGGTGTATACAGTGAAGGAAGTTTGTGGAAGCTGAATCAGGTGGTGGGTGAGGCCTTCGTCAAGGAAATCCAGAAATGTCTGAATGAATTGTCCGGAAAGCTTTATAAGAATCATCCGGAACGACTGGCCAGATATCTGTCTGTGGATGCCAACGGTGAGGTGAACATTACGGTGATCACAAGCCGACTGCCGCTATTATTGTCAGGAAAAGCAAATGTGACAAAGGCAGATATGCTGTTTATGCTATGGGTGGCTTACACCTTATATCAGCGTGAAACCGGAGAGCCGGAGACCCTCAGCGACAGAGTATGGAGTTTTATGGAGCTGGCCAATGATGTGTTGGAGAAGGCTTTTTTGCCGGCATTCTACATTCCGCATATTCTGGAACGTTCATTTTTGATCAGTTTGTGTATGAATGGACTTGAAAGTGAAAACGAGGATATTTTCTATTTTGGTGAGTCTCCTTATGAGATATATGCTGCGATGTGTCAGTTTTCAGTCTCTGTAACAAAAGCATAACGAGGTTTATAGAGGTATGCGAGACTATTTGAAAGAAAAAACCTTTATCCGTTTTCCTGGCGGCGAATGTTATGAAATTTTGGGCATGATCGGCGAAGGTGGTTCCGGATTAATTTATTCTGCAGGAAAAGTTGTCAGGCAGGGTGAAAATTATGTGAAGGAGAACAGCCTGCGCTTTGCCCTAAAAGAATGTTATCCCATATCCAGACAGTTTAATTTTTTGAGAATGCAGTCGGGGGAAATTGTGCCGGAGAATGAATCGGAGGCTGCTGCCAATTATCTGCGCTGTGTGGCATCCATGCAGCTGAATGAAGGACAGATGACATCGGAAATTTATGATTCAGAGGCCATTCGATTGATACCGATTCAGCGAATTGCCAGCATCGTGGAGATTTCCTTTGACAAAGGGCAGCATTTTCATTATGTGAATAATGCCTTTACAGTGATGGCTTCCATGGAGAATAAAGGAGAATCCATTGCTTCCTGGTATCAAAAGAACGGCAGATATACGATGGAGATGATTTTTAGAGTCATTCAGGAAACGTTATTTGCTGTGAGAGAAGTGCATCTGGCTGGCTATCTGCATTTGGATCTGCAGGAGGGCAATATTTTTGTGACCGGACAGCCGACGGATGAAAGTCTGACCTGTTTTCTGCTGGATTTCGGCTCAGCCAGAAAGAGACTGGCAGATGGACTGTGTGCCCCTGTGGGTGATCAGCCGATTTTCTCATCAGAGGGCTATCGGGCACCGGAGATTGTAGGAATCATGACAGGTGAAACACCGGATTTCAGATTGGGACCGGAAGCGGATTTGTACAGCATAGGCTATCTGCTTTTATATCTGCTGGCAGGACGGCGTTATTCGACACGCATGCTGGAGGATGTGCGAAAGTCTTATGATGGGCATTATCTTACCAGAAAAAATATTCAGGATATGAAGTGCCCGCCCCATGCGGAAGAAATCATACAGCATATTCTGGAAAAGGCACTGGAAACAGATTCGAAGAAGCGTTATCATACGGCCGAGGAAATGTTAAAGGATGTATCTGCCGCGTTGAATGCACTTCGGCCTTATCATTCCCAGATTGCCGGAATGAAATACGATGCTTATATTTTGTACCGGTCGGATAATATTTTACATAAACATGTGGCCGCTACTTTGCAGAAATTGTTGGAGCATTTTCGGACGCCGGGACTGAAGCGGATTCAGCGGGTTTTTCTTGATGAAACGGAGTTGTCTGCGGATTATCAGGCAGACAAACAGGTGGTGGATGCCCTGAAAGCCAGCCGATATCTGATTATTATCGGTCAGGATTCGTCAGGTGATGATATCTGGCAGTCAAAAGAAGTGAAATTTTTTCTGAAAACCCATAAACCTTCAGATGTACTCACAATTTTGGCTGTACAAAATCCGAAACAGTCGGAAATCTCGGAGTCATCAAAAGCGGCAAAAGCATCAAATGTGTCTGGAACATCAGAAGTGGCAGGAATAGCAGCGGTATCGGAGTATGCAGTTGTTAAAGTGGGCGGCAGGGATCGTAATTTTCCGTTGGCAGCGGATATCCGGGGCGCTTCTGAGAAAGAAATTCTGAAGAAGCTGAAGAAGGATGGCTTTTTGAGAATTGCAGCACCGATTCTTTCGGTGCCTTATGACGGACTTGTGCAGCGTTACCGAAAATATAAACTCAGAAAGAGAATCACAATGGCGGCGGTATGCCTGTCAGTGGCAGCTGTTTTTACACTTTATGCGCTTTATAAGTCTTATCAGATTGCATTGCAGGAAACCATCGCCAGAAGGAATAAAGCACAAAATCTGTGTGTGCAGGCTATGGATCAGTATGACAGAGGAGATAAAGAGGCAGCCATTGATTCTGCACTGCAGATGAATGCCGAGGCAGGGGACACAGAAAATTATGTGATACCTGAACAACTATATACATTGAATACAGCACTGGATAGCTTTGAGTCCGGATATCGCATGCATTACTCGCCACTTCAGAAGGTAAGCGGGGATTTTTCACAGGTGGCTTTTTCAAAGAACGGCGGCGAATACAGTTATGCCATTAATCAGGCGGGAGAGTTGGAAGTCTTTTCTGCAAAGAAAGAGAAGATGATATGGACGTTGGATACAGCGGCTATTCAGTCTTTTGTGGATGAAACGATAGAAACTGAGGATGGTATTCAATTTGTTGAGGCATTAGATGCACATCGTGCCATTGTGTTTATTGGAAAAGACAGTGTTGTGAAGGATGTGCATGCCTATGCCCTTGTCATTGATGCGGACAGCAGAAGTATTATCTCAGGTTTTCCGTTGGAAGAACCTATTATCAGCTACCGAACAGCGGCTGTCTCCTGCAATGAGCGCTATTTGGTTTATGAAGCTTCAAAGCTTAAGCTCTATGTGTACGATATTGAAAAAGGGGCTCAGGTTGAATGCATTTTGGCAGAAACAGATAATAAAGAGTATCAGTTTACAGATGTGTCGATTTGTGAAGACGGAAGTAAAATTGCAATTGGAACGGAAAAAAGACTTATTGTATATGATATAGAGAGTAAGCAGCTGCAAACAATTGCCAATGTTCCGATTGGCAAAGTGGTATGGACGGATAACAGCCATGTGGCGTGCATGTCTTATCAGATCCAACAGGAATATTTTGCATCCAGTGACCCATGGAGTCGTGAAAAACGACAGTATGCGATAGAAGTTTATGATATCACAAATCAGGGAAACGCAGAGACTGAGAATGAGAAAACGACGGCAGATGCAGTTATGACAGACTTGGCTTTTGATACGGATACCATGGGCCTGAAGGTGATTCATAGAAATGTGACGGATGAAAACGGAAATACAGAAACAAAGACAGCACTTCTTGGTTGGATGCGAAGCAATCTTTATTTTATCGATGCAGAGACAGGAAAGGCAGAAGATGTCCTTGCTTTTCAGTCGGATATTGTATCGATTCAGAGCAGGACAGATTCCGAAGATTCTATTTTCGTTGCTTTATATGATGGCAAAGTGATGCAGGTGACAACCGGTGAAACAATCGGAAAACGAAAAGCCTATGAAGTAGACAATGAATTGGATGGCTTTTCCTATACATCAGATAAGAAGTTGATGATGTATACAGAAGAAGGAATTGTTCTTTGCGGTTTATCAAAAGACGGGGAGATGGTACAGCATCCGTTTTCAAGTGATTCTGCAGATGACAGGTTTGTGGACGCCACTGGCAGTATGGAAGAAATGCGGCTGTCATCAGGAGAGGCCTATCGATTGATGTGGCTGAATGATACCAGCAGGGAAGAAGGTACGATCGTCAGGCATGCGGTTGAAGTGTACCCGCTTCATTCAGATGAATTGCTGCTGCATTATGAATGTGAGGATGGCAATACCATTAAGATGGTAAAACTCACAGAAAATGATACCGGAACATTTCTGTGTGTGCTGGAGTTAGCAAATGACCGAAATGATGAAACAACAGGAAAAATCAAGGTGTTATCCCTGGATGAGGAAAGCGAACAGTTCTCCTATGCTCTGGATGGACAGGAGGGGGTGGATGCCTCAGGATGGTTATGGATGACGGACATAATGCCTGTGCAGGATCTATGTCATGCCATGACTTTGAATCGTTACGGTCAGCTTTATTGGGTAGATTTTGAAAAAGGAACCGTGGAACCGTTATCATTTGATGAGAATGAATGTGAGAAAATCCTAAGTATGTCCATGAGTCCGGATGGCAGGAAGATATTATTGCTGGGTGTGAAGAAAGATTATCTGCAATTATTGAGTTATGATGTGCAAAATCAGCAGATAGATGCTGATACAACCTGGCAGTCTGAGCCAACATCAAATCCGGAGAATGCATTTTTAGCGGAAAGCAGTGATGGATCACAGGTGGCTGTTTATGATGGCAATGCGGAGTGTTATCTTATTGAAACAGCGCATTTGAAACAGAAACAAGTTGTTGACATTGAAAATGCCAAGAATCTGCAGCTCAGTTTTTTTGAAAATGATCAGTTCCTGTTAGGGGCAGATTCAGAGTGCATCTGGCTGTATGATTTGGATAAGCATCAGGTTGTTTCGAGTTATGCAGTCAGCATGAGAAATCATGCCATGCAGTTAACAGCTGATATCTCCGGCAGTTATTTCACATTGAAGGAAATATGGGTTACAGAGAACATTCGACAGGACGAGGGGATGAGCAAACAGAATTGTCATATTTATTTCGTGGATGAAAGCCATCAGATTTATCCTTATGCAGATGTGGCCTTTGGCTATCGGCTGCCGGATGAAGAGATGGTTTACCAGTTTAACAGTGACGGTTATGCGGAACATCCGCTGTATACATTTGCAGAGTTATATAAAAAAGCTCAGAAAGAGTAAAAAGTATCTGCTGAAATCGGTCCATGAAGGCGTGATTTTGGCAGATACTTTTATATTTAGAATGAAACAATGTAAACCGGATTTTGTCCCTGCATCAGGTGATAAGGTCCGGCTTTTTTTGCGCTGCTGACCTGAATTTGAATGATCTCCGGTTCAGGCAGGGCCATTTCTTTTTGCAGGGCCATGATCTGGCCGATGGTTTCCAGAGTGATGGCTGTTATGACGACTCGAATTTCTGGGTTTCGGCTGTATAACAGCTGCAGAATCTCTTTCAGGTGTCCGGCACTGCCGCCGATGAAGGCGTGGGTGGCTGCCGGCAGTGCGTCAAGACTTTCCGGAGCGGTGCCGCTGACAATGGTAAGGTTGTCCGCCTGTAATCTCAGACTATTTTCTTTGATCAAATCCAGACCATCGGGATTGCGTTCAATGGCATAAACACGGCCATCAGGAATCTGTTGTGCTGCTTCAATGGCAATGGAGCCGGTTCCGGCGCCGATGTCGAAAAGAATAGCGTTTTTCGTAAGCTTCAGTTTGCTGAGAACAACACTTCGAATCTCGGATTTTGTCATCGGAACTTTTCCGCGGATCCATTCCTCATCCGGAATGCTTCTTCCGATCCGAAGATCCGGCTGCTCATTTTGTACCAGTACAGTACACAGCCCATCCAGATCTTGCGGACAAAGTTCTTCG
>OHAU01003890.1_pt1 | contig 11113 bp, 8 predicted proteins | sample 1577181 | NCBI WGS metagenome assembly OHAU01 (sample SAMEA3541472, study PRJEB24748) | human gut metagenome | biome: human gut; feature: human-associated habitat; material: faeces | place: China | collected 2012
ACAACAAGTTGCGCAGAAATGCCCATCCTGTCAGGAATGGGCACGCATTCAGAAGCGGGTATCTACCGCAGAGGCGAGTTTTTCGACCAGGCGTTCGGTATCTTCCCAGCCCAGACACGGGTCGGTAATGGATTGACCGTAAGTGAGCGGCTGACCGCCGACGATTTTTTGCGTTCCTTCGCGCAGGAAACTTTCCGCCATAATTCCGGCAATCGCCGTAGAGCCATTGCGGATTTGCTGACAAATATCCTCACAAACTTCTAACTGGCGACGGTGCTGCTTCTGGCAGTTACCGTGGCTGAAATCCACCACCAGATGTTCAGGCAAATCAAATTCGTGCAGCGTATCGCAGGCTGCGGCGATATCATCGGCATGATAATTCGGTTTTTTGCCGCCACGCATAATAATGTGGCCATCCGGCGGCAGGTTGATGCAGCCGTGGCTGCCGCTGGTCTGATAGATGGTCATCTGACCGTTTTTGTCTGGCGAGAGGAACATATGGCTAGCGCGGGCTGCGCGGATAGCATCCACGGCAATCCGCGTGTTGCCATCGGTACCATTTTTAAAACCCACCGGACAGGAGAGTGCCGAAGCCATTTCGCGGTGGATCTGACTTTCGGTAGTACGTGCGCCAATCGCGCCCCAACTGATTAAATCAGCAATAAACTGACCGGTCACCATATCGAGGAACTCAGTCGCGGTAGGGACACCCAGCTCATTTACCTGTAAAAGTAATTTGCGCGCCAGCTCCAGACCGTGATTTACCCGATAGCTGCCGTTTAAATCCGGATCGGAGATTAGCCCTTTCCAGCCGACAACAGTTCGTGGTTTTTCAAAATAGGTGCTCATTACAATTTCCAGCCGTGACTGGTACTGGTTGCGCAGCGACTGCAGACGGGTGGCGTACTCCATTGCAGCGGTGAGATCGTGGATCGAGCAGGGGCCAATAATGACCAACAGTCGCTTATCTTCACCATTCAGTATTTTTTCAATTCTACGGCGGGAGTCGGTGACATGGGTGGCGACGCCAGGCGTTACGGGATACCGTAGCGCGAGTTCGGCGGGCGTTACCAGGCTCTCAATACGCGCAGTACGGAGTTCGTCAGTTCTGTTCATTACAAGTCTCAGAAATTTGTTGCTTCTACGGCAGGACTACCGGGAAGTGATGCGCATCACGATAAACCAATCGCAGCTGATTTCAAGTGCGAGGTGTGTCACACCTCGCCGGGTGGTTAGCATGATAACAAAAAAACAAGCTAATGCACTAGTTCTCTAGTACATTCGGCGGCTAAGGCCCATGATATCGAGGATCTTGGTGGCAATCTCTTCTACCGAATAATTGGTACTGTTAATCCACGGGATCTGATTTTTACGGTACAACGCTTCCACTTCCGCGACTTCCATCCTGCACTGACGAAGCGAGGCATAGCGGCTGTTCTCCCGACGTTCCTCGCGAATCGCCGCCAGACGTTCCGGGTCGATAGTCAGGCCGAACAATTTATGCTGAAGTGGTTTGAGCGACGCGGGTAGCACCAGATTATCCATATCATCGGCAATAAAGGGGTAGTTTGCCGCGCGGATACCAAATTGCATTGCCAGATACAGACTGGTGGGGGTTTTACCACAGCGAGAAACACCGAGCAGGATCACCTGAGCCTGATCCAGATTGCGCAACGAAATGCCGTCATCGTGGGCGAGGGTGTAATCAATCGCCGCAATGCGCGCATCATATTTATTGAGATTATTAGGGTTAAGGCCATGGGTACGATGAGCAATCGGCGTTGGATCCAGTTTCATCTCTTGTTGTAGTGGGGCAACCAGCGCCTGAACGATATCCTGGCAAAAGCCTTCACTTTGCAAGATGATAGCGCGAATCTCCGGCAACACGATGGAGTAGAAGACCAGCGGGCGCACACCTGTCTGGTGATAAATTGCGTCAATCTGATCCTTCACTGCCCGTGCACGGCTCTCATTTTCGACAAACGGCAGCGTAATGCTGCTGATAGTGACGGGAAATTGTGACATTACTGCGTGTCCTAATACCTCCGCAGTTATTGCCGTACCATCAGAAATATAAAAAACGTGGCGATCAACAGCATTATCCATTTTGTTCTTCCCGTGATGCAGACATAATTCTATGAAAGCATAAATTAAAAACGCACAGAAGCGTAGAACGTTATGTCTGGTTTATAAAATGAAACTTAAATTTTATTTTTTATGAAAACAGCATTTCATTTTTATGGTTTCGTTTATACCGATGGTTTATGTGGAAATTGTCGAAGAGAGCAGATTTGCGCAACGCTGGGATCAGTCTTAAAAAGTAAAAAAATATATTTGCTTGAACGATTCACCGTTTTTTTCATCCGGTTAAATATGCAAAGATAAATGCGCAGAAATGTGTTTCTCAAACCGTTCATTTATCACAAAAGGATTGTTCGATGTCCAACAATGGCTCGTCACCGCTGGTGCTTTGGTATAACCAACTCGGCATGAATGATGTAGACAGGGTTGGGGGCAAAAATGCCTCCCTGGGTGAAATGATTACTAACCTTTCCGGAATGGGTGTTTCCGTTCCGAATGGTTTCGCCACAACCGCCGACGCGTTTAACCAGTTTCTGGACCAAAGCGGCGTAAACCAGCGCATTTATGAACTGCTGGATAAAACGGATATTGACGATGTTACCCAGCTTGCGAAAGCGGGCGCGCAAATCCGCCAGTGGATTATCGACACTCCCTTCCAGCCTGAGCTGGAAAACGCCATCCGCGAAGCCTATGCACAGCTTTCCGCCGATGACGAAAACGCTTCGTTTGCGGTGCGTTCCTCCGCTACTGCAGAAGATATGCCGGACGCTTCTTTTGCCGGTCAGCAGGAAACTTTCCTCAACGTTCAGGGTGTTGACGCCGTTCTCGTGGCAGTGAAGCATGTATTCGCTTCTCTGTTTAACGATCGCGCCATCTCTTATCGTGTGCACCAGGGTTACGATCACCGTGGTGTGGCGCTCTCCGCCGGTGTTCAACGGATGGTGCGCTCTGACCTCGCATCTTCTGGCGTGATGTTCTCCATTGATACCGAATCCGGCTTTGACCAGGTGGTGTTTATCACTTCCGCATGGGGCCTTGGTGAAATGGTCGTGCAGGGTGCGGTTAACCCGGATGAGTTTTACGTCCATAAACCGACACTTGCGGCGAATCGCCCGGCCATCGTGCGCCGCACCATGGGGTCGAAAAAAATCCGCATGGTTTACGCGCCGACCCAGGAGCACGGCAAGCAGGTTAAAATCGAAGACGTACCGCAGGAACAGCGTGACATCTTCTCGCTGACCAACGAAGAAGTGCAGGAACTGGCAAAACAGGCCGTACAAATTGAGAAACACTACGGTCGCCCGATGGATATTGAGTGGGCGAAAGATGGCCACACCGGCAAACTGTTCATTGTGCAGGCGCGTCCGGAAACCGTGCGCTCACGCGGTCAGGTCATGGAGCGTTATACGCTGCATTCACAGGGTAAGATTATCGCCGAAGGCCGTGCTATCGGTCATCGCATCGGCGCGGGTCCGGTGAAAGTTATCCATGACATCAGTGAAATGAACCGCATCGAACCTGGCGACGTGCTGGTCACTGACATGACCGACCCGGACTGGGAACCGATCATGAAGAAAGCATCTGCCATCGTCACCAACCGTGGCGGTCGTACCTGTCACGCGGCGATCATCGCTCGTGAACTGGGCATTCCGGCGGTAGTGGGCTGTGGTGATGCAACAGAACGGATGAAAGACGGCGAGAACGTCACTGTTTCTTGTGCCGAAGGTGATACCGGTTACGTCTATGCGGAGTTGCTGGAATTTAGCGTTAAAAGCTCCAGCGTAGAAACGATGCCGGATCTGCCGTTGAAAGTGATGATGAACGTCGGTAACCCGGACCGTGCTTTCGACTTCGCCTGCCTGCCGAACGAAGGCGTGGGCCTTGCGCGTCTGGAATTTATCATCAACCGTATGATTGGCGTCCACCCACGCGCACTGCTTGAGTTTGACGATCAGGAACCGCAGTTGCAAAACGAAATCCGCGAGATGATGAAAGGTTTTGATTCTCCGCGTGAATTTTACGTTGGTCGTCTGACTGAAGGGATCGCGACGCTGGGTGCCGCGTTTTATCCGAAGCGCGTCATTGTCCGTCTCTCTGATTTTAAATCGAACGAATATGCCAACCTGGTCGGTGGTGAGCGTTACGAGCCAGATGAAGAGAACCCGATGCTCGGCTTCCGTGGCGCGGGCCGCTATGTTTCCGACAGCTTCCGCGACTGCTTCGCGCTGGAGTGTGAAGCAGTGAAACGTGTGCGCAACGACATGGGGCTGACCAACGTTGAGATCATGATCCCGTTCGTGCGTACCGTTGATCAGGCGAAAGCGGTGGTTGAGGAACTGGCGCGTCAGGGGCTGAAACGTGGTGAGAACGGGCTGAAAATCATCATGATGTGTGAAATTCCGTCCAACGCCTTGCTGGCAGAGCAGTTCCTGGAATATTTCGACGGCTTCTCAATTGGCTCAAACGACATGACGCAGCTGGCGCTCGGTCTGGATCGTGACTCCGGCGTGGTGTCTGAACTGTTCGATGAGCGCAACGATGCGGTGAAAGCACTGCTGTCGATGGCGATTCGTGCCGCGAAGAAACAGGGCAAATATGTCGGGATTTGCGGTCAGGGTCCATCCGACCACGAAGACTTTGCTGCATGGTTGATGGAAGAGGGGATCGATAGCCTGTCTCTGAACCCGGACACCGTGGTGCAAACCTGGTTAAGCCTGGCTGAACTGAAGAAATAAAATAAACCCCCGGCGGCGTTTAGTCGCCGGGGTTATGTGATCCCCGAAGATGATACTTATTCAATCTCTTCACAGACATCCTGAGTTAATCGCCGCATAATATCTTTCCTTAACAAAAACTTTTGTATTTTACCTGAGACAGTGCGCGGTAGTTTTTCGATTACCACGATATGTTCAGGATATTTATATTTTGCGACCCGTTTACGGCTAAAAAAAGCCACCACCTCTTCCAGCGATAATGAATGATGCGGCGCTTTCAGCACGACATAAGCGCATGATCGTTCACCTAAACGTTCATCGGGCATCGCAACCACACAGGCATCGTGAATTTTAGGATGCTGCAATAAAATATCTTCTACTTCACGGCTGCTAATATTTTCGCCGCCGCGGACAATAATATCTTTCTTGCGCCCGGTTATTTTTATATAGCCAGCCTCATCCATGCGGCAGAGATCGCCGCTGTAATACCAGCCTTCTTCATCCAGCGCACGGGCGGTTAATTCAGGTTCATCAAAATACCCCATAAACACATTGGGGCCACGCGAGGCTTCTTCACCTTCGCAACCTGGCGGTAAAGTCTTGCGTGCGTCATCGACCACTTTAATCTCTACACCTGCGGCAGCGTAACCGTCGGTGTGCATAAAGCGCGGCAAAGGATCGTCGAGATTCACCACCGCATGCGGCGAACTTTCTGTGGAACCATAAACACTTAATAATTTAATGCCGCGCTGCTGGCATTCTCGCGCCACTTTTTTGGGGATTGTGGTACCTCCGCAAAGAAAGAAGCGCAGCGCTGAAAGGTCTGCGGGTTGTTTCTCTAGTAAATTCAAAAGATCATAGACAAACGGCGTTGCGCCGAGCATACAGGTGCAACGCTGCTGCTCAAGCAGCGCGAGACACGCATCAGGAGTGAAAATATCTAACAACACGCTGCGAGCGCCAATTAAGAATGGTGCCGTTACGCCATGCAGAAAGCCCGTTGCGTGGCCGAGTGGCGCAGGCATCATAAAGACATCCTGCCAGGTCAGATTTAGCCGCGCGCAATAAGCCCGCTCACTGGCGAGAATATTGTTATGCGTTAGCATCACACCCTTTGGCAGACCCTCGGTTCCGGAGGTAAATAGCACAGCGGCTAATTCATCGCCGTGGGTCGTTATCGCCGTGGTCAGTGGGGTATTGTCGGCGATAATCTGACTTAATGAGAGGGAAGAGGTGGCGGGAGCCAGTTTGTCCACGCCGACAATTTGTTGTAGTTGTGGAAGCTGATTTTGCAGCGGCAGGATTAAATCTACCGGACGCGTTTGTTTAAACAACGTCGGTGCAAAGAACATTTTTGCCTGACACTTATTGAGCACCCACACCAGTTCTGCTTCCCGCCAGGAAGGCAACAGCGGCACGGAAACCGCACCGGTTTTCAGGCAGGCAAGATAGATAACGGTAAATTCACACCAGCCTGGCAGTTGAAATGCGATGCGATCGCCTGATTCAATACCCTTCGCTAACATCCAGTTTGCCAGACAGCTCGCGGCGTGATCGAGCGCGCTATAGGTGTACGTTGCACCATGATTATCGACCACGGCAATTTTGTCTGGCATCGCACGAGCGGTCTGCTGCCAGTAATCGGCCAGCGAAGCATCGCCCCATAACCCTTGCTGACGATACGCCGCACGACGTTGTTCGTTGAACGTTAATGTCACTTTCATTTTGGACTCTCGAAACAGAACATCAGGCCCGAGATGCGGGCCTGTGGGATGCATGATTAGCCGTAGCGAAATTCAATACCGAAGGTGCCTGCGGGATATTGCCACTGTTCGAGAATAGTGTTACCGCACAGCACCCGACAGGTGCCGCACTCCAGACAACCGGCGGAATCGAAATGAATGTTTCCTGCGTCATCCTGCTTATAAAGTCCGGCAGGGCAAGCTTTCATTAATTTACGGAATTCATTGATATCGGGATTTGCCGCCAAAATGATATGCGGGTGGCCCTCATCAACATGGAATTTATCGACGCCTAATTTGATGTCGACGTTAACCGTAGCGTTCTGGCTCATAGCGCGGTTGCTCCCTTAATGCCATCTTTCAGCAAGTTGATCAGCCCAATTTTCTTCGCGTGTCCCATGATCATTTTGCGTACCGGCTGGGTTGGTTTGCCGTCAATGGTGAACATATCGTTCATGATGTCGGCGACCATTCGTGGGTATTGGCTAAACAGGCGCGGGTTTTCCATCAGCGCCGGGATCTTGCGGAAATGCTGCATATCGCGCATAACACAACTTTGTTCCAGCTCACGTTTGTATTGCGCCAGACTGCTGGCGGAGAAATCCGCGCGTTCTTTGGCGGCGATCACCGTTGTGGCGGCAGCCTGAGCTGATGCAATGGCTAAATCCATGCCGCGAACTGTAAAACCCAAATTCAGGCAGAAGCCTGCGGCGTCACCAACGATCATCACGCCATCGTTAACCAGCTGCGGCACCATTGCCAGACCGCCCTCCGGCACCATATGCGCGGAATATTCAAGCAGTTTGCCGCCGCTAATTAGTGGGCGAATGGCGGGGTGTTGTTTAAAATCTTCCAGCATTTGCGGCACGCTTTTTTGCGCATGGGCGATATCACCCAATCCACAAACCAGCCCCAACGATACGGAATCCTTGTTGGTATAGAGGAATCCGCCGCCCATCAGGCCGTCAGAAGGGGAACCGGCAAACAGCCAGGCGGCACCTTCCTCGCCCGTAATATTAAAGCGATCGTTGATCTGTTCTGGTGTGAGGCCAATAACCTCTTTAACACCAACAGCGTAATGATGCGGATTGGAAGCGGAAACCATTCCCAGCGAGCGGCCAAGCATCGAGTTAACGCCATCAGCCAGAATCACCACATTCGCTTCGAGAATATCATCCCCGGCCTGGACGCCAGTGACCTTGTTTCCTTCACGAACCAGCGCATCGACGCGTACGCCCGGGATAAACTGCGCGCCCGCCTGCTCGGCTTGTTCCATCAACCACGGGTCCAGACGATTACGCAATACGGTATAAGACGCGTGTTGCGGAACATCTGGTTGCTCGCGGTGAAAATCGAGGGTAACGGCGCTTTCTTCGGTTAAGAAGGAGATTTTCTCGCGTGTGACCTTGCGTTCTACCGGCGCTGATGCTGCAAAGCCTGGAATAATTGCTTCAAGTGTGTGGGCATAAAGACGCCCGCCGGTCATGTTTTTACATCCGGCACTGTCGCCGCGTTCTATCACCAGGACATCCAGCCCGGCTCGCGCCATGACCAGTGCGGCAACGCTACCAGCAACGCCCGCACCGACCACAATGGCATCAAATTTGTCATCCGACATGCGTTATGCTCCCTTCCCGCTGCGTTTACAGCGGGAGATGTGGTTGAAAGGGAATTAGCGATTCAACTGGCTAATCAGGGCAGGGACGACTTTGTAGATATCGCCCACCAGACCGTAGTCGGCATAGTTGAAGATTGGCGCATTTTTATCTTTATTAATGGCGACAATCACTTTTGCGCCGTTGCCGCCAACCATATGCTGGATCTGCCCGGAGATCCCCAGCGTCAGGTAGAGATCGGATTTCAGCAACACGCCGGAGACACCGATATAACGTTCACGCTCCATCCAGTTCTCGCCTTCGGCAATTGGACGTGAACAGCCGACTTCAGCATTCAGCACCGCCGCCAGTTCGTGGACCATTTTCAGGTCATCCTGCGCCGCCAGACCACGACCGACGCCAACCACACGTTTTGCTTTGCTCAGGTCCACGCTGCTTGCCGCTTTCGCACGGCGTTCGCGACAGAGAATTTCATGACGCGGGGCAACATAAGGTACCGTTTCTGTCGGGCACTGATGAGAGATATCACGGGTGCACGGTTCCTGAACACCGGGTGCAAGGGTAATGATCGCCAGCGGGCTGTTGAACTTTTCCTGAGCGAACGCTAACCCGCCATACATCCGGTGTTCGGCGCAAATGTGACCATCGACAATATCCACCGCCGTGGCATCGTTCACCAGCGCCGCATTCAGTTGCACACTTAACCGTGCGGCCAGAGCTTTACCACGTTTCGTCGCGGCCAACAGCAACATAGCGGGGTGTTTATCTTTCAGCAGGGCAGCAATGCTTTCGGCGTAATTTTCAGTGCGTTGCAGCGCGTCGTTTTGCTCAAGAACATAAATACATTTTGGACCATAAGGCATAACTGCCTGCGCCTGCTCGGTATTTTGTACAATGGCATACACCTGTTGGCCCCATTGCTGAGCGCCGCCAAACAGTTCAGCATAACGTTCAGGATTATCGCTAAAGACCCAGACGCTGTTTAATTGACTCATCGTTTCTTCTCCGTAGGCTTCAGTTCAGGGCTTTCTTCAGATGTTCCGCCAGCTCGGCAATGGCCTCCGGCGAATCGTTATCGAGAATGATGTGCTTACGTTCTGTTTGCGGCGGTACGCGAATGCCGGTCAGTTCAGCAAGTGGTGCGCTCTGGCTCCAGCCAATATCACTTGCCTGCCACTGATTTACCGGTTTTTTACCCGCGCCGAGAATGGCTTTCATCGAAGGAATACGTGGCACGTTAATATCGGAGGTGACGCAGAGCACGGCTGGAACAGAGAGTTCAATAACTTCAACATCATCTTCAAGCGTGCGTTCAATCACCAGTGTATTGCCCTGACGCTGAATAGCACTCACTGCATTAATCACCGGAAGTTGCAGAATTTCTCCGACCAGCAAGCCAACCTGCTGGGCATAAAGGTCGCCGGAACCTTCACCAAAGATCAGTAAATCGAAGCCGATCTTTTCAACTGCTGTCGCCAGCGCCTTTGCGGTATCGAGAGGCAGTGCATGCTCAAGTTGTGCATCCTGCACCATATACAGGCTGTGCGGCCCGCGGGATAGCACGTCTTTGCGCACTTTCGAGTTCTGCAACAAAGAGCCGCCGACGGTCAGCGCGGCTATCTCATCGTCATCTGTTGCAAGCTGGCTTGCAGCTTCAATGGCATTGAGATCGAACTGGCTGATTTTGGCGTCGGCATTGTCGAAATTCAGGGTGTATTCTGGAGTGACAACAATGTCCTGTTCTTCAGGCACCAGCTTAAAGCAGGTTATTATTTTCATGATTTCTCCTGTGAGTCGCATACGGAACCATCTCCGATGGAAGGTAAAAATGGCCTGAAAATAGTGTGCGATAGCGGTGCGGGGTTTTCGACGGAGCAAGCTGTTTTCCTTGCCAACAATCTTGCAAAAAAAATGCGATCGCTAAAACAAAAGTGCAATTTGCGGCAATATAGTTATTCCATGACCGTACTATCTTGCATTCAGTGTAAATAATCTTGTTTAGCTCTCGCTAAACGCGGTTGTATAACCGCAATACACGCCGTATTTTATCCGGCATATATTGTTTTTGCTTGCTCATGGAATAGGGAGGTTGTCATGTATCAACGCTGTTTTGATAATGCCAGTGAAACGCTGTTTGTCGCCGGTAAAACGCCACGGCTTTCACGTTTCGCATTTAGCGATGATCCAAAATGGGAGTCTGGACATCACGTTCATGACAATGAAACCGAGCTGATTTACGTCAAGAAAGGGGTAGCAAGGTTTACCATCGATTCTTCGTTATATGTCGCGCATGCCGATGACATTGTGGTGATAGAACGTGGCAGGTTGCATGCGGTGGCCTCTGACGTTAACGATCCGGCAACGACGTGTACCTGTGCGCTGTACGGCTTTCAGTTTCAGGGGGCTGAGGAAAATCAGCTACTGCAACCGCATTCTTGCCCGGTAATTGCCGCAGGACAGGGAAAAGAAGTCATTAAAACCTTATTTAATGAGCTAAGTGTGATTTTGCCGCAAAGTAAAAATAGCCAAACATCTTCGTTATGGGACGCATTTGCCTATACGTTAGCAATTCTTTACTACGAAAACTTTAAAAATGCTTATCGTTCGGAGCAGGGATATATTAAAAAAGATGTTCTGATAAAAGATATTCTTTTCTATCTGAATAATAATTATCGCGAAAAAATCACTTTAGAACAGTTATCGAAAAAATTTCGTGCCAGCGTCAGTTATATTTGCCATGAATTTACCAAAGAGTATCGTATTTCCCCTATTAACTATGTTATTCAACGGCGTATGACGGAAGCAAAATGGTCACTCACTAATACTGAATTATCACAGGCAGAGATCTCCTGGCGTGTGGGTTATGAAAATGTCGATCACTTTGCCAAACTGTTTTTGCGCCATGTCGGTTGTTCGCCCAGCGATTACCGTAGGCAATTTAAAAATTGTTTTGCGGAAC
>OHAU01003892.1_pt1 | contig 11109 bp, 10 predicted proteins | sample 1577181 | NCBI WGS metagenome assembly OHAU01 (sample SAMEA3541472, study PRJEB24748) | human gut metagenome | biome: human gut; feature: human-associated habitat; material: faeces | place: China | collected 2012
TAATTAACCTTTACTAAGTAATTAACCTTTACTAAGTAATTAACCTTTACTAAGTCATAGATAAATCCTGTTTCATAAACTTTTACTAACTTGTAGTAAATAATAATTCAGTTTAAATGACTTTGTAATTTTAAACTTAAAGACTTCTGATTTAAAATAATAAAAAGATTAAAACAAAATAAAAAACTCTTATTATAATATTTAAAACTTTTGCGTTATAAAATAAAAAGTTTTTATAGATTATAAAAATAATTTGTATATTTACTTGGCATAATAAAAGTCAAGAAATCTTATTAAATATAGGCAAAAGATTGATTTTTTTAGTCATTTAATATAATATTAAATTTATTAATGGAGGTCGAAATGAAACTAATTTTTGATATAAATGGTGGCGACAATAAGGCTGAAATCATTAAGGGAGCTATTGATGCTTCCAATGAATTTAATAAAGAAATAATCCTAGTGGGAAGAGAAAATTTTATAAAAGAAAACCTTCAAGGGCTAGATTATGATAAAGATAAAGTAGAGATAGTAGATGCAAGTGAAAACATTGAGAACAATGAAGAACCTGTTCTTGCTTTAAGGAAAAAGAAAGATTCTTCTATTGTAAAGGCTATGACTCTTTTAAAAGAAAAGAAGGCTCAAGCACTTGTTTCTGCAGGAAGTACTGGCGCCCTTTTAGGTGGTGGAATCTTTATTGTAGGAAGAATTAAGGGAATAAAAAGAGGAGTTCTTCCAACTTTAATACCAGGTTTAAAATCTAATACGCTTGTAATAGATTCTGGTGCCAACATGGACACAAGCCCAGAACTTTTAGAGGAATTTGCAATCCTTGGCGATGTATTCTTAAGAGAATACTATAAGATAGAAAACCCAAAAATTGGGCTATTAAATGTAGGTGTAGAAGAAGGCAAGGGCAATGCACTTTATAAGGAAGCCTACCAAAGATTAAAAGAATCTGATCTCAACTTTGTGGGAAATGTTGAAGCTAGAGAAATTATGGATAACGATGTGGACCTTCTAGTGTGTGATGGATTCGATGGAAATGTTCTTCTTAAATCCATTGAGGGTGTAGTGGAATTTGCGACAAAAAGCCTTTTCCACGGTATTGCAACTTCAAACTTAGACGATAAGAGTAAAAAAGCTTTCACTGACTTCTTAATGAATAAGTTTAAAAAGCTAGATGCTAAAGAAGTTGGGGGAACAATCTTATTGGGAATTGATGGCAACATTATTAAGGCCCATGGAAATTCTGATGCTAGAGCCGTAAAAAATGCTGCAAAATATGCCATAGATATAGTAGAATCTAATATTGTAGATAAAATAAAGGATAAGGTGGAAAAATAATGAAGGATAGAATTTTACAAATTATTGCTGAACAATTCAACATTGATAAGGATGATCTTACAGAAGATATGAACTTTCAAGATGACCTAAATGCTGACTCTATTGAGCTTGTTGAACTTGTAATGACAATAGAAGAAGAATTTGAGACAGAGGTTTCTGAAGAAGATCTTGAAAAGCTAAAGACTATTGGCGATGTAATAGAATACGTAGAAGATTTGGAACAATAATCACATGACCTTTTCCAATTTAAAAAATCTTGAAAGAAAATTAAATTATGATTTTAAGGATAAAGGTCTTTTAGAAACAGCCCTAACTCACTCATCCTATGTCAATGAAAACAAGATGAAACAATATGAAAGCAATGAAAGACTTGAATTTCTTGGAGATGCTGTCCTTGGCCTAGTTATTGGAGAGTATTTTTATAAGAACTTTCCAAAAGACCTTGAAGGGTCCTTGACTAAGATGAGGGCAGAGTCTGTCAATGAGAAAGTCTTATTTTTCATTGCCAAGGGTCTTGAACTGGGAGACTTTATAAGATTTGGTAAAGGGGAAAAGAAAAATGGTGGTAGCAAGAGGGAGTCAACCTCTGCTGATGCTTTAGAAGCCTTGATTGGTGCTATTTTTTTGGATTCAAACTTCAATAATGCAAAGAAAATTGTTTTGAATTTATTTGATGAATTCTTAAAAGAAGATGCTTATAAACTCTTTAATGTTGACTTTAAAACCATGCTTCAAGAAGAGGTCCAAAGGTCTGGGCAAAAGGCTGAGTATAAACTTGTGAGGGAAGAAGGACCAGATAACGACAAAACCTTTTTTACAGAATTATACTTAGATGAAGTTTTGGCTGGAAAAGGATCTGGCAAGACAAAGAAGGAATCTCAGCAAGAAGCTGCAAGAGAGGCTCTTGAAAGGAGAAGGAATGGCTAAGAGAAATATAATACCTATTTTCATTCCTCACTACGGCTGCCCTAATGATTGTGTTTTTTGTAACCAGAGAAAAATTACAGGGATGTCTACAGATATTTCAAATAGTGATGTTGAAGATACTATTTTGGAATATCTTTCTTATTTTAAGAGGAAGGATAATGTTGAAGTTGCCTTTTATGGCGGAAGCTTCACAGCTATCCCTCTTGAAGAGCAAAGTGAATTTTTAAAAGTGGCTCATAGCTATAAAGAAAAGGGTCTAGTAAAGTATATTAGACTTTCAACAAGGCCCGATGCCATTGATGAAAAAATCTTAGACAACTTAAAAAATTATGGAGTAGATATTATTGAACTTGGGGTCCAAAGTCTTGACCCTGAAGTTTTAATCTTATCTAACAGGGGGCACAATGCTTCTTGTGTCTATGAAGCTGCAAATTTAATTAAATCCTATGGATTTAAGTTAGGACTTCAGCAAATGGTGGGACTGCCAGGGGATACTTTGGAAAAGTCTCTTTATACTGCAAGGGAGTTTGTAAAACTCAAGCCTTATTGCGTGAGGATATACCCAACACTTGTTATAAAAGAGACAGCCCTTTGTAAAAATCTTGAAAAAGGATCTTACAAGGCTCTTGAATTAGAAGACTCAATTAAATATGTTGCTGATATTATAAATATTTATTATAGACATGATATAAATGTCATAAGAGTTGGTCTTCAGCCAACAGACAATATAAACTATGGTGGAGATATTGTGGCAGGAGCCTTTCATCCAGCTTATAGGCAATTAGTTGAATCCTATTATTTTAAAAATGCACTTATAAATTATTTTGTGAATTCAAATAATATTGCTGATGAAATTACCCTACTTGCTAATGGGAAAAATATTTCTAACATAAGTGGACAAGAGGCAGGGAATAAATACGAAATTATAAATAAATTAGGAATAGATAAATTAAATCTTAGACAAAAGGATCTTTCTGATTTTGAAGTGGAAATTTTGTCAAAGAAAGACGAAGTTATTGATGTGAGAAACTACTACAGGTGAGCAAATGTTTTTAAAATCCGTTACTATGCAGGGATTTAAGTCCTTTGCAAATAGAACAAAAATTGAATTAGATGAAACCACTACGGCAATAGTTGGACCAAATGGTAGTGGGAAAAGTAATATTACAGATGCAATAACCTGGGTATTAGGGGAATCTTCCGCCAAAAACCTTCGTGGAAGTAAGATGGAGGATGTAATTTTTTCTGGAACTGATTCCAAAAAACCCCTAGGCATGGCTGAGGTAACTATTGTATTTGACAACTCAGATAAGTCCCTTAACGTAGATTATAGTGAAGTTTCTGTAACTAGGAGGATGTACAGGTCTCTCGAAAGTGAATTCTTAATTAACAACAAGAAGTGCAGACTCAAAGACATAAAGGAACTCTTTATGGATACAGGAATTGGTAAAGATGGCTATTCTGTTATAGGGCAAGGTAAGATTGAATCCGTCCTAAGTTCAAAACCTGAAGACAGGAGAAATATCTTCGAAGAGGCTGCAGGGATTTCAAAGTACAAGTATAAGAAAATTCAATCTAAGAACAAGCTACTAAAGACAGAAGAAAATTTAATTAGAATCGAAGATATTCTTTCAGAAATAGAAGTTCAAGAACAAAACTTAAAAGCCCAAGCAGAAAAAGCTGAAGCCTACTTAAAAGATTATGAAGAATTAAAGATTTACGACATAAACTTTTCTTGTAAGGATATGAAAAAGCGTGAAGAAGAATTACTTAACAAGATCAAGGAACTTGAAATTTTAAAATCTGATTCTGATAAAATTCTAAGCAAGAGAGAAGATTTATCTCAAGATTTAGAAGAAATTCAAGAGAAACTTGAGGTCTTAAAGAAAGAAAGTGAGACTTCTAATGAAAAATTAAATAGCCACAAGGAAAATTTTGACAAGTTAAATTTAGAAATAAATCTGGATGAGGAAAAAATAAATTCTCTCAAGAGGGATATTGAAAGAATAGGCTTTGAAAATGAAAGCTTAGATAAAGATTTACTTAGTGCTAGGGAATCAATAGGAGAAGTTGAAAAAGACAGGGAAGTATTAAATTCTTCTAAAGAAGAAATTCTTGAAAAACTAAATGCAAAAGAAGATTTGATAAGAAATTTAGAAGCAGACTTTAAGAACCTAGAAGATCTTGGCAACTTAAATTTTGAAAATAAAAACAAAGTAAAAAATGAAATTGAAAATATAAAATTCAAGAGCGAAACCCTTGAAGATATAATAGAAGAAAAAAACAATAGAAAGTCTAATCTTGATAAGTCCATAGAAAATCTAAGAGAAAATCAAACTGAATTTGAAAAGATAATTGATAGAGATAACTTAGAATTAAAAAATCTAAAGGAGAAACTCGAAAAAGATGACCAAGACTTTGAAAAGACCAAGGAAGACCTCTTAAGACTTGATGATGAGAATAAAAAACTTGAATCCACGCTAATAGAAAGAAGAAATGAAGGAAATGAAATCCTTGCAAGGCTAAAGATTCTTGAAAATATGGAATCTAACTATGAAGGCTACAACAGGACTGTAAAATCCTTTATGAATTTTTCTTCTAAGAATAATATTTTTAAGGACTCCCTCTATGGCCCAGTTGCAGAAAAATTTTATGTTGAAAAAGATTTTGAAAGGGCAATTTCTGTTGCCCTTGGTTCAATGTCCCAAAACATCATTGTATCCTCTACAAAAGATACATCAGAGATGTTAAAAATCTTGGAGAATAATAAGATGGGAAGGGCAACATTTATTACACTAGATAGGGTTTCTGGAAGTAAAGTAAGTGTTAACTCCAAAGAAGAAGGTATGGTTGGCCTAGCTTGTGATTTAATAAAATTTGATGAAGTATTTAAGGGGATTTTTTATAACTTGTTGGGAAGAGTTATAATAGCTGATAATTTTAAAAATGCCTCAAGGATTTCAAAAAAACACAAACTTAAGGTTGTAACTCTAAAGGGTGAGGTTTTTAATCCATCAGGTGCCATCACAGGTGGTTCACTTAACAACTACAACAGTTCTTTTATATTGCGTAAGAATGAAATTACTGACTTCCAAAACAAATTTAAGACTCTTCAAGGTCAGCTTAAAAAAGTTGAAGCAGAAAAGAAGGAAGTTGAAGAAAAGATTTCTAACCTCAATAATTTTGCAGGATCTTACATGGAAAAAAGAAATTCTCTAAGCCTTAAGATCAATGAAATCGAGTCAAACATTTACAAAAATGAAAATGATAATGAGCTTAACTCCCAGTATTTGAACAAGTATGTAAGAGAAAGAGAAGAACTTGAAGAAAATATAAAAGCTGATATAAGTAGTTTAGAAGATAACAGGATACAAATTGAAAGCAAGAATAAATTGCTTGAAGAACTCCTGGCTGAAGTTGATAGCGGAGATAGGCTAGAAGAACTTTCAAAGGAAATTGAAGGCTTAAAGAATGAAAAAATAGAAATTCAATTACTTGAAAGAGAAAATAGAGAAAAAATCCTCTACAAGTCCAGAGAAGTTGAAAGAATAAAGTCTGAAATATCTTCAATTGAAGAAAAACTTGAGAATAATAAGAAAATATTAGAAGAGTCTCAAGCCAATATTGAAGCAAAGACTAAGTCTAATGAAGAAAATAAAAAATCTCTTGAAGAGATTAGGGAATCAATAGAAAACTTAAATCTCAAATTAGAAGAGGTCAAAAGAGACTTAGACGAGAAAAATAAGGCTTACCTAGATAAGAGGGAGGAGCTTTCAAACCTCAAGGAGAAATCCCTTATAATAAGTTCTGAAATAGAAAAAACTGAACTTAAAATAGAAATGAACAGGAATAAAATTTCTAGTGAAGTGGATAGACTAAGGGAAGATTACGACATTCAGGATTATCACGACTTTATTGATGATAATCTCACGGACTTAAAAGAGGGGACTCTTAGAAGGCTAAAGAAAAAAGTTCGCGACTATGGAGAAGTAAATATTTCTTCTATTGAAGAATATAAACTTGTAAAAGAAAGATGCGATTTTTACACTTCACAAAGAGATGATTTGATTAATTCAAAAGAAGAAATTAAATCTATTCTAAGTAAGCTCGACCATGAGATGAAAAAATTATTTAATGAAGCTATGGAAGAAATTTCTGGAAACTTTACTGAAATTTTTAAAATTTTATTTAATGGCGGCCGTGCAGAGATAAGCATAGAGGGAGATGTATTAGAATCAGGAATTGAGATCAAGGCATCGCCTCCTGGCAAGAGATTACAATCTCTTTCTCTATTATCAGGTGGCGAAAGGTCCCTTACTGCAGTTGCTCTATTGTTTGCCCTATTAAAGTATAGACCGGCATCTTTTTGTATATTGGATGAGATTGATGCAGCCCTTGATGATGCAAACATCAAGAGGTATGCTGATTACCTTTTAACTCTTGAAGGTATTCAGTTTATAATCATAACTCACAGGAAGCTCACAATGGAGATTGCAAAGACTATGTATGGTGTTACAATGGAAGAGAAGGGAATTAGTAAATTATTCTCTGTAAAATTAAAGGATTAGGAGATAGATATGTTTAATTGGTTTAAGGATAAATTTAAGAAAAAAGATGACAAGGAAAACAAGGAAGAGTTAATTGAAGAGAATCTTTCTGAAGAAGCTGAGTCTAAGGAAGAAGCTGATGAAGAAAATATTTTAACTAATGAAGAGATTCGTGAAGAAGAAGCTCAAGAGATAGAAGAAATTGGTGAAAAGCTAGAAGAAGTTTCTGAAGGAGGAAAACTTTCTGAAGAAGATATAAATACTTCAGAAAAAATCCAAGACACAAATGAAGCCTTCAAGGACAAGGAAGTTATTGAAGATGCTCTAGAACAAAAGGAAGAAGCTAGAGAAGATGCAAAAGAAGAAACTAAGGAAGTTGAAAATACTGAAGAAGTAGTAGAAGAAGAGCCAAAAAAAGTTTCACTTTTCCAAAGATTAAAGGAAGGTTTAGACAAGACTAGAAAAGAAGTTGGAATTAAAATCAACACTGTCCTAGGTGCTTATGTCAAGATAGACGACGAAATGCTTGAAGACCTTGAGGATATTTTAATCTCAGCAGATATTGGAATGGAAACTACAATGAAGCTAATTGACAACTTGCGTGAAACAATAATCAGGGAAAAGATAAATGACCCACAAGAAGTTAAGCCTCTTTTAATGGCAGAAGCAAAAAAACTTATGAACCCTGAATTAAATACTCCTATTAAGACAGAACCACCTGTAATCATTTTAGTAGTTGGAGTAAATGGAGTTGGTAAGACAACAACTATTGGTAAGCTTTCATCAAGATTCAAAAGAGAGGGCAAGTCAGTTCTTGTTTGTGCAGCAGATACCTTTAGGGCAGCAGCTATTGATCAATTAAAAGAATGGGGTAATAGGGCTCACGTTGATATAATTAGTCACGCTGAAGGCTCAGACCCTGCAGCAGTTGTCTTCGATGCCATTGAAGCAGCTAAGGCTAGAAAAACTGACGTCCTAATAGTTGACACAGCAGGAAGACTTCACAATAAGTCTAATCTAATGAAGGAACTTGAAAAAATTAATAGGATTATTTCTAACAAGTTCCCAGAAGCAAATCGTGAAAACTTATTGGTACTTGACTCAACAACAGGTCAAAATGCGATTAACCAAGCTAAGACCTTTAGAGAAGCAACTGACATAACAGGAATTGCGCTAACAAAGCTTGACGGAACAGCCAAGGGTGGAGTTGTCGTTGCCCTTCAATCAGAACTTGGAATCCCTATTAAGCTTATTGGAGTTGGGGAAGGAATTGATGACCTTCAAGACTTCAACATCGATAACTTCTTAGAAACAATTTTTGGATAAAAATTTATAAAAATATTTAGTAGGTCTTAGGGCCTACTTTTTTATTGCTAACTTTTAAGTGAAGGTTTTTTACAAAATTATTTGAAGGATTTATTGTGGAAAAATTATTTTAAAGAGTTTGAAAATTTCAAAAATAAAATTTTAAAAAGTCATAAAGATCTATTAAGTCATAAAAACTGACTAAGTTATAAAGAATTACTGAGTTATAAAAACTTATTAAGTCATAAAAATTTATAAACTAATAGGAAATTAGGAAGTCATAAAGTCTTATGACGTCATATAATTTTGTAATTTTATAGAATTTTAAAAAGTTATTAAAGTTATTGAATTCAAAGCCTAGATATAATAGAAAAAATCCTAGAAAACAATAAAAAAACTAAAAAACTTTAAAAAAAATGTTGACATTAAGTGGGCTATTAGTTAGAATTAGATAGGTCAAGTAAAGAGGTTGACCTATCAAGAAAAATGGTGATATAATGAATGAGAAATTTTTCAGGATGAACAGCTTACTTGATTTTTACGGAAAGCTTCTTACTGAAAAGCAGATGAAGGCTGCCCTAATGTATTATGTTTATGATTGCACAATCAACGAGATTTCATCTGAACTTAATATATCTAAGCAAGCAGTATTCGACAACTTAAAGAGAGCAGAGAACAACTTAGAGGAGTTTGAAGCAAAACTTGAGTTAATAAAAAATGCAAAAAAAGAAGAAGCTAATAAAGAAATAAAAAATGAAAAAATAGAAAGAATTTTAGAAAGTATAGAAAAAGAAAGTCTAAGTGAAAACAATAATTTAAAAATTAAAGAGCTTAGAGAAATACTTTTTGACTAGGAGGTGGATTTTTGGTATTCGAAAGTTTATCCGATAAATTGCAAAATACTTTGCAAAATTTAAGAGGTAAAGGTAAATTATCTGAAAAAGATATTGACGCAGCAATGCGTGAGGTAAAACTTGCACTTCTTGAAGCTGACGTAAACTTCAGAGTTGTAAAAGACTTTGTTAAGACAGTAAAAGAAAGGGCTTTGGGAAAAGAAGTTTTAGAATCCCTAACTCCCGGCCAGCAAGTAATAAAAATTGTTAATGAAGAACTCACAAGTCTAATGGGTACTAGCGAGGTTAAAATTGACTTCTCAAAGAAACCAACAGTTATAATGATGTGTGGTCTTCAAGGTGCAGGTAAAACTACTACAAGTGGTAAGCTTGCCAATAAATTAAAAAAAGATGGAAAGAGACCTCTTTTAGTTGCTTGTGACGTTTACAGACCAGCAGCTATAAAACAACTTCAAGTTGTGGGTGAGTCTGTTGATACTCCAGTATTTACTATGGGAGATAAGATTTCTCCAGTTGATATTTCAAAGGCAGCCCTTGAGCATGCCAAGAAAAATGGAAATGATGTTGTCATCATAGATACTGCAGGTAGACTTCACATAGATGAAGCCCTTATGAAAGAGCTTCAAGATATTCACGAGGCACTTGAGCCATCTGAAGTTCTTCTTGTCCTTGATGCAATGACAGGTCAAGATGCAGTAAATGTGGCTGACACATTTGACGACATGTTGAAGTTAACAGGTGTTATCTTAACTAAACTTGATGGTGATGCCAGAGGTGGTGCTGCACTATCAATTAGGTCAGTTACAGATGTTCCTATTAAGTTTATCGCCAGTGGCGAAAAAATGGACAACATTGAAGTCTTCCACCCAGATAGAATGGCTTCAAGAATACTTGGAATGGGAGATGTGCTCTCCTTAATCGAAAAGGCACAATCAGCTGTTGATGATAAAAAGGCAAAGGAACTTGAAGAAAAACTTAGGAAGTCAACTTTCACTTTTGAAGATTTCCTAGACCAAATGCAACAAATGAAAAATATGGGGCCACTTGAAGACATAATAGGAATGATTCCTGGTATGAACAGCAAGGCTCTAAAGGGTATTAGCTTACCTGATAATGAATTTGCTAAGGTAGAGGCTATTATTCTTTCCATGACAAAGAAGGAAAGACAAAAGCCAGAAATTATAGATTCTTCCAGAAGGAAGAGAATAGCAAAGGGATCTGGAACTAGTCCAGCCGATGTAAACAAACTGATTAAACAGTTTAAGGACATGAGAAAGATGATGAAACAATTTGGAAACATGTCCAAGACAATGGGAAAGAGAAAGTTTAAATTACCTTTTTCCTTTTAAGTTAGCTTATATATTTTAATATATAAATTTTTTTGTGGAGGTGAATAATTTGGCAGTTAAAATTAGACTTAGAAGAATGGGTGCTAAGAAAAAACCCTTTTATAGAATAGTTGTAGCAGACTCTAGAAGTCCTAGAGATGGAAAATTCATCGAGGAGATTGGTTATTATAACCCACTTACAACTCCTAAGGAAGTTGTTGTAGATGCAGAAAAAGCTAACAACTGGATTAAGAATGGCGCAAAACCTACTGATACAGTTGACAGACTTTTCAGAGAAAACTCAGTGTACAGCGCTGGTGCAAACTCAAATAATACAGCAGAAGCAAGTGAATCAGAAGCTACTGAATAACAGTATGTTTGGAGGACCAAATGGTTGAATTAATTGAATATATTGCTAAATCTTTAGTTGACGATCCTTCTTCAGTTGATGTGGCAATGACTAAGAATGATAATTCAATTGATATTACTCTTAAAGTTGCATCAAATGATATGGGAAAAGTTATTGGCAAACAAGGCAGAATTGCTAAGGCAATAAGAGCAATTTTAAAAGCTGTTTCACTAAAAGAAGATGTAAAGGTTAATTTGGAAATTGAAGAATATTAAAGATTCAATTACTTGCATTGGTAAAATAATTAATACTCACGGTATTAAGGGAGAACTTAAGGTTGATCCTTATACCTTTGACAAAAAGAGGTTTTCTAAACTTGAAAGTGTATTTGTAGGCGAAGATTTAAAAGAATTTTTTCTTAAAAAAGTTCGAGTTAATGATTTTGTCTATTT
>OHAU01003896.1_pt1 | contig 11097 bp, 10 predicted proteins | sample 1577181 | NCBI WGS metagenome assembly OHAU01 (sample SAMEA3541472, study PRJEB24748) | human gut metagenome | biome: human gut; feature: human-associated habitat; material: faeces | place: China | collected 2012
ATAACACAAAATAAAAGTGACATGGTGAACTGATTGAAATGCTTCTGATTTTTGTGATGATAAGTAAAATTACTAACTAAATTCGCCCTTGCTGTCAGCCAGACATCGTACGATATTGTATTGCCTTCCCCTTCTAAAACTTCGTTTCCCAACCCATGATAACGTTCTAATGTGATATCCATTTTTCTGCCTCCTCGATATTGCTCCTGATTTGTCTCTGTTTTTATTATATCCCGCATTTTCTTCAAATAGAATAGAGAAAATGCTTTCTATATTGCAAATAATGCTCTATACTGAAAGTATCTTATTTTTCAGGAGGTTATTATGGGCAGATACAATAAGAGGGGATACTTAAACAGTGACTTTAAGATTTTTCATCTGACTGATCAGATTTCCACAGAATTTGAATTTCATTACCACGAATTCCACAAAATCACGATTTTTATTTCCGGTAATGTGCAATACTTTGTAGAAGGAAAGACATATCCTTTGCAACCTTACGACATTGTCCTCGTAAACCGGAATGATATCCACAGGGTTCAGGTGGATCCTTCTCTTCCCTATGAACGGATCATCGTCTATATTTCTCCCGGTTTTATTGATGCCTACCGGACTGATGACTATGATCTTTCCTATTGTTTTGAAAAAGCAAAAAAAGAACATTCCAATGTGCTGCGCATTCATTCTCTTGAAAAAAGCTCTCTTTTCAAGATCACGAACCGCCTGGAACGTTCTTTTTCTGATACGGAATATGCCGGCAGTCTGTACCGGCAGATCTTATTTTTGGAATTTATGATCCACCTCAACCGGGCTGCCATTAAAAACCGGGTAGAATTTCTGGACACCAGTCTGTACAATCCGAAGATCGTCGATCTGATCCAGTATATCAACCAGCACCTGACAGAATCTCTGGACGTAGATTTTCTCTCTTCCCGGGTTTATCTGAGCAAATATTATATGATGCGCCTCTTCAAAGCGGAAACCGGATATACCATCGGAAATTATATCACCTACCGCAGGCTTTTGCTTGCCCGCACTTTGATCCTGGATGGGATGCCGATCACGCAGGCCTGCCTTGCAAGCGGCTTTCAGGATTACTCCACATTTTCACGAGCCTACAAAACAGAATTTCACGAACCACCCAGAACGCTTTTCCATCACTCTGACTGAGATGTCTCAAACAGAATTTCCATCCGTGTTCCTTTTCCGGTATCACTCTCCACACTTACCTTTGCATTGTGAAGCAGCGCTCCATGCTTCACGATGGAGAGTCCCAGCCCTGTGCCGCCCCGCTCTTTGGAATGACTTTTATCCACTCTGTAGAACCGCTCAAAGATTCGCTCCTGATGCTCTTTCGGTATCCCGATCCCGGTATCATTCACCTGAACTTTTGGGCCATTCAGTGTGCTGCCTATCCAGACAGAGACACTTCCGCCCTCTACATTATATTTGATCGCATTCTCACAAATATTATAGATCATCTCATCCAGGATCTGCCGGATTCCCACATAGGTTACCGGCTCTCCTGAAAGAGAAACATGAACATGCTTCATACTTGCCTGCATGGACAGTCTGCTGATAATCTCTCTGCTCAGTTCGTAAAGATCTACTTCTTCTTTTTCAATCTCTACGGAGCCTTCATCCAGTTTGGATAATTTTATGATATCTTCGATCAATGTGATCAGGCGTTTTGCTTCTTTGTAAATCCGCTCTGAAAAATTGGGAATATCCTCCGGACGGACCAGTCCGTTTTTCATGATCTCCGCATAGCCGGAAATCGAAGTCAGCGGCGTTTTCAATTCGTGAGAGACATTTGCGGAAAACTCTTTTCTCATATCTTCCACTGCCGCTTTTTCTTTGTTCCGTCTGTCCATCGCAGTCAACAGCGGCCTTAATTCTTCATAGACCACATTTTCCAGCGGATGCTCAATATCCAGTTCATTGATCGGACGAATCAGCCGTTCTGTCTGCCAGCGCCCGAGAATCCATGCAAATATCATCATCACAACTGCCAGTACCCCGATCACCGGAAGTGTATCTCTTGCCATAGCTCCCAGATTGTCCATCGTCTTTGCCACGCGAAGTACAGAGCCATCCTGCAGAAGGATCGCATAATAATACATCTCTTTTCCTACGGTTCCGGATACGCGGACATCCTCACCGGTTCCATTTGCAAGCGCCTCTTTTACCTCCGGACGTTTGCTGTGATTTTCCAGTGTTTCTGCATCATTTCCTGAGTCATAAAGCACTTTTCCCTCCGTACTGATTCTCGTAACCCGGGTTTTTATATCCACTCCGTCCATTTCTTTCAGATACGCTGGTCCCGAAATATCGACAGCAGTCCGAATATACCTGGCTTCCTGATTCACTTCTTCTTTTAGCAGCATCAGGTTCTTCTGATACATAACCAGTGTCAAAAGTCCATAAAAAATCAGGATCGTCACAAACAGAACAAGAAGCATACTTCTCTGGATCTTAGCCTTCATTGCCTCCTCCTATTCTGTAGCCGACTCCCCGTACAGTCTTGATAATATCACCTTTTTCTCCCAGCTTCTGTCTGAGTGTCCGCACATGCACATCTACTGTTCTTGTCTCTCCATCAAAATCATATCCCCAGATATCCTCTAAAAGCTGATCTCTTGTCAGTACGATATTCTGGTTTCTCATCAGTCTCTCCAGGAGCTCAAATTCTTTGAGTGTCAGTGTCACAATATCTCCTGCCACTTTCACTTCATGCTTTTTCACATCTACACTGACTCCGTTGACTGACAGCATATCCTGCTCCTGCACTCTGCCGGATCTTCGAAGAACTGCTTTGATTCTTGATACCAGCTCCATCATTCCGAAAGGCTTGGTCACATAATCATCCGCTCCCGAATCCAGACCGATCACCTTGTCATACTCTGCACCCTTTGCAGTCACCATGATTACCGGAATGTCCTTTGTCTTTGCGGAATTCTTCAGCTTTTTCAAAAGCTCCAGACCATCCTCACCCGGAAGCATGATATCAAGCAAAATAAGCTCTGGCGTATCAAACGCCAAAGCTTCCATAAATGCCGTGCCTTCTGCAAATCCCTTTGCCTTAAGACCGGTCGTCTCCAGAGTGTAAATGACCAGTTCGCGGATATTGTCATCATCTTCCACGCAATAAATCATATCTTTTCTCCTTTTTACACTTATACATTCACTCCGTTTCGGTGTACTCCTGTAATGGAAAATTCCACCCACTCTGCAATATTGGTCGCATGATCTCCGATACGCTCCAGATATTTTGTCACCATGATCAGATCCACGATCCGGCTGCCCCGCTGCCCTTTATTGATCGCGATATAATTTACCATCTCTTCCCGGATATCGTCAAAGAGGCGATCCACTTTATCATCTTCCAGCATGACCTGGCGCGCAAGCTCCAGATCTTTCTGTACATACGATGTGACGCTGTCGCGCACCATCTTACTTACAACAGATGCCATTCTTCCGATATCCTTGATATCTACGCTTTCCTCTGTATTGGCTGAAATTACGATTTCTGCAATATCTGCCGTCTGATCTCCGATTCGCTCCATATCTGTGATCATCTTCAATGCCGCTGAGATTCTTCTCAGATCCTTTGCCACCGGCTGCTGCTGTAAGAGCAGTTTCAGACAAAGCTTTTCAATATCTTTTTCCATCTCATCAATCTCAGCATCTGCATTGATCACTGCCTTTGCCTGCTCCATACTTCCATCGCTCAACGCCTTTGTCGCATTCGCGATCGCACTCTCACACAACTCACCCATATGAATAAGCTGCTCATCCAGTATCTGTAGCTGTCTGTCAAATTTGTTGCGCATAAATTAACCAAACCTCCCTGTAATATAATCTTCCGTTCTCTTATCAGACGGAATGGAAAACAATTTTTCTGTATTGTTGTACTCAATCACTTCTCCAAGAAGGAAAAAGGCTGTGTTATCCGACACACGTACCGCCTGCTGCATGTTATGTGTTACCATAACAATAGTATAATCTTTTTTCAGTTCCATCGCAAGGTCTTCTATCTTCGATGTAGAGATCGGATCCAGAGCGGATGTCGGCTCATCCATCAAAAGTACTTCCGGTTCTACTGCAAGCGCTCTGGCAATACAGAGTCTCTGCTGCTGTCCTCCGGACATTCCCAACGCACTTTTTTTCAGACGGTCTTTACACTCATCCCAGATTGCCGCATTTCGCAGTGACTTTTCTACAATATCATCCAGTTTTGCTTTGGAACGGATTCCGTGTGTTCTCGGTCCATAGGCGATATTGTCATAAATGCTCATTGGAAACGGATTTGGTTTCTGAAATACCATTCCCACCCGCTTACGCAACAGGTTCACATCCATTCCTTTGAAGATATTCTGTCCGTCCAGAAGGATCTCACCATCGATGCGGCATCCTTCCACCAGATCATTCATGCGGTTGATGGACTTTAATAACGTGGACTTTCCGCATCCACTCGGTCCGATAAACGCTGTAATTTTATTTGCCTCTATTTCCAGATTGATATTTTTGAGTGCTTTAAAATCTCCATAATATAAATCCAGGTTTTTCACACTGATCTTCCCCATTGTTTATTCCTTTCTCTCTATGCTTTTGTCAGTTTTTTCGCGATTACGCTCGAAATCGTATTAATTCCGACTACAAGTATCAGAAGAATGACTGCTGTTGCATATGCCTGATCCATGTACAGTCCTTCACTGGACAGATTATACATATGAACTGCCAGAGTTCTTCCAGAACCAAAAACATTTGACGGTACCTGTGCAACAGTACCTGCTGTATAGATCAGCGCCGCTGTTTCTCCCACAATTCTTCCGACCGCCAGGATGATTCCCGCTAAAATTCCAGGAATTGCCGACGGGAGTACAATCTTAAATACGGTACGCAGCTTTCCTGCTCCCAGTCCAAAGCTTCCCTCCCTGAAGGAATCCGGAACTGCTTTTAACGCTTCTTCTGTTGTTCTCATGAGCACCGGCCAGCAGGGAAAATCCCCATCCTAATGTATTGACAAAAAACAGCATTCCGAACAATCCATATACGATGGAAGGGATTCCCGAAAGTGTCTCTGTTGTCAGACGGATCACTTCCACAAATTTATTTCCTTTCCCTGCATATTCTACAAGGAAGATCGCAGAGAAGATTCCAAACGGAACCGCGATCAGCAAAGAAAGCAACGTCATGATAATCGTATTGATCAAAGCCGGCATCAAAGAGGCATTCTCAGATGTATATTCTAACGCGAACAAAGACGGTTTGATATGCGGCACTCCGTTGATCAGAATATAAGCGATCAAAAACAGCAGAACCGCAAACGTGATAATTGCTCCCAGCATCACCAGAAGCATTACAATAAATGAACCCGGATGTTTTAAATAGCTTTTCAGCTTTTCTCCGATTCCAGTCTGATTACTCATGTTCTGTCCTCCTTTTCAGCATTGCCACACTGAAGTTGATGATCAGGATGAACACAAATAATACTACACCTGTCGCGATCAGCGCTTCCCTGTGCAGACCTGTCGCATATCCCATCTCCAGTACGATATTTCCTGTCAGCGTACGCATTCCCTGCAGGATATTTTGTGCAATTCTCGGCTGATTTCCCACGATCATGATAACTGCCATGGTCTCTCCGATCGCACGTCCGATTCCCAGCACGATCCCTGCCAGTACTCCGGATTTTGCAGCCGGGATCACAACTGTAAAAATACTTCTCTCATGGGTTGCTCCCAGAGCCAGTGCTCCTTCATAATAATGAATCGGCACAGCGCGGATCGCACTCTCTGTGGTTCCGATGATTGTCGGCAGGATCATCATTCCCAGAATGATCGACGTAGTGAGAAGTCCTTTTCCGTCTCCTGCTTTTTCCACGATTCCCATCTGTTTTAATGTTCTTCCGAACTCCCGTACCATTGGCACCAGTACGACCAGACCGAAGAATCCATACACAACGGAAGGAATTCCTGCCAACAGCTCTGTTGCTGCTTTCAGCGGTCTGTATATTTTTTTCGGGCAGTACATTGCCATAAATACAGATGTCAGAATTCCGATCGGCACTCCGAACACGATCGCACCTGCTGTTACATATAAGCTTCCGATGATCATCGGGAAGATTCCAAACAGATTATTGTTCGGTCTCCACAGTTCTCCGGTAATAAATTTTACGAACCCGATTTCTCTGATTGCAGGGACTCCATTTGCAAACAAAAAGATACAAATGAGAGCTACCGCCAGTACAGAAGTACAGGCGGCTATCAAGAATACTCCCTGCATGAATTTTTCAGTCCATGCTTTTGATCTCATTCTTCTTTCCTCTTATTAATTATTCAGTTACTTCATCCCAGGTATAAGTTTCTCCTGTGTAGATGGATTTCACCTGGTCAGAACTTAACTCTTCTGTCGGGTTGTCATTGTTTACGATCACTGCGATTCCGTCGGTTGCGATCACCGTTGCCTGTAATCCCTGTCCCACTTCTTCCTCTTTCAGTTCACGGGATGCCATACCAATATCATAGCTTCCTTCCAGAGTCGATGTCATACCTGTTGTGGAATCAGATGTCTGCAGCTCAATCTTTGCATTCGGATTTACACTTTTGTATGCCTCGATCAGTTTTTCCATAACCGGTGATACAGAAGAAGATCCTCCTACTACTGCGCTTCCTGACGGTTTTGTTCCATCATATGCTTTTGTATCGGCAACCGGAATATAACCGTTGTCTGCTACGATTTTCTGACCTTCTGTACTCATGATATAGGTGATGAAATCATTTGCAACTTCATTATCAGCGCCTTCTTTTACTGCAATATTAAACGGTCTTGATACTTTGTAAGAACCATTTTCGATATTTTCTTCTGTTGCTTCTGCTCCATCAATCTTAAGCGCTTTTACACTCTCATCCAGAGATCCCAGAGATACATATCCGATGGCATACTCATCCCCTGCTACTGTTGTAAGCATAACAGATGTATTATTTGTAACCTGTGCATCCACAGTTGTCATATCTACTTTTTCTCCGTCAACTTCCTGTTGAATACCAAACAGCTCTACGAAAGCTCCTCTTGTTCCAGATCCATCTTCTCTGGATACAATCGTGATATCATTGGAAGAATCCCAGTCACTGGACGCACTTCCTGTCTTTGTTCCTTTATCAGCAGATGCATCATCTCCAGAACCACATCCTACTGCCAGTGCTGCTACCATACCTACTGTTGCCAAAACTGCGATAAACTTTTTCATTTTCATTTTACTTAATCTCCTTTTTTTCAAAAGTGTTTTTTCTTTTCTCCACAGTTAGCAATGATACAGAAGAATTGTAAAATATATCATCATCTGAATGTTAAATCTATGTAAAATCACCTTTCTTTTCCTTGTTAAGTTTTTGTAAAATATGAAAAAAACTGCGCAAAAACGGGGCATTTGCCGCTTTTTTGCAAATGCCCCGCTCTCTTTGTTTTGTAAAATCCCCTATTCTGCCGTCAAAATCTCTTCTGCGATATTTCTCGCATGATCCGAGATTCTCTCAAGACATACCAATGCATCCAGGAATACGATTCCGGATTCCGTGCTGCACTCATTTCTTGCCAGACGCTTCATATGTGCCGTACGCAGTGCGATCTCCAGCTCATCTGCCTGACTCTCTTTTTCAATGACCTTCATCGCCTTTTCTTTGCTGCGCTCTTCCAGTGCCTCGATCGCATACCGGAAGCAGTCGATACAGACGTCTTCCATCTGCTGGATCTCTTCTCTTGCGATCTCGGAGAAGGATGCTTTCTGATCTTTGAGATTCTCTGCAAATTCAGAAATATTTTCACAGTAATCGCTGACACGCTCGATATCCGATACGATCTGCAGGATACTCGCCACCTCCTGATGCTCCTTCTCATTGATGGAAAGTGTATTCAGTTTAATCGCATACTCTGTGATTCCTTTGCACAATCCGTCTGCGATTGTCTCTTCCTCCCGGATCTTTTCTATCTCCTCACGCTTCTTGGTGATCAGCACATCTCTTGTACGATCCATGGTTCCCCGCACAACATGTCCCATTCTTACCATCTCGCTGACTGTAGACTGGAGCGCAATGCTTGGTGTCTCCAGCATTCTGTCGTCCAGAAGTACCTGTCCTTCATCCACATCGTCAGAATCTTCTCTCTCCAGTTTCTTCGCCAGCTTAATGATCCAGTCAGATACCGGGAAGAGCAGGATCGTCGTTCCGATATTAAAGATCGTGTGAACTGTACTGATCTCTGTCTGTGTGATCAGGCCTTCTCCAAATCCCGGATTGATCACTTTAAAGAATACAATTGCAACAACGCTGAAGATGATCGTACCGATGATGTTGAACAACAGATGCATCACAGCTGCTGTCTTTGCTGTCTTCTTTGCCCCGATACTGGACATGATGGCAGTCACACAGGTACCGATATTCTGTCCCATGATAATGTAAACAGCCGCATTAAACGGAACCAGCCCTGCTGCCGCAAGACTCTGTAAGATTCCCACTGATGCAGATGAACTCTGAATCACAGCTGTAACAAGCGCACCGGCCACGATTCCAAGGAACGGACTGTGTCCGAGTGTTACAAACAGATTGCAGAATGCCTCTGACTGCTGCAGCGGCTCGACTGCATCTGACATCGTCGTAATACCGATGAATAAGATACCAAATCCCACAATGATACTGGAAATATCCTTTGTAGAACGTCTTTTTCCTGTCAGCATCACAATCACACCGATCATAACTGCCACCGGTGCAATATTCGCCGGGCTGAGCGCTTTTGCCCACTCGACACTGGATACCAGCCATCCGGTCACCGTGGTACCGATGTTGGCTCCCATGATCACTCCCATCGCCTGGGTAAGATTCATGATCCCTGCATTTACAAATCCGACTACCATCACTGTCGTAGCGGATGAACTCTGAATGACAGCTGTAATAAAAGCACCGAGCAAAACCCCAAAAAACTTATTCTTTGTCAGTACCTCCAGCAGACTCTTCATCTTGCTGCCTGCTGCATTCTCCAATCCCTGGGCCATGATCTGCATACCATAGATAAACATACCCAGTCCCCCGATAAATGGGAGAATAATGCTCACGTAATCCATACGTTTCCTCCTGTAATAAACCCTTTATAAAATTTTCCGCACTATTACGATAACATTATACTCGACAAAAAACAACAAAATCTTTACATTTCCTTAACATAAAGACACGGTGTCTATTTTTTCATCTTCGGTTCAAAGATATGAGATGCCAGATAACCGAAAATTAATGCTGCTGAAATTCCCACAGCACTGGCTTTAAAACCACCCATAAAGATTCCCAGAAACCCATTTTTCTCAACGGCTTCTTTGACACCGTTCCACAGTACGTTTCCGAATCCAAGGAGCGGTACGCTCGCTCCCGCTCCTGCAAATTTCTGAAATGGTCCGTAAATATTCAAAAATCCAAGCACTGCGCCGCTGCATACAAGCAGCACCATGATCCTTCCCGGCATCAACTTGGTCCGGTCCATCAAGACCTGTACCGCCGCACAGATCAGACCTCCCACCCAGAACGCATGTACATATTCCATCTTAATCTCCTCCTTTTCTCAGCAATGTTCCAGCACGATTCCATGTGCAATTCCCGGAACACTTGCCCCTTCGTTGTAACTGACCGTAGACATCAGGGCACCTGTCGGTACAAAGAGTACCCGTTTCCATTCCCCTTTCTGTATCTTTGGAAGAATGTAGGCGGAAAGCGTCACTGCCGCACAGCCGCAGCCACTTCCTCCCGCATGCGTATCCTGTTTCTCCTGATCAAAGATCTTCATTCCGCAGTCCAGGTGTCTGTCCCGCATCTGATGCCCGTTCTTACTCATAAAATCCAGTAAAATACTCTGTCCGATATACCCGAGATCTCCTGTAATGATCCGGTCATAGCTGGTCGGACTTCTTCCGAAGTCCTTCAGATTTGTTAAAATGGTATCTGCCGCTGCCGGCGCCATACACGCTCCCATATTCTGGGAATCCTTCAGTCCATAGTCCACAATTTTCCCAACCGTCACGCCTGTGATCCTCACATGGCTTTTCTGTCTGCCTACCAGAAATGCGCCGCTTCCCGTCACCGTCCAGCTGGCAGATAAGGGACGCTGGGACGCATACCCCAGCGGAAACCGAAATTCCTTTTCCGCGCTTCCAAAGTGGCTGGAAGTCACTGCCAGCATATATTCCCCATACCCGGCTGCCACGCTCATAGCAGAAAGAGCAAGTGCTTCTCCGGATGTAGAACAGGCTCCGTACAATCCGAACATGGGAATCTGTAATTCTTCCACCCCCATAGAAGTGGCAATTCCCTGACGCAGAAGATCTCCGCCATACAGATAGCGCACATGCTTTGCATCCACATGTGCTTTTCCAAGTGCCAGTACACATGCTTCTTTCTGCATGGTACTCTCTGCCTCCTCCCATGTTTTTGCGCCAAAAAGATCATCCTGGTTCACCATATCAAATAACTTTCCAAGGGGACCTTCTGCCTCTTTGCTTCCCGCTACACAAGCACTGCTGATCAAATAGGGAGCTTCCCCGAAACTGATGCTCTGACTGCCTCTGATCTGATTCATCTTCTCTCCTCTTTTCTTCCTGTTTTTGCAAATTCTTTCTGCTGTTAGTATGCATCTCACCAGATGAAATATACATCCGATTGAAAATCTTTCCGGTGACAGAATATTTTTCCGTTTTTTTCGGATACTATGAAATAAGAAAAAGGAGGCGATAGTTTTGAAGCAGACAGAAAAAGAAAAACGACAGCAGCAATATGAAGACTATGTAAAAAAGAAAACACCGGTGCACAATGTTTATCTGAACATGGCAAAAGCCTTTCTCACTGGAGGAATTGTCTGTGTGATCGGACAAGGTATTTATAATTATTGTGAAATGATCGGACTGAGCAAAGACCACTGCAGCAACTGGACTTCTCTTTCACTGATCTTACTGAGTATCATCCTCACCGGAGTTGGACTCTATCCAAAGATCGCAAAATGGGGAGGAGCTGGTGCATTGGTTCCCATCACCGGCTTTGCCAACTCGGTGGCAGCTCCGGC
>OHAU01003897.1_pt1 | contig 11091 bp, 7 predicted proteins | sample 1577181 | NCBI WGS metagenome assembly OHAU01 (sample SAMEA3541472, study PRJEB24748) | human gut metagenome | biome: human gut; feature: human-associated habitat; material: faeces | place: China | collected 2012
TAACATGCAGGCTGTCTATGTTTACAGCCATGTTGTCGTTGAACGCTTTCTTCAGTTGGCTTATTGTTATCTGCATTTTTTTGTTTCCTTTCGTTTATTGTCTTTTAAAACAATCGTTTTTTTAGCAATCGTTTGTTGTCTTTAAAAGCAATCGCTTGTTATCGTTAAAAACAAATTACATGTACATTCTTATAAACTCATCTTATATACGTTTGTCTCTTTTGCCTCAAAGCCAATGCTTCTATAAAGGGCGTTGGCTGCTATGCGCGATGGACGAGAGGTGAGCATCAGCTGGCAAGGGCCGTTGTCTTCAGCAAACTGGATGACGTGGTTTATCAGGAGTTTGCCGAAAGAGTGGCCGCGCCAACTGCTGTCTACAACGAGGTCCTCGGCCCATGCCTTGCGTCCCGTTGGGGTGGTGTAGAAGGCGAGGGTTATCATACCGGCTGTCTGGCCGTTGACAGCGAGGATGAAGAGATGGCTGTCCTTGCTTGAGGCTATGGCTTTCAGGTCGTCAAGACCGAAAGGGTGGGGCGTGGTGCTAAGCTGCGGCAGCAAGGCGGCAATGGCGTTGGCAAGCTCTGGCGTGGCCTCTGTTGCCTCGTATATGTTTATGTCTGTGCGCATGTCGTTATTTTAAAACAAATGTCGTTATTTTAATTTTATCGTTTATATGTTGCGAAAGTAATGATTTTTGTCCATATTGGCAAATAATGTCTTGGATATGTCAAGAAATTGTAATCAGAAAACAGAAAATCGTTTTATCATTTTGTCGGTTGTATATTTTTTTTTAATTTCGCGCATAAATTTTCAAATTTCAATTTTTAGGTATAACATATTGCAATTCTTATGGGAGGCATCTTCGGAACCATTTCCAAAAAAAGCTGTGTTGCAGATCTGTTCTACGGAACCGACTACAACTCGCATCTCGGTACACGTCGTGGCGGCATGGCGATGTATAGTAAAGAAAAGGGTTTTGTGCGCTCTATCCACAACTTGGAGAGTTCGTATTTCAGAACAAAGTTTGAACCCACGCTTGACCGCTTCGAAGGAAGCACGGCGGGTATAGGTGTTATTAGTGACACGGACGCACAGCCGCTCATAATAAATTCGCACCTCGGACGCTTTGCCATCTGCACGGTGGCAAAGATTGCCAACATCAATGAGCTTACTGACGAGTTGCTCTCGAAGAACATGCATTTTGCAGAACTGTCGCAGAGCTCAACGAACCAGACGGAGCTTGTGGCTCTGCTGCTCATACAGGGCAAGACCTTCAAGGAGGGCATAGAGAACGTCTATCATCACATAAAGGGCTCTTGCACGATGCTCATCTTGACAGACAACTCCATTATTTGTGCCCGCGACTCTTGGGGACGCACACCTATAATAATAGGCAAGAAAGACGGAGCTTATGCTGTGTCGAGCGAGTCGACATCGTTCCCTAACCTCGATTTTGAGGAATGTTATAATGTGGGACCTGGCGAGATCGTTAGCCTGACGGCTGACGGCATGACGCAGATGCGTGAGCCAAACAAGAAGATGCAGATCTGCTCGTTCCTGTGGGTCTATTATGGTTTTCCGACCTCTACCTACGAAGGCAAGAACGTGGAGGATGCCCGATTCGCCAATGGTTACAATCTGGCAAAGACAGATGATGTGGAGGTCGACTGTTGTAGCGGCATTCCTGACTCGGGCACAGGCATGGCCATGGGTTATGCTGCGGGCAAGGGTGTGCCTTATCAGCGCTGCATAGCCAAGTACACTCCCACATGGCCGCGCTCGTTCACACCTTCTAACCAGTCAATGCGCTCGTTGGTTGCAAAGATGAAGCTCATCCCCAACAAAGCCATGCTTAAGGGCAAGCGCGTGCTGTTCTGCGACGATTCTATTGTGCGTGGCACACAGCTTCGCGACAACGTTAAGGTGCTGTTTGACAAGGCCGGCCTGAAAGAATGTCACATGCGCATAGCCTGTCCGCCTCTTGTCTATGGCTGTCCGTTCATCAACTTCACCTCGTCAAAGAGCGACATGGAGCTGATAACACGCCGAATAATTGAAAGGTTTGAGGGTGACGCAAACAAGAATCTTGAGAAATATGCCACTACCGACTCGCCTGAGTATAAGCGCATGGTGGAGGCCATCCGTCAGGATCTTGGTCTCACAACGCTCAAGTTTAACACTATAGAGCAGCTCATCGAGGCCATTGGCTTGCCAAAATGTAAGGTCTGCACCCATTGTTTCGATGGCAGCAGCGCTTACACACTCAAAGAGAATGCCGACGAGTAAAACACACACACCATACCCTCACACGTTTAGTGGGTGAGGCTTGCATAACGGAAAAGGAGAAGACTTTTGTTTAGACGAGGTCTTCTCCTTTTCTATATTTCTCTGTCATTTCTATAACGACCATTGGTTTTCATATCTCAGAATAAACAAGTTCTCCGTCAATTCGTTCCGATTTCATTACGAAAAGTCGGTCTACCGTTATAGATGTTTCGGGAACGTCAATGTCTGTAACGATGGTTGACGGTTGCCTGACAAGGGATATGTGAGGATAGAAAGTCATGGCGCAGAAACCGACATCGTTGGCTGCGAGACGTTCGCGTAGCTTGTTGGCAACGGTCGTGACGGGCTCTTTCTCCTTTATCCCGCACCAGATGACGCCTGTTTTCGTGGGAAACGTTCCAAGCTCGCCCAAGGTCATTGTGAAAGGCTTAAAGGTCACTTCACTCACAGCTTTATAAATGTTTTGAAGATCATATTTCTCGCCTATGAAGGCAAGGGTTAGGTGAAGGTTGTTATAAGGGCAATAGTTGCCCTTGACGCCTTTTGTTCTTAAGGCGTTCTGAATGTTGACTAACGTGTTCTTGACATCATCGTTAAAACGTATTGCAATAAAAATGCGTGCCATGTCGTGTTATGGTTTTTGTTCTTTTTTTAACTTCGGTTCTTTACAGAAAGAAAATGTTTGGCTGAGGCAAAAGAATGAATAAATATACAGAAAACAGAGTTCCGGTGTATAAATATCCAAAACTGCGGTCGTAAGCGTTTATGGGCGTTTATCTTTCTGTTTTCAAAAATATCACGGGTTTTACTTATTGTTTTTGTTAACAACTCTTAAAAGGAGGGCGGTTTTGTCAAAGGGCCTCTTTGAGGCTGTCAAAGGGCCTTAATGAGCTCCTCAAAGAGCCTCTTTGAGGACGTCAAAGAGGCACTTTCAAATCGTAAGTTGGGCACTTTGAGAACAGCACTAAAAAAGAGGCTGAAAATGAATAAATATGCAAAAACATTTTCCATGAAATAATGGCGCTTTTTGTCACTTTATTTCTTTTTTTCTCCTTGTTTAGGCATTCTTTTACCTCCCATTCTCATCTTTCTTTCACCCTCTTTCGCCTCTTTACTTTTTCTCCATCTCTTTCTCAATCTTCATCTTCATCTTCATCTTCATCTTCATCTCCATCTCCATCTCCATCTCCATCTCCTTCTCCATCTCTATCTCCATCTCCATCTCCTTCTTCTTTATCTCATCCCTTGTTCATGTTCAATTTCATCCTTTGTTCATGCGTTCAGCAAGCGCTTCGGCGAGATCTTGAGACGTTTGCAATCCGAGTTTTTTGCGTATGTTGGCACGTTGTGTGCTGATGTTCGATTCTGATTTGTTGAGAATGTTGCAAATCTCGCCTTGCTTCTTTCCTTGAAGGATGAGGCGGCAGATGTTGAGTTCTGATGGCGTGAAGTCGGGGAACACGCTTGCGATGTCATGCTTCTCAAGCTCTTGTTGCTTAAGAAACTCGGTCACGTTGTCAATGACGTTTTTTTGAGATGTGGCTCCCATGAGGCTGAGCAGATGAGTGGTCTTTGCCAAATCGTGCTTCTCAAGGGCGAGGGCAATATATGCCTTTACCTGCTTCTTGTTCAGACGAAGCACCTGAAGCAGCTCGGTCTCGTCGCGTTGAAGCGTTTTGTTGGCTTGCACAAGATATTCGGCATTCTTGGCTATTCTTATGCCTATGGCACTAATGAACAGCATGATGAGGAGGAGAATGAGGAAATAGTCGTGCAAAATTCTGTTGCCTGTCGCTGTTAGGCACACGATATATGTGCAAAGGGCTATGGCTGTGGTGAGCCTGCTGGTGAGAATGAGGTATGTTGCCAAAGAGAAGATGGTGTTGGCAGACAGGATAAGCATGTTGATGAGAATCATCGTCACGTCGTCTTTAATGTCGGGCGACAATGCTCCGAAAACGGTTTCAACAGCCAGGCAAAGCTGCAAAGACAGCGTCATGCACCCAATGGTTTTCACTATGCTCAGCCGCCGGGTGATGTATGCCACGGACAGAACGACAATTTCTGCCAGCATGATGCTGTTCATCGTGGTGTAAAACGGATGGAACGTGCCAGACAATCCTGTAATGTTGGTTAACAGTCCGCACGACAGGAACAGAGCGTAAAACACAAAAAGCACCTGCCGCTGCTGGTCAAGATAGTTGTCCTCGCGGTCAAGAAAGCGTTTTGTGACCTTCTTTATGGCTGTAAGAGCTTCTTTTGGCGAAGCTGCTTTGTTGTTCTTTTCTGGTTTTTTATTCATAGTAGGCGTATGGTCTTTTTGCAAAATTAAGTGTTTTATTCCTATTTTGACGTTTTTTGAGCTGCTTTTTTTGCTGTTTTCCTACAATTTGACGTTTTTTGAGGTACGTTTTAATTGTGCGATTGGTTTTAAAACACTAAATTTGCAAAAAGAAAATAGGAAACTAAACTATAATAAATGTTGACCCAAAGATGTGTCGACAATAAAAAGGTATTATTGGTCTTAACAAAAAAGGAGCCTTCGCCACATATAAAAGTGGCGAGGCTATGAAAAAAACATTTGAACAAATGACAGGCGTAAGCCTCTCATGCCAACACAAAAAACGATAAGATAGAACCATTCTAACCGTTTTGCGGTCACCGGGGATTAAGCCTTCTAACAGACAAGGCTTTTCCTCTGTGAGATGGGACAAGGGCTTTCCAAAGGTTTTCAGAAATGAGTTTTCTTCTGACAACAGTAACAGCGAAGCTATGTTTGTTTAATAATTTTATAGGCTTGTGTAAGTCATCTTTTCAAGAGTGATACAATGCCCCTCTCAATGTTGTTTTTGCTTCTGGTTGAGGGGGAGAAATAATTTTCTATAGATACCAGCTGTGAAGCTAAAAGAAAGTAAAAAAATAAGAAAATAGAAAAAGGCAAAAAAAGAAACAAAAGAAATCTTCTATGAAAGAAAAAGCCCGGATGAAGAGTGATTCTCCATCCGGGCTTGCTTCTTATTGTCGTTCTGTTATGTTTTGTTCTTTACACAAGTCCGCGACCGTGGCAGTTCTTAAACTTCTTGCCGCTGCCACAAGGACATGGGTCGTTGCGGCCAGGCAGCTTGTCGGCAACATAAGGCTGCTGTGGCTGCTTCTCGCGTGTGTCCTGATTGGCGGCAGCACGCTGTGCTTCATCCTCAAGGCTGTCCTTGCGTTCCTCATAACGCTTCTTTGGAGCCTGCTCCTCAGCAGGGGCTTCCTGTACCTCTTGCTGCTGAATTTCAGGAATCTGTCCGCGTGTGAGTATAGACGAGATGCGGTTGTTCATGTCGTTCACCATCGAGTCGAACAGCTGTGCGCTCTCAAGCTTGAAGATGAGCAACGGATCCTTCTGCTCGTATGATGCGTTCTGCACGCTGTGGCGCAGCTCGTCGAGCTGGCGGAGGTTCTCCTTCCAGCAGTCGTCGATGATGTGGAGCATCACGGTACGCTCAAACTGCTTTACAACGTCCTTGCCCTCTGTGCGGTAAGCCTCCTTGAGGTTGCAAGGAATCTGGTAAACGCGCTTGCCGTCTGTGATGGGCACCATGATGCGCTCGAACATGTTGCCTTGCTTCTCCTCAACGTCCTTGATGACGGGCCAAGCCACACCCTGTATGCGGTCTGTCTTGCGCTTGAATGTGGCCATTGCCTCCTGGAAGCAACGCTCTTCAAGGTCTGCATGCTTGGTGTTCTCAAAGTCTTCCTCTGTGAATGGACATTCCATGGCAAGAACCTTGAGGAACATCTCGTTCTTCTCGATGATGTTGACCACGCGGTCCCAGATGATGTTGGTGATGTCCATGCCGATGCGCTCGCCCATGAGAGCGTGACGACGCTTCTCGTAGATAACGGTACGCTGCTTGTTCATCACGTCGTCATATTCGAGCAGGTGCTTACGGATACCGAAGTTGTTCTCCTCAACCTTCTTCTGTGCGCGCTCGATGCTCTTCGAAATCATGGGGCTCTCGATACGCTCGCCATCCTTGAAGCCGAGCTTGTCCATAACTCGTGCTATGCGCTCGCTTGCGAACAGACGCATGAGCTTGTCCTCAAGAGACACATAGAACACAGAGCTACCTGGGTCACCCTGACGTCCTGCACGACCACGGAGCTGACGGTCTACGCGGCGGCTCTCATGACGCTCTGTGCCGATGATGGCAAGACCGCCTGCTGCTTTAACCTCGGGGCTGAGCTTGATATCGGTACCACGACCGGCCATGTTGGTGGCAATGGTCACGGCTCCGAGCATGCGCTCCTCAACGTGTTTGTTGCCATCTTCGTCGGTGATGGTCACGCGGCCCATGGCGCTACGGCCTGCTTCGGCCACGATCTCAGCCTCTTTCTGGTGATATTTGGCGTTCAACACCTGGTGAGGGATGTTGCGGAGCTTGAGCATGCGTGAAAGCAACTCTGAAATTTCTACTGATGTGGTGCCCACGAGCACGGGGCGGCCACTATTGCGCATGGCCTCAATCTCTTCGATGACGGCAGCATATTTCTCGCGGGCTGTCTTGTATACGCGGTCGTCCATGTCGACACGCAAGATGGGCTTGTTGGTAGGAATTTCTACAACATCGAGCTTGTAGATGTCCCAGAACTCGCCTGCCTCGGTAGAAGCGGTACCGGTCATACCGGAAAGCTTGTGGTACATACGGAAATAGTTCTGCAAGGTGATTGTTGCGAACGTCTGTGTTGCAGCCTCCACCTTAACATGCTCCTTTGCTTCTACAGCCTGGTGCAGACCATCGCTCCAGCGGCGGCCTTCCATTATACGGCCTGTCTGCTCGTCCACGATCTTCACCTCGCCGTCCATGACAACATACTCGTCGTCCTTGTTGAACATGGTGTAAGCCTTGAGCAGCTGCTGCAAGGTGTGCACACGGTCGCTCTGAACGGCATAGTGGTTGAGCATGTCGTCTTTCTTGTCAATCTTCTCTTGCTCGCTCAGCGTTGTAACGGTTTCAAGCTCCGACAGCTCTGTGGCGATGTCGGGCAGCACGAACAGATCCTTGTCGTTAACCTTGTTTGACAACCACTCTGTTCCCTTGTCTGTGAGATCGCAGCTGTTCTGCTTCTCGTCCACAACAAAGTAGAGAGGCTCCACACACTCGGGCATGCGGCGGTTGTTGTTCTCCATATAATATTCCTCTGTCTTGAGCATTCCGGCCTTTATGCCGTCCTCAGAGAGGAACTTGATGAGGGGCTTGTTCTTTGGAAGAGCCTTGTGTGAGCGGTAGAGAGCGAGGAATCCTTCGTCAACGAGCTTGCTGTCGTTCTTCTCGGTGCCTTCGCTGATCTTCTGTTTTGCTTCTGCCAGATATTGCGAGGCGAGCTTGCGCTGAACCTCAACAAGACGCTCTACGAGCGGCTGATACTGCTCAAACATCTGGTCGTCGCCCTTCTCAACAGGACCAGAGATGATAAGAGGTGTACGGGCATCGTCAATAAGCACCGAGTCGACCTCATCGACAATGGCATAATTGTGTGCACGCTGCACGAGGTCGGCAGGCGAGTGTGCCATGTTGTCACGAAGGTAGTCGAAGCCAAACTCGTTGTTTGTACCGAAAGTGATGTCGGCCATGTAGGCTCGGCGACGCTCGGGCGAGTTGGGACGATGCTTGTCAATGCAATCGACAGACAGACCGTTGAACATGTAGAGCGGTCCCATCCACTCCGAGTCACGCTTTGCAAGGTAGTCGTTTACGGTAACGACGTGAACGCCGTTGCCTGTAAGGGCGTTGAGGAACACAGGCAGGGTTGCCACAAGGGTCTTGCCCTCACCTGTTGCCATCTCAGCAATCTTGCCCTGATGCAAGGCGATACCTCCAAAGATCTGCACGTCATAGTGGACCATCTCCCATTTCAGGTCGTTTCCGCCTGCTGTCCAATGGTTGCGATATACGGCCTTGTCGCCGTCAATATAGATAAAGTCGTTCTTGGGGTTTGCTGCCAGCTGACGGTCGAAGTCGGTGGCTGTAACCACGGTCTCCTCGTTCTCGGCAAAGCGGCGTGCTGTGTCTTTCACGATGCTGAAGGCAATAGGCATAACCTCGTTGAGAGCCTTCTCATAGATCTCAAGTGCTTCTTTCTCCAACTTGTCGATCTCGCTGAAAATGCCTTCGCGCTCGTCGATGGGCGTTTCTTCAATCTTGCTTTTAAGATCAGCAATCTTCTGCTTCTGCTCGTTGGCAGAGTCTTGCACATATTTCTGTATCTCCTTTGTCTTGGCACGCAGTTCGTCGTTGCTTAATGCCTTGATTGCCGGATAAGCCTCTTTGACCTTTTCTACAAGAGGCTGGATGAGCTTCATGTCTCGGGTCGACTTGTTTCCGAACAATGATTGTAAAATCTTGTTGAAATTCATTGTGTTATTTGTTTTTTTTATTTTTCTTACTTTGTTGTGTTTTGCGTGTCGGCACCAAGATGTTCTTGGTCTGACAGCTTCTCTTCAACGTGGTTGCTCCACGTCTTATTCCTTTTTAGCGTGTAAAGGTACAAATATTTTTCCATTTATTGCGGCAATCGTCATATTAACCTTCGTTTTTGGGTCAATAATTGCCATAAAAATGTTAAATATTGCCTTTGACGGCTGCAAAATGTCATTGCAGCGGCGCAGACGAACATGCGTTCGGTGCCCTTATGCGGATGGCTTTGGCTATGGTAGGCGCAATGCGGTCTACCGTTGCAGGTGTTGATATGCGCTCCGCTTTGGTGTTGGCACCGTAGAAAATTATGGGGAATGGAACAAAGTCGGCCCGTGACGTGAACTGTTCGTTGTTGTCCTCGTTAAGCACCTTCCATCCTGGGGCAATCTCGAGCACCAAGTCGCCGCTTACAGAAGGGTTATAAGGACTGTCGTTCACGCTTCTCACGCCCGCTGTCTGCACGAGCAGTTCCTTTGAGCGAGTGATAACATCGTTGAAGCTCAAGCGTTTCTGCTCTATCAGTTTGCGGTCGAGATAAATCTGGTTGTGGTAGCAAGTCTCAACATATCGTGCCTGTCCGTAGATTGCACTAAGATACATGTTGAGCAAGTTTGCTGTGCGGGTAATATAAAAAGTTCCTGTCGGAATGTTATATTTCTTATAGTCTACAGGCTCGTCGTTTGTGTAGCCTGTGCTTGTGATGACAAACAAGACGTTGTCTTTGCCGATCTTGTTTTCAAAATAGCTTATTATGCGTGCCAGCGTCTTGTCAAGCTTCAGATAGGCAATCTCCATGTCTGTCTGCCAGTTGTTGAAGTCTTTGATCTTGGCTTCAAGCGTGAGCGACAGCATGTCGGTTATGTTGTCCTTGCCAAGGCCCATGCTTTCTGTGCATGCTTCGGCAAGTTGGGCTACGCCGTCGTTACCCGACTTGTAGCTTGCGCTGTTGAATGTTCTTAAAAGCGACTGAGAGGTGTTTGGATAATAGCTTGAGGTGGTCCAACGGCCGTCTTTCTCGTTTATCCAGAACGCTCCGTCGGCAGCATGGCCACCCGCCATCACGGAAGCGTCTTTGTCTATGGCCACGCTGTAGACCAAGGCTCTGCCTCGTGTAGCCACTTTCAGCTCGTCGCTTGTCGTCGATGTTGCCATCTTGGCAGGCGATTCGGTATATGTGGCGTCGTCTGTGCAGAACACGGGGCGCAGGGTGGAGCGGTCAAGCCATTGGCTGCTCACGATGTTGTTGTAATGGGGAGTGGTGCCTGTGGCCATGGAAGCTACGGCCGATGCTCTGTCAACAGGAGAGAACGGGTAGCTGGCAGCCTCGTAAACGCAGCCTCGCTCCAACAGTTTCTTGAAACCGTCGGAGGTGTAGAGCGGAGAGAAATGCTCTATATAGTCGGTCCGCAACTGGTCGATAGCAATATTGACCACCAGTCGTGGGGCCGGTTGTAGTGATTGTGCCTGTATGTTACCGCTGGCAAGAGCCGCAAGCAGGATTGTTGAAATATATTGTCTCATTGTCGTGAGTTCACGATTTTTTTGATGAATAATATTCTAATAAGCAAAGTTGATGCCACGATGAGCATTCCTTCCGCATAATGCTGAATTGCTGTCCCGATGAAGAAAAGACAGATAAAAATCAGCCAAATTGTCAGCCATCGGTTTGCTTTGTGCTTCCTGATGTCACGAACGGTGGGGTACAGGAACACGAGGTTGAGCGGATTGAGGAGCAAGATCTGCAAGTTAAGGTTCACGGTAGGGTGCTGAGAAAACACCATTGCCAAGAGAATGAGGCCTGCAACGCCGTCGGCCAACATGAGCGTGAGATCCCATGCCCACGTTATCTTCTTGCGCTTGTGGTCGGCAATACTGATCAATAACGTTATGGCGAACAGCAGAAAAGCGCAGTTGGTGGGAGAGAACGGAAATTCTTCTTTCACGGTCTGCGTGCCAGGCTCTATGGCCCATGAGGTGGCTGACACAAGAGGGCGCGTTGTGCCGTCTGTGTTCTTTATTCTTGCCTTCGCAAAATCGTCGCTCAGGCTCTTCGGCAGAAACTGCTGTTCTTCAAAGCTCGTGTGGCTGTCGGCCTTCACGCCAAGCAAGAGGTCGTTGCCGAAGCGGGCCCACGGGTGCTGGGCGGTGTAACGGTGTATCATCTCGCGGAACGATATGTAGGTTCCGTCTGCAGGGCTTGTGGAGTTGCCGGTGGCCTTGTCGTAGACAACCGAACCTTCAATACACCTTATTATAATATCGCGTGCGCGTGTTGTGCAGTTGTCATAAAAATAATTGTACCTGTAGACACGGTTCTCGGGACGGTAGTTTTCGTCGA
>OHAU01003908.1_pt1 | contig 11042 bp, 12 predicted proteins | sample 1577181 | NCBI WGS metagenome assembly OHAU01 (sample SAMEA3541472, study PRJEB24748) | human gut metagenome | biome: human gut; feature: human-associated habitat; material: faeces | place: China | collected 2012
CCCAAATATTTAAAGCGAGTTTTCTATTGACCCCCCTTAAAAATTAAAGGTTCTTTAAAATAAACATATCCTTTTCTTGCAAATAAACTACCTACAGAACAAAATATTAAAGGAAAAATCATTCCATAAATAATCGTTTGGTTTAAATTCATTTTATCATTCTCCCGCAAAATCCAATTTCTCAGTTTTAAAAAAATAAATTTATTGGTATCAAAGCGCCATTATTTCATCCACTATTTCACGAACGGTCTTATTGCTTGTTTCAATTTTTATCGTATCAAGAGCTTGATACATAGGAATTCTTGCAACACTTCTATCAATAACATCAGCGGTGCGAATATTTCGTGCCATATCTGCCTTTAATCTCTGTTGTAGATTCATCTCATCGACAGTCAGTGAGATTTTCTTGACTATACAATTTTCTGTATCAAGTTCGTTTATAATTCCGTCAATAATAGATTGTTCGTGCATTACCCAACAAAAAATGACATTTTCATAAGCAGAACAGTGGATAAAACTATTCAGCAAATAGCAAATATTGTGTACTACCATTGTTTTCGTTTCGTCGGTCACTTGAAATGGATTGGCATCCCAACACCAATCACCATCAAGGAATACGCTGTTATTCAAGTCTTTTTTTAACTGTTGGCTTACTGCTGTTTTGCCAACACCCATTGTTCCACCAATTAAATAAAGTGTTTTCATAGATAACCTCGCAAATTTCAATTTTCAAATCTCAAACTGCACAATATAAGACGCAAGTATTGCTGCTACAGCCACAAATACAAGACCTTTTCCTTTATAACTAAAGAATACTGCAACTATAATACCTACACAAGATTCTACTAAGTTAGGTGTAGAGTTAAAAACACCTGGGAAAGTCAATGCCCCTAGCACTGCATAAGGCAGGTAATAAAGAGCTGAATTAATAAACTTAGATGTAATCTTCTTTCTAAAAAATGTAAGAGGAAGAAAACGAGGTAGATAAGTAAAGAGTGCCATCATTAAGACAGCTAATATCTGATATCTTGTCATGCTTCATCCTCCCTTGGAAATAACCACGCACCCATACATGTCGCAATGAGTGTAGCCACAATAAGACGTACACCAGTACTCATAACATCAAATAATGGCACATAAGTAAAGAGTGTATGGACTCCAATAGAAATGAGAACCACTATAGTGACTGGCATTGACTCTTTCATTGCAGGGACAATAAGAGCTAGGAACATACCATATAAAGCAATTCCCATAGCTCCTTGCAAGGCTAAAGGCAATAAGCCCATAATAAATTCTCCCACAAGAGTTCCTCCTACCCACCCTATAATAGGTGTAAGAATAAAGCCACACATAAACTTAAATGTCAGTTTACCAGGTTGCAGACTGGCTAACGCAAATGTTTCATCAGTAATTCCAAAAGAGATGATCATACGTTCAATCGTATTCATCTTCTCATCAATCTTCTGAGATAAAGAGAGACTCATCAAAAAATATCTAAAGTTGATCAATAACAGTGTTATTGCGATTTCTAAATAAGTACTATCAGAGAGAATCAGCTGAACACCTGCAAACTGTCCTGAACTTGTTAAGTTTGTAAGAGATATAAAAGTGGCTAATCCTAGAGGCAAGCCACTTGACACGCATAATACTCCAAAAGAAAAGGCAACTGGAAAGTATCCTAATGCAATGGGAATACTTTTCTTCATTCCTTTCATCATTTCACTCATATTTCATCACCACGAGTATCATAGCACAAATAGAACTTAAAATAAGTGTTCTATTATGAATTTTCTAATTTCTTCTTGATCATCACATACATTATAGAATGGTTTGCGACAATCAAGTCTTTGAATATCAACTGTGCGTAAGTCAGTTAATTGCATTCTAGAATGCGTAATCATCCCATGGTCATCTAGGACTGTTAAGTCCTTTTCAAAATGTGGATTGACTGGTGATGATTCTTTTTTTATGGATGTACAAGGTATAATTAACATCTTATAACCTAAATCTTTTACAACATAACACCAATGCCCATCCATGAGTTCCTTAGGAAATCCTCTACCGATATTAAAATAAGCCATCTGATGTTCTTTTGGACGCTTATGGACATGATAATAAGTATCTGATGGTGAACCATCCTTTACAAGTGAACAATAGAAATAAGATAACTGACTTGTTTGATGTAATAAAGAACGTGAATATTTCTCTACATCATATAAACCACTCTCATCTAACTTCTTTAAGTACTTCTTCATTTCTTCAATATTTCCTTCTAGATCTTCTTTCATATAAAAATCCCCTCCTACTTATATATATACTTTTAATTTTTTTATATTTCTCCCTAATTTATATATAAAGTTATATATAGTTTTCATATTTTTAAAATATCAATATTTCCAATTGATTTATCCCAATTCACGTATATAATATTCACCGTTAAGATAAAGTGATAGATTATAAAGCGCCAGGACTTGTATAAGTTGACGAGGACTAGATTAATCGAACTATTCGGCGGATGGTCTAGAGGCATAGTACTGCCTGAACGATGAATAAAAACATTGAGTGATCAATGAACAGGTTTCATCAGGTACTCCTTTGTTTTAACGTTTTTATTCCACAAAACAAGGAGGACAAGATTATGTGTGGTATTACAGCTTATTGCGGCAATGGTGAAGCCCTACCTTTCTTAATGCAGGGACTCGCAAAATTAGAATATAGAGGATATGACTCTGCAGGTGTAACAGTATTAAATAATGTACTTACAACTGTAAAATGTAAAGGTCGTTTAAAGAACCTTGAAGAAAAGTTAAAGAATCATGATATGACTGGTCATGTAGGTATTGGTCATACAAGATGGGCAACTCATGGTGTCCCTTCTAACTTAAACTCACATCCTCATACAAACCCAAGTAACACTATCTCTATTGTACACAATGGTATCATTGAAAACTATAGAGAATTAAAAGATATTTTGCTAGAAAAAGGTTATTCATTCCAGAGTGAAACAGATTCAGAAGTTGTTGTTATGTGTTTAGACTATTTCTATGAAGGAGATCTTCTAGAAGCAGTGAAGAAAACATTGAACTGTATTGATGGTAGCTATGCTTTATGTATTGTTTCTACAGAGCATCCTGATGAAGTTGTTGTTGCTAAAAAGGCAAGTCCACTCGTTATTGGACGTACTGAAGATGCAAGTGTTGCAGCCAGTGATATTCCAGCTTTACTTGCTTATACTAAAGATGTTTATTTCTTAGATGATTTAGAAGTGGCTGTATTAAAGAAAGACAGCATTACTTTCTATAATAAAGATGGTAAAGAAATCACTAAAGAAATGACTACTATTCCTTATGATATGGAAGCGGCTCAGAAAAATGGTTTTGATACATATATGTTAAAGGAAATCAATGAACAGCCTCATGTCATTCAGGAAACTTTAAGAGGTCGTATCTTTGAACATTCAATCGTATTAGATGAATTAAAAGATGTTGATTTCAATAAGTTTAATAAGGTTTATTATGTTGCATGTGGTACTGCTTATCATGCAGGATTATGTGGAGCATCTATCCTTGAACGTGCAACACGTTTACCAGTTCTTACTCAGGTAGCAAGTGAATTCCGTTATAATGATCCAATCATCGATGAAAAGACATTATGTATCTTTGTATCACAGTCTGGTGAAACAGCTGACACTCTTGCTGCATTAAAACTTGCTAATGAAAAAGGATGTACAACTATTGCCGTGACTAACGTCTTAGGCTCTACAATTTCTAGAGAGGCACAGCATACACTTTATACTTGTGCAGGACCTGAAATTGCAGTTGCATCTACTAAAGCTTATACAACTCAGTTAGTATTACTTACTTTAATCGCATTATATATTGCAGATAAAAGAGGAGATACTGTAGATACTGATTTAATGGAACAGTTAAATAACCTTCCAGAATATGTATCTAAGTTAATTGATGATGAATCAATCTTCGAAAACTACGCAAAAACATTGAAGGATAAACATGACTGCTACTTTATTGGTAGAAGTTTAGATTATGCAAGTGTATTAGAAGGTGCTTTAAAGCTTAAGGAAGTTTCTTATGTACATGCTGATGCTTATATTGCTGGTGAATTAAAGCATGGTCCTATTGCCTTAATTGAACCAGGTACTGTAGTAATTGCAGTAGCCACTCAGCCTCATGTTGCAGCTAAGACTATTTCTAATATTCAGGAAACAATCGCAAGAGGTGCTGAAGTCATCCTATTTACTGTAGAAGGACAGGAAGTCAGTGGTGTAGAAAACATCTATTACTTACCAGATATCAATCCTTTACTACAGAGTGTACTTGTAGCTATTCCATTACAGTTAATCGCATACCATACAGCATGCATTAAGGGTTGTGATGTAGATAAACCTCGTAACTTAGCTAAATCAGTGACTGTAGAATAACGAACGGAGAACTCCGTTCGTTTTTTCTTCACATCAATAATAAAAAAATGTATAATATCTCGTAGGGGTGATAATGTGGAAGAATCAAAAGTAAAAGATTTAACGGCTTATAAGAACCGTTTCGAAGAGGATGCCTCTTCATTCAGCGAATTCCAGGCACGTGATTTCGTTAAAGAATTAAAGAATCAGGGTAAGACTGATGAAGCTATTGAAGTAGGAAGAACATTCCTTGAAATGGCACCAGAATTAAAAGGATATATCAATTATTTTGGCTATGCTCTTTATAATAAGTATATCAACATCGATGATGAAGAAATTTCTAAGAACGAAAGTTTATTCTATGGTATCTTAGAAGAAATTGCTAAATATTGTAAGCAGGAGAGATATTCTCCACTTGAAGCTGCAGTCAATAAGGCTATTAAACATGTATTAAAGGCTAATCCAGTAGACTATAAGAAGTTATCTGAATTATTAGACTACTTAGATGCACCTACTCTAGAAGATAAACCATTTGTGAATAAAGATGGTAAAGAATTCGAAAGTAAGAAAGAGAAATGGTATCGTATGAAGGTACGTGCATTATATGAACTTGAATCATATAGAGCATGTGTTGAAACTGCGAACATTGCTTTCACTTATAACTTAAAGTGGCATTATAACAACCTTAACTGGGTTAAATATTATCGTGCAAGCTCTCTAGTTGAACTTGGACGTTATGAAGAAGCTGAAAATGAATTCATCGCTTTACAGGGTCATTTCAATGCAGTAGATTCATTTGAAATCCTTTATAAGCTTTATATGAATACAAATCGTGAAGATGATGCTTATACACTTCTAATCGATAAATTCTTCAAGGGTGGATTCGATTATAAGAATATCGAAGATTACAAGAAGATTTCAGCAATGGCAAAGGCTAAGGGTCAGGATAAGGCTCATGCACTTGCAGAATGCCTCATTAAGAAGCTAGAAGAAGAAAATGGTAAAACATATGAAGCTGATGTTGATTTAGCTGATTATGCTGACTTAACTGCGAGCGATGCATTTGATCGTGTATATAGTGAAGTTGTTTATCATCTAGAAAACTACATTACTCGTCATGAAGGTAAAGTAGTATTCTACAATCATGATAAGAATTTTGGTAGTATCTTCCAGGATGGTGAAGAAAACTTATTCTTCAGACAGGCTGATTTCCTTGATGATGAAGAAGTTGAAAAGTATGACGTTGTTGAATACAGCGTAATCAAGACTTATGATAGAAAGCGTCAGCAGATGAGTTCTAAGGCTGTCCTTTTAAAAGTTCTTTACGAAGAAATCAACTACTAAGAGCAGAAATATCTGCTCTTTTTTCTTATATTTCTTTTTGTTTTTTCCCTAACTTTTAAAAGTTTTATTTGACTTTTCCTTAATATTTCTATATTATATTTTTATATTATAAAAACAGAGAAATGACATAGTAAAGAAATGTGTGGCATAAGAGATATGATGGCTGGTGCGAATCATACGCAGACATTCTTGAATTCACCATGGAGTTGGAAGTACAAAATACTTCCCGGGTTGCCCGTTATTGCTATTTAGTGAGGTTAGTCAATGACTAATGAACTAGAGGTGGTACCGCGATAATTCGCCCTCTTGGGGTGAATTTTTTTGTTTTTAGGGGAAAGAAAAAGGGAGGAATCTATTATGAAGAAATTTGTATGTGGTTTAATGGCAGTCGGTCTAGCATTAACTGGCTGTGGTAGTCAATCTAGCACAAAAGATAAGGCTGATGTAAAAATTGGAGTCATCCAGTATATGCAGCATGATGCATTAGATGCATCATATAAGGGATTTAAGGATACTCTTGTAAAAGCTGGTTATAAGGCTTCTAATATCACTATAAAGAATGCCAGCGGTGAAAACTCTAACTGTGAAACTATTGCAGAAAGCTTAGTGAATGATGGAAATGATTTAATTTACGCGATTGCAACTCCTGCTGCACAGGCTGTTGTAAAAAAGACTAAAGATATTCCAGTTGTCGTATCTGCAGTCACTGATCCAGCTGGTAGTAAATTAGTTAAATCAAATAAAAAACCTGGTGGAAATGTTACTGGTGCAAGTGATTTAACACCAGTTAAAGAACAGATTAAATTGTTAAAACAGATTATGCCTAACGCAAAGACTGTTGCTGTTATGTATGCAGGTAATGAATCTAACTCTGAAATCCAGGGTAAGATGGCTGTCAAAGAAATCAAAGCTCAGGGTATGACACCATTAGTTAAGACTGTTTCTGAATCTAATGAAATCCAGTCAGTTACTGATTCTATCGTAGGTAAAGCAGATGCTTTATATATTCCAACTGATAACTTACTTGCTTCTAATATCCCAGCAGTTGTAAAAGTAACTGATCAGGCTAAAATCCCTGTTATTGTTGGTGAAGAAGGTATGTGTACTAAATGTGGTTTAGCTACTTATGGTATTGATTACTATAACTTAGGTAGTATCGCTGGTAAGCAGGCTATTAAAATCTTAACTGGTAAAGGTAAACCAGCTACTATGCCTATTGAATACTTAAAAGCAAGTGATTGTAAATTAAAGGTCAATAAAGCTCAGATGGAAGAACTTGGTATTAAAGTTCCACAGGAAGTATTAGATAAGGCTGAACTTATTTAAGGAGTGAAGGAAAATGTCTTTATTTTTAGCATTACAAAGTGCGACTTACCAGGGTGTCTTATGGGGCATCATGGCAGTTGGTGTTTATATTACATTCCGTCTGCTAGATATTGCAGATATGACATGTGATGGTTCTTTCGCAACAGGAAGTGCTGTATGTGCTGTTATTCTTACAAATCATGGTAATCCAATCGTTGCGATTCTTGTAGCAACTCTTGCAGGTGCACTCGCTGGATTTGTGACTGGTTTATTACATACTAAATGTAAGATTCCTGCCATCCTTGCTGGTATTCTTGCACAATTAGGCTTATATTCTATTAACTTACGTATCATGGGTAAGTCAAATATCCCACTTTTACAGACAGAAAGCTTATATGACTGGGGACCACTGGTTGGTTTAACAGTATCTCAATCTACACTTATTGTAGGTGTTGTTGCGGTAGCTATTGTGATTGCCATACTCTATTGGTTCTTTGGAACTGAATTAGGTAATGCACTACGTGCGACTGGTAATAATGAACAGATGGTAAGAGCTGTTGGTGTCAATACTGATTATACTAAGCTACTTGGTTTAGTCATCTCTAATGCCTTAATCGCTTTAAGTGGTGCCATGGTTGGTCAGTCAGTTGGTTATGGTGATGTCAAGATTGGTATGGGTGCAATCGTTATGGGTCTTGCCTCTATCGTTATTGGTGAAGTTATCTTTGGACGTTATGGCAGTTTCTTAAAGAGATTGATTGCGATTATTGTTGGTTCAATTATTTATCGTATTATTATCGCCGTTGTTATCCAGTTAGGTTTATCAACTGATGACTTAAAGCTACTCACTGCATTTATTGTTGCTCTCGCATTAACTATTCCAGTATTAATGGCCAATAGAAAACAGACTGCAAACTATAAGAAACTTACAAAAGAGGTGGATGAGAAAAATGCTTAAGATTGAACATGTATCAAAAACATTTAACCTTGGCACTATTAATGAGAAGAAAGCCTTGATTGATATTAATCTTCAGTTAGATGATGGAGATTTCGTTACTATTATTGGTGGTAACGGTGCTGGTAAATCCACTTTAATGAATATGATTGCAGGTGTTTATCCTATTGATTGTGGTCATATTAAACTAGATGATAAAGATATTTCTTTATATCCAGAATATAAACGTGCAGGTCTTATTGGTCGTGTATTCCAGGATCCTATGATGGGTACTGCAGCTGATATGCAGATTGATGAAAATCTAGCAATGGCTAAAAGACGTGGTCAGAAGCGTACTTTAAAGTGGGGTATCAAAAAAGAAGAAAAGAAGTTATATTATGACCTCTTAAAGACCTTAAATTTAGGTCTGGAAGAGAGAATGACTAGTAAGGTAGGTTTATTATCAGGTGGACAGAGACAGGCTCTTACACTATTAATGGCAACTGTTACAAAGCCTAAGATTCTCTTACTTGATGAACATACAGCAGCTCTTGATCCTGCAACAAGTGCTAAGGTATTACTTCTTACTAATAAGATTGTCACTGAGCAGAAATTAACTGCGATGATGGTAACTCATGATATGCAGCAGGCTATTGATGTAGGTAATAGATTGATTATGATGTATAATGGTCAGATCATCTATGATGTAAAGGGTGAAGAAAAGAAAAACTTAACTGTCCCTTTCCTACTTAAGAAGTTTGAAGAAGCAAGTGGCAGTGAATTTGTGAATGATAGAATGTTGTTGAAATAAAAACGAAGGGAAAGGCTATTTGAGGCCTTTCCCTTTAATTATGCTGTATCTCCTTTTACAAAAGTACATGTTGAATATATTTTAAATCTATCCATTTTCTGATGTGCAATCTCTTTTTATAATAATTCCATTGCAAGAGATGCTCTTTGTACATATATTATTCTATTATTTGTAAGCTGATAAACATAGGTGCAATAATCTGGAATTTGCTATTTCGTTGCAACAATACTTATCCAATGATTTTTTATATTTGAATACGTTTTAATCTCTGTAAAACCCGCTTCTTTCAAAGCGGCAACAAGTTGTTCAGATGTGTAAATCTTCATACCGTTAATCATCTTTGTCCATTTTTCATCTGCGGCATTCGTCCCGTCACTCTCGTTACAAATCAGGAATGTGCCTTTGCTTTTCAGTACACGGTTGACCTCTAAAAAGCATTTTGCTAATCCAGGCCAGAAGTAAACTGTTTCGAAGGCAGAAACATAATCAAAAGCCGCATCAGGAAAGGGTATAGCAGATACATCACCTTGTACTACACTACATTTCCCTTGTTTGATGGCGTAGGCGTTCAATTTTTGAGATTCTGCCACACTGACCTCAGAATAATCCATTCCTGTCACGTGGCCATTTTTACATTTATCGAGCCAGACTGCAATATTTGCTCCGCCGCCACAGCCGACGTCCAGCACTTCAGCATCCGGCTTCGCGGAGATATTTGAGAATCCCCATTGCGATAACTTGCTGTGACCGCTGTTCATCATCTTCGTCATCAATTTTCCGCCGAAGCCTTGTGGCTTACGGGTGTTTTCAAAAAAATTCATTACAGTATTCCTCCTACATAAATTTCGATTTTCTTAATTCGACAAACCTGTATTGCTCAATCTTTTTTCTCCGTTAGGAGAATATACAATCCATAAATAAAAAGAACAAGGAATAAAACCGTAGGAATCAATAATCCATTTTCTAAAATGCTTACAATCATTCTTCCAAGTAGCATATCCCATTCAGTTGCTGGATTTTGCATTGCCGCTATTATCATTCCTACAATACCAACAACACCACTTAGTGTTAAAAAACCACCTTTTATATTTCTACTCACAATCATTACCTCCTCATTAAATACCGATTTCTCAGTTCAAAAACTGGAATCTTTCAACTTACGATGTGATATTATTCCGAAATCCACTCATACAGCGCCGCCGAAAGTCTTTTGTCTATGTCTTTTCTTGCGGCTTCGCACTCATTGGGATATTGCTTTGCTGAACGGAAAATAAAGCGCATAACAAATTTCAGGCCTATTGGCAGTGCCATTCGCAGCATGGATTCTGGCAATACAAAATGTGTACCATGTTTATACGTTATAGCCTCATATTCACACTCATGCGGATATTTCTGCAACCGCTGATCCATACGTCGGACATACTTACCTGCCTCCCACAGGCTGTCATCGTCTGCACCAATCAGGATAAGCTTCCCCTTGATATTTTCAATTTTTATCATTTCTTCCTCTGTATGCTCACGTTCCTTTTCAGAATCTGCAAAAAGACAGGTCGAGCGTAGAAAATCTCCTGATCCTTTTGTTTCTGTCTCAATCTTTTTCCAATACGTTGGATGTTCGTAGACAAATGGCATATAAGCAAGTGGTTTCCCACGATAGGAAAGTGTAGAAGTTCCGGGCACAGGCCACTCCTTGCATCCATCCTTTTTACCCTGCTCAAATCCCTGCCATACAAAATCGCTGGCAGTCAGCCCAAATGTCAGCGTTATATCCGGAAAAAAGGATGCTGCAGCCAGTGCTTCCATTCCTGCCGTACTCATCCCCATAATACCGACCTTTCTGTTTCCATGAGTCATTAACCACGTAACCGCTGTCTCAATTCTCTCAAGCGGACAGTTGACATGACTGTAGTTATGGTTTCCCGGAGACATACCAAGGGCATTGACGCCATTTTTGTGCAGCCATTTAGCACCACATTTTGCCATATAATCATTTGGATCATCTCCAAAGAGACCAATCACAGCACAGTCCGCCCCTTCAGTATTTTCATAATATGTACCATAAAAGCCATCTTGATCTGTTTCAAAACAAATTTTTTTCATTGCCATTACCTTTCACCAAATTCCAATTTTAATATCAGACGTGTGGTTTTATATTCACGTATAAAGACTCTTTCATATGCTTTGTTCGTCCTTTTCAAATATCAGAATCTTCTGCGTAACCTTTTTTGCAA
>OHAU01003913.1_pt1 | contig 11034 bp, 8 predicted proteins | sample 1577181 | NCBI WGS metagenome assembly OHAU01 (sample SAMEA3541472, study PRJEB24748) | human gut metagenome | biome: human gut; feature: human-associated habitat; material: faeces | place: China | collected 2012
CACGGAGCTGCCGGTAGCCTACTGTACCCGGCGTGACGGAGGCATTTACCAGGATGAGGGGATCATCGACGTGCACACCAACCTGCGGCGCAGGGACGAGTCCGGCATGGGCGGCGGCGTTTACATGGTGGTGCGCTGCGACAACGCGTACTCCAATTACATTTTGACCACCAAGGGGCAGATTCCCAATGACGATTGCTCTGCGGCCGTCATCTACCGCCCCTATCACCTGTGCGGTCTGGAGGTCTCCATCACCATCCTCTGCGCCGCTCTTCTCGGGACAGACACCGGCACGCTGGAATATATTCCCCGGTTCGATCTGGTCAAAAAGGCGCTCTGCGACATCCCCGCCGGGGTTCTCAAACAACTCCGGTTCATGTTCTTTCATCCATAAAATCTTCGGTGCTGTAAAGCCTGCAAACGCAATATTCGCCGTATATTTGGAAAGAGTCTCCTTTCCGATCACCTGATTTAAGTACTCCGTCTCTTTTTCTGTTCTTCCGTCATTCCAGAGGATTGCCGGACGGATCACATGATCCGCCTCATCCAAAACAACCAGTCCATGCATCTGACCTCCAAAACTGATTCCTCTGACTTGACTTTTGTCACATTCTGCTGTCAGTTCACGGATTCCTTCCATACTCTGGGCAAACCAGTCCCCAGGTTTCTGTTCTGACCAACCCGGATGTGGGAAATACAGCGGATACTCTCTGGATACAATTTTGTGAATATTGCCGTTCTCATCCATCAGCAGCAATTTCACTGCTGATGTTCCAAGATCCACACCTATGTATAACATACGCTTCCTCCCACTCTACTCATTCCAAGGATTTTCCGTTGGATATCTGACACCTTTTGGCTGATTGTATCCGATCTCACTGACATCCACTCCGATATATTTGAATACTTCAAACAATGCCTTGCCCCATTTTCCAAATGCAACTGCTCCGTGATGCGGATAATTGCCTTCGATCAGAACATGACGGTAAAATCTTCCCATCTCCGGAATTGCGAAAATTCCAATGGATCCAAAGGAGCGTGTCGGCACCGGAAGTACTTCTCCCTGCGCAATATAAGCGCGCAGCTTGCAGTCTGCCGTACTCTGCAGACGGAAGAATGTAATATCTCCAGGGATGATGTCTCCTTCCAGAGTTCCCTGTGTCACCTCTTCCGGAAGCGCTCTCGCCATGATCATCTGGTACTTCATCTCACAGAATGACAGCTTGGAGGACGCTGTGTTTCCACAGTGGAATCCCATAAATGTATCTTTTTGTGTATATGGGAACTTGCCTTCGATATCTTCTTTGTACATGTCATTCGGTACTGTATTGTTGATATCCAGAAGGGTCACTGCATCTTCACTGACAACTGTTCCGATAAATTCGCTCAGTGCACCGTAGATATCTACTTCACAGGATACCGGAATTCCCTGCGCTGTCAGACGGCTGTTGACATAACATGGAACAAATCCAAACTGTGTCTGGAATGCCGGCCAGCATTTTCCTGCGATCGCTACATATTTTCTGTATCCTCTGTGCTCTTCTACCCAGTCTTTTAATGTCAGTTCATACTGTGCCAGTTTCGCGAGGATTTCTGGTTTTTTATTGCCTGCTCCCAGTTCTGCTTCCATCTCTTTTACGATTGCCGGGATTCTTTCATCTCCATCATGTTTATGGAATGCCTCAAATAAATCCAGCTCTGAGTTTTCTTCGATCTCAACTCCCAGATTGTACAGCTGCTGGATCGGCGCATTACATGCAAGGAAGTTCAACGGACGCGGACCAAAGCTGATGATCTTTAAACTGTTCAGTCCGATGACAGCTCTTGCGATCGGACGGAACTCTGCGATCATATCTGCACATTCTTCTGCTTTTCCTACCGGATATTCCGGAATATATGCCTTTATATTTCTAAGTTTCAGATTATAGCTTGCATTGAGCATGCCGCAATATGCATCTCCTCTTCCCTGTACCAGATTGTCTCCGCTCTCTTCGGCTGCTGCGATAAACATCTTTGGTCCGTCAAAATGTTTGGCAAGCAATGTCTCTGCGATCTCCGGTCCGAAGTTTCCAAGATACACAACAAGTGCATTACATCCTGCATTTTTAATGTCCTCCAGTGCCTGCACCATGTGGATCTTACTTTCCACGATACAGATCGGACACTCATAAATATCCGCCTCTCCATATTTTTCTGTATATGCTTTGATCAGATTTTCCCTTCTTGTCACGGAAAGACTCTCCGGAAAACAATCTCTGCTCACTGCAACGACTCCGATTTTTAATTCTGGCATGTTACTCATACTGTTACCATCCTTTCTGTTTGCTTTTTATTTTTACACAATTGTTATATTTTCACCTTTTAAGCCGTTCACCGCACCCTCAATCTCTGCGTCTTCGTGCGCGATCAGCCACTTGTTCACTGCTGTTAAAAGTCTGCTCTCGCCCTTTGCTTCCGGTGCAAACGGAAGTGCCTCATTCGTTCCCTTCGGAAGTACGACCACACATCGGAAACCGCCTGCTTTTGCATTACATGGTGCATAATGTAACGTAGTCGCATACAATTCCACTGCCGTTCCTGCCGGTACGAAAAACGCCTCCACGAGAGCTGTATCATAGATATCTTCTTTGATGTCCTGCTGACATCCAAGCAGCAGGATCAAATCTGTCACTGCGATATCAATCTCTGAGGATCTGTGATACTCCAGTGCATTCAACTTCACATTGCTCCCATTACAATACCCAATCTGAATCGGCAGCCCTCCAAATCCTTTTTCTCTGACTGCCACCGCATCCAGAAGTACTTCCAGCGCTTCCACAGACGGAACATAAATCACATCTTCCGGAAGCGGCGTGTGTTCCATCTCTTTTAAGATCCGCTCTACCGGAATATCTGACATCACTTTTCCATATTTAGCAAATGCGGTATCTGTAACTTTCTGAATCTCCATAAAAAATGACCTCCAATCAAAAACCTGTCTCCAAGTTTCCCATTGAGGTCATTTTATCAACTTTTTTTCGCTTCTGCGACCTATTATTTATCTATTTTATGTCAATTTCTTGCTCTTTGTTATTGTGAACAGTCACTTCTCTCTTTTTCGATATTCGCTTGGAAGCATTCCGTATTTTTTCTGAAATGATCTGGCGAGCGCCTTGCTGTTTGGAAAACCATTCTCCATAGCGATCTCACTTAAGGTCTTATCACTGTCTTTGACCTCCTTCCATGCATATCTCAACCGGATATCCTGCAGATAGGCTTTAAAATTTACCCCCGCATATTTCTGAAACATCCTTGAAAGATAGGTCGGAGAATATCCAAAAATCTTCGCCAGACTCTCCAGTGTCATTTCTGATGCATAATTTTCTTTAATATAGGACGTAATCGTAGAAAGACGGTTCAGATTTTTATTGTCCCGAAGCTGCGCCTCAGTCACATCAATCCGCTGATACTCAGATACCAGCAAATGCATCACAAGATAAAACAGACCTTTCACTTCCATTTCATAGCCACGCTCTTTTTTTATGTACACCTCATACATCTGGCGGATCAACTCCATCAGCCGTTCATCCCGATCCACCGGATTGTGTGTGAACCAGATGAATCCTTCTCCCGTAAAATAATTCTCAAACAACCGGATCGGTATCTGCAATACAATCGTCTGGTTCGGCTTTGGAGAATGCACGGCATGAACTTCGTTGGAATTCACGATCATAAATTCTCCCTGCACAAGAGGATACGGCTTCTCTTTGATATAAAAACAAAGTTCCCCCTCACAAACCGCAAAAATCTCCACAGAACGATGCCAGTGCGTTTCCCGCTTGTAATTTCCTTCTTTTCCTTCAAAAATAAACATTTTAAAGGGCAAGTCTTCATTCGGCACGATCAACTCATGATGGTACTGCATGGTCACACCCCTTTATAATCCAAATTCCTCAAATAATTTCTGCTGATAGTCATGATCCTCTGCTGCCTTTATAATATCAGCTATCCTGTCAGCCTTAGAAAGCGCCAGAGTCAGGGCATTGATTCGTTTTTCTACTGCTTCAGAGCTCTCCTTTTTAGTTATTTCCAAGCGCTTGTTCACTTCCGCATCAATCTCATCTTTCATCAATTCCCGCAATGCATCACACATTCCTTTTACCTCCTCAAACTTCTGTTTGTTGGCCCGCACGATCAATTCCATGACGGAGCGATACAGTGCATTTGCCTGATTTTTTGAATATTCTTCCAATAATTTTTCTGCGGTCTCATTCTGTTCCAGTTCGTTGGTCAGACTTTTCAGCCACAGATTTTCAGCTTCTGTCAGTTCTTTTGTTACAATAATCTGAATCGGAATTTTATCTCCCGTCACATAATAAATCCCGCTTTCCGCTTTTTTTACTTGATATCTCAGTTTTGTTTTCAAGTGGTGAATCAATTTTCGTGGATACTTTCCTGTTACCAGAGTAATCGTAAGTTCTTCTATCGGAATGCTGTCCATCTGACTGGTATCGGATTTGTAAAAACAGGTATACCCATACACCTTATAGAAATCGTCAATACTCAGATAATCCAGGGGACTTTTATACTCCACGATGTTATGTTGTCGAAAAATCCGCCCGATATTCTTTCGGATCACCCGCCCCTTATCCTTTTTGATGATCAGAACATCGATTTCTTTTGGTTTGGTTCCCAGCTGATGTTCATTCTCAAAAATTAAATGTTCGGCATCTTCCTGCAGTTCGATCTGGATCTCTGCGAAAAATGCAGGATGCCACTGAAGCATTTTTGCTTCTTCTTTTTGCATTTCCATACAAAACCTCCTTCTTTTGTTAATTTCAGGAGATTCCGCCTTCCGAAAACTCCTGCCTGCTTGATTTGAAAAGCATGAATTTTCTGAAAGGACAGGCGCTTGCCTGTTTTTGAAATGAATAAGATATTCCACATTACACACGTAAAATCAAATGAATGTTAGAAAAATATGCTTTTACCTATTTTACCACATTTTTCTCAAAAGCACACTTTCTTTCTTATAAGATCCATAGATGAATTTTCTCCTGTTCTGTGCTATGATAAACAGAGTTTCAAATACGCTTCAGAAAGGATTTTACTTATGAACTATAAACATATTGTCTTTGATTTCGGAAATGTCCTTGCTACCTTTCAATCAGATGACTTATTGCGCTCCTACTGCAATCGCGAAGATCTTCCCATTCTGAAAGATGCCGTCTATCACAACTGGCAGGCACTGGATGAAGGAAGTATTTCCTATGAAGAATATCAGAAGGAGACCTTTGCGCAGCTTCCTGCCCGACTTCATGAAACTGCCCACAAATGTTTTGACACCTGGTATCAACACATGATCCCGATTCAGCCGGTGTGGGATATGATACACAGATTAAAGGAACGGCACGTCGGACTGTATATTCTTTCCAACGCTCCGATTTTCTTTGAAGAACACGCAGATTTTTTCGAGATCACCCGCTTATTTGACGGTGCCGTCTATTCCGGATCCATCAAAAAATTCAAACCAAATCCGGATATTTACCAGCATCTGTTTGATACCTTTTCACTGAATCCGTCCGACTGCTTTTTTATGGATGACAAACCCGAAAACATCAAAGCTGCTCAGAAGCTCGGGATGAATGGAATGGTCTTTACTGGAGAGAATCTCTCAGAAATCAAACATGCCATCGGACTGGAAAAATAACTTCCGCCCAATGGCATATTTCGTGACTGTTCGCACCAATCACCACCTATACATGCGCAATCGTCGTGCTTACAGATTTCTGATTTTAAATTCTCTCTGCGCTTCTCTTTTCTGGTCTTTTTTCGCGATATCATCCCGCTTATCGTACAATTTCTTACCTTTTGCAAGTCCAACTTCCACTTTTACAAGGCTTCCGTTGAAGTACACCTGGAGCGGAACCACTGTATTTCCCTTTTCCTTCATCTTGCCGAAAATCTTGTCAATCTCCTTTTTATGGAGCAGAAGCTTTCTCGGTCTCAGCGGATCCTTATTAAAGATATTTCCCTTTTCATAAGGAGAAACATGCATTCCATAAATAAACATCTCCCCGTTTTCGATCCGGATAAACGCTTCCTTGATACTGCACTGTCCCATTCGGAGGGATTTGACCTCTGTTCCATGCAGTACGATTCCCGCCTCATATTTTTCCAGAATAAAATAATCGTGATATGCTTTTTTATTGTTGGCGATCAATTTGCCTTCTTTTTTTGCCATCGCACTTTCCTCTCTTCTTCCCGTTAAACTCTACTCGTTTTCTTCGCAAAACTCAAAATCAATCGTTCTCTGCAGCCGGTCTGCACCAAGGACACGCACACGGACTCTCTGTCCCAGTTTATAGACATTACGGAAATGCTCTCCCACCAGTTCATACTGCTCTTCCCGGTACTCATAGTGATCGTCCTTCATATTCACCACATGAACAAGACCTTCGATCGTATTCGGTAATTCCACGTAGGCTCCCCATTTTGTAATACCGGAGATCACACCTTCGAATTCCTCTCCGATTCGCTCCTGCATATATTCTACTTTCTTTAATTTTACGGTCTCACGTTCAGCCTCTTCTGCTCTGCGCTCCATCTCACTGGACTGTGTTGCCACCTCCGGCAGAATCTTTTCATAATGTGCCATCCTGTCATCACTTAGTCTGCCGCGCAGATTCTCCTTAATGATCCTGTGGATCTGAAGATCCGGATACCGCCGGATCGGAGACGTAAAATGTGTATAATACTGCGCCGCCAGACCGAAGTGCCCTGCATTTTCCGGTGTATAGCGCGCCTGCTTCATGGAACGCAGCGCCAGTCTGCTGATCAGAGCCTCCTGTGGAGTTCCCTCCACTTTTTCCAGCAGCTTCTGGATTTCTTTCGGGCGGATTTCATTTCCCATATGGATGTGATATCCGAAATTATTGATAAACGTACTCAGTTTTTTTACCTTATCTTCTTCCGCCTCCTCATGAGTACGATATAAAAACGGAATCTCTCCCCAGAAATACTCTTCTGCCACTGTTTCATTTGCCGCGAGCATAAAGTCCTCGATCATCTTCGTTGCCACATTTCGCTCATATGGTTTCAATTCCACTGGTCTTCCCTGTTCATCCAGAATCATCTTCGTCTCAGGAAAATCAAAGTCGATTGCACCTCTCTTTTTCCTGAGTTCCCGAAGCAGCCCTGAAACTTCCGCCATCTGTTCAAACATCGGAACCAGCTTTTCGTATTTCTGTCTCTCCTTCTCATCCTGCGCTTCCAGAATTTTTGCAACACTCGTATAAGACATTCTCTGGTCCACCCGGATCACCGTCTCTGCGATCACATGATCCACAATCTCACCTTTTTTGTCAACAGTCATGATACAGCTTAGCGCAAGCCTGTTCTCTCCTGCGTTTAAAGAACAGATTCCATTCGAAAGCTTATGAGGCAGCATCGGAATCACCCGATCTGCCAGATACACGCTGGTCCCGCGTTTCAGCGCCTCCCGATCCAGTGCACTTTTTTCCTGCACATAGTTAGTCACATCTGCAATATGCACCCCCAGCTTCCATCCGTTCTCCACTTCTGTCAGAGAAACAGCGTCATCCAGATCCTTTGCATCCTCTCCGTCAATGGTCACCATCTGCCAGTCTCTTAAATCCATGCGCCCTGCCATATCCGCTTCACTGACATCTTTTCCGACACGTTCCGCCTGATTTAGCACTTTCTCTGGAAATTCCACTGGCATATCATAGCCTTTCACAATGGACATGATATCTGTTCCCGGATCATTGATGTGCCCGATGATCTCCACGACTTTTCCCTCCGGCTTCATATTTTCCCCGCCGTAGGACGTCAGTTCTACCACTACCTTGTGTCCGGTCATCGCTCCTTTTTCTTTGCCTGCCGGAATATAAATATCCTTCAAAAATCTCTGATTATCCGGTCGTACAAATCCAAAACTTTTGCTCTTCTCATACAAACCGATCACTTTTGTCGTTCCATGAGATACCACACGCACAATCTTTCCTTCTTTTCGTCTTCCCTCCGGTGACTTGGTGATCAGAAATTCCACTTCATCTCCCTGAAATGCACCGTTGATATTCTCTTCCGGAATAAAAACATCCTCTTCATCTTCCCTGAGCACAAATCCGAAGCCGCGAAGATTCGCCTGAAATATTCCTTTTAAATACTGAGGCTGTCCTTTGACATATTTTCCTTTCTTGGAAACATAAATCTTACCGTCAGCCTCAAGCGCCTCCAATACCTCTTTCAATTCGTGTCTCTGCTCTCTTGGAATCTGCAGAAGCATGGCAATCTCCTTCAGCTTCATCGGTACATAAAGATCGTCACAGATCAGATCATAGATCACCTTTTTGCGTTTCTCAAATGTATGTTCCATTCGTTCACCTTCTTTCATACTTAGTAGTTCCTTTTTTTATATCCTCTATTCGACTTCCGTCAATTTTTCATAAAAGAAAAACACCCTATTTTTGCATAGAGTGTTTTATCGCTTTCTCTTAGTTAAATACTTTCAGATTCAGCACTGCTGCAAGTACTAAAAATAAAATAGCAAGAAACTTGGTAGACTTCACAAGAGCGCCTTCCATAGAACGACCTTTATTCTGTCCCCAATAAGAATCTGCCGCACCACTGATCGTTCCAAGTCCTGCGGATTTTCCTTCCTGAAGAAGAATAATTGCTGACAACGCAATACAATCTATTACAAAAATAATCATTAACACAATTTTTAAAATATCCATACGTTCACACCTCCTGTGGATAACCTTTTATAGTCTAACACAAAACCTGCAATTCTGCAATAGATTTACGTGATAAAAATGGCGGATGAAACCAATTATTTCATCCACCATCTCATTTTTTCAGGCTTTTACAATCCTGTTTATTTTTTCTTTCTTCTGATAATCACTACTGCGCCGACAGCTGCTACTGCTGCCACCAGAAGTACTGCCCACATGATCACATTGGCATTGTCTCCTGTCTGCACACTCTGAGAGTGGGAACCGGATGTACTTCCATTGTTATGACTTCCGCTGTTGCTGCCTCCACTATTGTTTCCTGTATTGTTGTTTCCGCCGTTATTGCTTCCGCCATTGTTATTGTTTCCACTGTTGTTGTCGTTTCCACTGTTGTTGTCATTTCCGTTGTTATCGTCGTCCGGATCTGCTTTTTCTCCTCTGACCAGAACCTTCACATCGGCTTTGGCTGTTGCTCCGTTTGTATCCGTTACCTGAATGGTCACGATCACATCCGTATCATTTTCCGGTGTTGTTACCTTTCCATCCAGTCCGATGATTCCTTCCGGATTCACTGCCACGATCTCGATCTTACTTCCTTCCGGAACTTCCGGCAGAACCAGTCTTTCTGTTCCTGCTTTCACTTCTGATGGAATCTTATTGTTTGCCAGGATGTCGTTTAAGATTTCCTGTGCACCCGGAACGTGCGGTACTTCCACTGCTTTGAATTCTCCGGTCAGTTCGGTGTTCTTTGTCACCGTAAACTCATATTCTGCATCCTTCGATGCATATTCGGTCTGTCCTTTTTCTTTCCAGCCCACGAATTCAAATCCTTCTTTGGCTTCTGCCTTCACATATGCTGTCACACCTTCTTTGTAGGCACCGTCCTCTTTATCCATGGAAACCGTTCCCATGTTTTCATCATTGGACTGTACCACAACACGGTAGTATGTTTCCGGAACCGGAGCCAGTCTAAACTCGGCACGCAGTACACGGTCTGACTCTGCATTAAATTTGTATTCTGCCTGAGCGCCTTCTACCGGTGTAAGTACTTCTTCTCCGTCTGCTTTCGTCACTTCCAGCCACTGGGCAAATTCATATCCGGCCTTCGGCTCTGCTTTCACCGTAATCTCTGTTCCCTCTTTGTAGATGTTTCCTTCATTTGCAGGATCCATTGTGACCGTTCCCATCTGCGGATCCGGTGACTCTACATAGATCAGGTAGGAATCCTCTATCTTTTCAAAGTTTGCAGTCAGATCCAGATCCTTTGTCACCTCAAATACATACGGGTTGGACTCACTGATCACGTTTCCTTCTGCATCGGTCCAGTTTACAAAACGGAATCCTTCGTTTGCCACTGCGATAACTTCTGCTTTTTCTCCTTTTTTGTAGCTTCCGTCTGCTGAATCAATGGTTACGGTTCCCATGCTGTTGTCATTGGTTTTGATCGTTACATGGAATTTTTCCTCTTGTGGAGGTGTCACTGTTTCTTCTGTCAGTTTTGCCTGCACCAGCATCCGTGCATTTCCTTCGTCTTCTCCGACATCACCTGCTGTGAAATAATATTCCAGTGCAGAAGCCGGTCCTGTATAGAATACTTTTCCGCTCTCTTTGTCAAATGAAGCAATCTGACTGTTTTCTCCCATCAGAACTTCCGTTCTCTGCAGCTGTTGAGGTGTCAGTACCTCATTTAAATCTGTCCAGTACTTTTCACCGTCATATTTCCGTTTTAACTCGATCGTCTGCGGAGATAACTGTAAATCCAGAGCCTTTCCTGACTCTGTCCATGCCAGATGATTCTCTGCACAATACAATGTTTTCAGGTTTGAAACATCTCCAAACTGCAGCAGTGACAGGTTATTTTGGTTTCCATAAACACTTTCCGGCGCAGCACTGTCCATCTTAAGACTGGTAAGCTGGTTGTTGTTAAAATTTAAGTATGCAATATTTTCTTCTGCCCCGATCAGATTTGTGATCTGGTTATTTTCCACACTGACCTGTTTTGCTGTTCCGAAACGGAACTCTCCGGATAACTGATTATTTCCTGCAAGAACCGTTTTTAATGCAGTTGCTTCATCCACGATCAGTTCTGTCAGACTGTTATTTGCTGCGTTAAATTCCTCCAATGCTCCCAGACCTGAGAGTGAAATCTGCTGCAGGTTGTTATTCTGACAATGGAGTGTTTTTAAATTTCCAAGTCCTTCTACGAGAAGGCTTTCCATTCCATTACTGTCTGCCTGAAGCACTTCAAGAACCGCTGCCGGTCTTGCATCCAGTTTAATTTTATTACAGAACTGGTTGG
>OHAU01003920.1_pt1 | contig 11012 bp, 9 predicted proteins | sample 1577181 | NCBI WGS metagenome assembly OHAU01 (sample SAMEA3541472, study PRJEB24748) | human gut metagenome | biome: human gut; feature: human-associated habitat; material: faeces | place: China | collected 2012
GCAAGCAGATGGCGTGCAAAGTCGCCAGACGCTCTTTGTGCGGTATTGCCCTAAGCAACTCGCCGCCTTGACGATTTCCCAAATTCGTGTTACAATAGTACCATACTGAAAATTTGGAGGAACGTAACATGCGAATCTTAGTAGTTGGCATGGGACTGATCGGCGGCTCTATCTGCAAATCGATAAAAGCAGCCACTTCCCATGCCGTTTACGGATGTGACGTACAGCAGGCAGTTCTGGACGATGCCATTGCCGACGGGGCGATCGACGGCACCGGCACTATGACAGACGGCACTTATGATATGATCATTCTCTGCCTGCACCAGCGTATTGCCATTCAAATGGTACAGGAAGCCCTGCCTAAAATTCCGGCAGGCACGATTCTGGTAGACACCTGCGGTCTGAAAGGGCGTATGGTGCGGGATCTGACCTACCGCTGCCGGAAAGCCGATGTGCGGTATGTGGGCACACACCCTATGGCTGGACGGGAGAAAAACGGCTACTACGCCAGCATTCCCAACCTGTTCCAGAACGCCAACCTCATTGTCACACCAGTGGATGGCACCGATGAAGCGGCTCTGGACGCCGTCAAGGAACTGGCAGACCAGATGGGCTTCGGCAAGATCGTCACTGCTACGCCCATGTGGCACGACAACATGATCGCCTATACTTCTCAGCTGGCTCACGTGGTTTCCAGCTCTTATGTCAAGGACTTCTGCATGGACGATGCCCTGTCTTTCTCCGGCGGCAGCTTTCAGGATATGACACGCGTGGCAACCATGGACGAATCTATGTGGGCTGCCCTGTTTCTGGACAATCGGGACAACCTGCTGTACCACCTCGATCTGCTGATCGAAAACCTTACGGACTACCGCGATGCCCTGAAACAGCGGGACGAGGAACGGCTGCAATACCTCATTGCCGAGGGACGGCAGATTCAGGAAGAAAATGTCCGTAAACGTCAGGAACAAAACGAACTGCAAAAAGGAGAAACCGCATGAACTGGACACAAGTTGATATTTACACCGCCACGCCCGCCATTGACCTGCTGAGCGTCCGGCTGCAGGATCTGGGGATCCGCGGCTGCATGGTACAGGACGCACAGGATTTTCAGGAGTTTCTGGAACAGAAAGACGGCAAGTGGGACTATCTGGAGGACGGGCTCATGGAACTGGCAAGCTGTGAAACCTGCGTCACGGTCTACCTGCCGGAAGATGCACAGGGTGCCGAAATGCTGGCAGCTCTGCGAACCATGCTGGCACAGATGAAAGCCGAGGACACCGAACACCAGTACGGCAGACTGGAAGCTGTCTGCTCCGGCATTCGGGAGGAAGACTGGGCGAACAACTGGAAACAGTATTTCAAGCCGTTTCCGGTGGGAAACAAGCTGTACATCAAGCCCAGCTGGGAAGAACCCACCGCAGAAGCCGCCGGCAGAACCATTCTGGAGATCGATCCGGCAAGCAGCTTCGGCACCGGACAGCACCACACCACACGGCTCTGTCTGGAACTGATGGAAAATGAGATCACCCCTGCCACCCGCCTGCTGGACTTGGGCTGCGGCAGCGGCATTCTGTTTATCGGCGGCATGCTGCTGGGGGCAAAGGAAGCCTATGCCGTAGACATTGAGGAAAATGCCACCCGCATCGCCAAGGAAAACGCCGCAGAAAATCACCTGAATCCGGAAAACTATACCATTTCCTGCGGCAACATCATCACAGACACCGCCCTGCGGGAATCGATCGGCAGCGGCTATGATGTCATCACCGCCAACATTGTGGCAGATGTCATCAAGGGCATGGCTCCGCTGTTTCCGTCGTTCCTGAAAGACAACGGCATTCTGATCCTGTCCGGCATCATCACGGAACGGGCAGACGAAGTGCTGGACACTGTGACTGCCTATGACTTCGCCGTGCTGGAACGGCGGGAAGCATCCGGCTGGTGTGCTGTCAAACTGCAAAAGCTTGCCGGAGCCGGCACCTGCTGCGACACCCTGCGGAAGTAACCATGGAACTGCTACAGCTGGAATACTTTTATGCAGTGGCACAGAACCAGCACATGACACGCACGGCGGAGCAGCTGCACATTGCACAGCCCTCGCTCACCCAGAGTATCCGCCGGCTGGAAAAGGAACTGGGCGTGCCTCTGTTTTACCGCAGCGGCAGGAACATTGCCCTGACCACATACGGTGAGGCACTGCAGAACGCTCTGACACCGGTGCTGAAAACTCTGCACCAAATTCCTACGCAACTACAGCAAATGGCTCTGGAACGGGAAAAGACCATTCGGCTGAATGTGCTGGCAGCTTCCACACTGGTGACACAGGCACTGATCTCCTATAAAAAAGACCATGACGGGCTGCATTTCCGGCTGATCCAGAACTCGCAGTGCGAGGACGCAGACATCACGGTTTTCACGCGGGAAAATTTTCAGATCCCCACAGATACCAAGGAACGGTATGAGCTGTTCAAGGAACGCATTTTTCTGGCAGTTCCGCACAATTCGCCCTACGCCAGCGAAGAAAGTGTCCGCTTACAGGACTTTGCCCATGAGGATTTCATCAGCCTGTCCGGTTCCCGCAGTATCCGCACGATCTGTGACCGCTACTGCATGCAGGCGGGATTTGTCCCGCACATCATCTATGAGAGCGACAGTCCGGACACTGTCAAAAACCTGATCGCCAGCGGACTGGGAGTGGGCTTCTGGCCGCACTATACGTGGGGCATGGACAGCATGGAGCAGATTCGCCTGCTGCCTATTGCGGAACCTACCTGCCAGCGTGCCATTATCCTACAGCTGCACCGCCACGCCAGAGGGCAGGAGGCAGTGTGCAGCTTTTATGCCTTTCTGAGCCGCTATCTGCGGCAGCTGAAAGCCGCGGAACAGCATTAAGAAAACAAACCACCGCATCACTCCCTCGGATTCCTCCGGCAGGCGATGCGGTGGTTTTTGTTTGACATTTTTATAGAAGTGTGGTATACTAACATTCGAGGGCATACCAATAACGGTAGGCGGTTTGTTTCTGCTCCCACTGCTCATTTGAACAGCTGGGAGGTGATTGCAGTGGATAGCTTTGTTACATTTCGTGATTTGCTGGAAATCGGAACATTTCTGATTTCGTTGGCATCATTTATCACTTCATTGTACTATAATCACAAAAACAGTAATCACAAGAAGAAAAAGAAATAACCGCCCCTAGCGACCAAACTATGGCGGTTAAAACTTTTTAATCCTATACAGTGGGAGCAGACCGTCTACTGGTATGCTCTTTCTATTTCTATTATACGCCAGAACGCCGCATTTGTCAAGGGCTTTTTTGTGGAAAACGCGGCTAATCTCATTTGACATTTTTGTCGAAGTGTGGTATACTACCATTTGAGGGCATACCTGAAACGGTAGGCGGTCAAGTCTTTTTGATTTTTACTCCCACTGCTCATTTGAACAGACGGGAGGTGATTCGTATGATGGATCAATATGTCACCTTTGGTGATCTGCTGAAGATTTGCAGTGTTCTGCTATCCTTGGCAAATTTGATCGTATACATTTACTATAATCATAAAAATAGTAACGACAATCACCGCAAGAACAAAAAGAAATAACCGCCCCACAGCTTCCAACTAAAGGCGGTTATTTTTTTACCAACTAGTGGGAGCAGACCGTCTACTGGTATGCTCTTTCTATTTCTATTATACGCCAGAATGCAGCGTTTGTCAAGGGCTTTTTTGTGGAAAATATAAGAGCCTGTTTGTCCGGCGGCTGAAATTACATTCGTTTCCAAAAAATCCGGTCTGCATTTCTACAGACCGGATTTTTGATAAATAGAATAAGTTGAAAAGCATTACTCATACCGCAGGGCATCGATCGGATTCAGATTCGAAGCTTTGATAGACGGGATCAGTCCAAAGACAATACCCACCACCATAGAGAATACCACAGAAACCACAATGGACAGCGAACTGATCGCCACCGGCACCGAGGCAATCTTGGAGATCAGCTGTGCCAGAGCGATGCCGATTCCCACACCAATGATTCCGCCGATGCTGGTCAGCACAGAAGCTTCTGTCAGGAACTGTGCCAGAATGCTGCCCTTTTTCGCACCGATCGCCTTCTTCAGTCCGATCTCGCGGGTACGTTCTGTTACCGATACCAGCATGATGTTCATAACACCGATACCGCCCACCAGCAGAGAAATGCTGGCGATCCAGATCAGCATGGTGTTGGTGGAGGAACTCAGTTTTTGCAGGGACTTCGCCTGTTTCAGCAAGTCCTGACTGTCATATTTGATCTGATTGCTGTCCCCTTCTGTTCCAACGCTGCTGGTGTGGATCGTGGCGTTCATCAGTTCTGCCACCTTCTTCCCCACTGCCGGCATGCTGTCGGTATCCACTGCCTTTGCCAGACAGTTTTCCGGTTCATCATACCGATACGCGATCGGCCACGACTGACCGGGGATAAACATCTTGCCGCCGGAAGTGCCCATGTACGTCCAGTAGTCCTCCTCGGAATTGATGACCGGTTCGAAGCTGCTGACCTCTGTCACGACGCCAACGACCGTAAAGGGTTCCCCGTTGATGTCGATGACGGAACCGATCGGGCTCTCGGAGGAGTACAGGCTCTTGACTGCGGTGCTGTCCAGAATCACTGCCTTGGCATTATTGGTATATTCCTTGCTCAGGAATCCCCTGCCCTGCTGTACTTCATAGCCTGCCGTATCGAAATAGGCAGCATCAATGCCATACATGGAGCCGCTGAACTGGGTGTTCTGATAATACACATTGTCGCAGTAGGAACGCGTGCGGTAAAACGAAGCAGATTCCACATTTTTCAGGCTGGTGATCTGATTCCGCACTTCCGCAGAAACCACCTTTACCCCGTCCGGTGCCGCCTGATAGCTGAAATCATAGGGACTTTCCCCCTGATACAGCTGCACATTAACAGTGTTGTTGCCGGAACCGATCAGATTGTTTTTGATCTGCTCATTGGTGCCCTTAATGGTAGACACAATGGCAATGATCGCCGCAATGCCGATGATAATGCCCAGCATAGTGAGAATGGAACGCACCTTATGGGACAAAATGCCCTGTAACGATAACCGAATATTTTCCAGCATAATATGTCCCCCTTAGTATTCTGATGAGCCGTTGGTTTCGTTGACCAACGCTCCCTCTACGGCATACTTGCCATAGGGGAAACAGATATAATCTTCCTGACTGACACCAGAGAGAATCTCAATGGCATAGCCGCCGTTGATGATCTTGCCGGTCTGGACATTCTGCCGTTCCAGCTTCTTGTCCTTGGATTCCCGCAGCACATAGTACTGTCCGTTTTCCTGCCGCACATAGCTGACCGGCAGATAGAACGTATCTCCGACATTGTCCGCCGCACCGGAAAAGCTCAGGCTGACATAGCTGCCCACTGACAGGCTGGTGGAATCGGTCACTGCTGCCTTGAACGGATAAGCACTGTTGTTCGGGTTTTCACTGCCGTTCTGATTGGTGTAGGAGGTCGGTGTCTTGTCGATCTCCGTCACCTCGGCGGTGAGCATTTCACCGGTATCCCACGAGTTGACAGTCACCGTTGCACCGACGGTCAGCTTGTCCAGATTCATTTCACTGACAGTGCCCTGCACCATAACGCCGCCGCTGCCCTGTACCACCAGATATGGTTCGTTTTTCTCCAGCGATTCCACCGAAGCCGCCACCTTGGTGACAACACCGTCGATCTTCGCCAGTTCCTGTCCCTTTTCCTGCTTTTCTGCCGCAGCATCATATTCGATCTGTGCCTTTTTCTGTTCGATCTGTGCCGACTGAATGGCGATCTGCTGCTCTGCCACCTTCTGTTTCAACTGGGCACGGGTATAGACATAGTTGTCATTGTCCGTACTGGAAGATGCCATTGGAGTGACTGCCGCCATTGGCTGCACTGCCGCAGTCGGCTCTGCACTGGTGTCTGTATCTGCCGGCTGAGTGTCCGGCTGGGTATCCGGAGATGCTGTGCTGCTCTCCGGTACAGTCCCAGTACTGCCGCCGGTGGTGCCGGTAGTGCCGGAAGAAGCCGGTTCTGTTTCCGCAGGAGTGTTATTGGCAGGGTCATAGGAGAACGTACCGCCCACCTGCAACGTGCCGTACCACGTTCCGCCGCCGGAGATCTGCACACCGCCGTCCTCGGTCACCTTGATGTTCTGTCCCAGTGTCCAGTCACCGGTAGTGGCCAGCTGATCGCCGCGTACCAGCCAGCCGTAGAGCACGCTGCCGCTCTGGTCATACACCACGAAAACGGCACACTGCTTTGCTGCTTTCAGCTGCTCCAGAGCTGCCTGTGTCACAACGGTCTGACCGGTGCAGGCAAACTGATAGGGATCGTCCGGCGTGCCAGTACCAGCTGCCGCCTGTGTCAGAGCGATCACTGCTGCCAGTGTATCCTTGGGAGAATCCGGCGTGTCCGGTTCGTCTGGTTCGTCCGGCTCATCGGGGTAATCCGGATCGTCCGGCACCACCGGTGCTGCTTCTGATGGACGCAGCTTTTTCAGACGTTCCAGCTCTTTCTGAGCCTGCCGTACATTTTCCTGTGCCACCGCCAGTGCCGTCTGTTTCTGGGCAACTTCCAGCCCTACTGCTGTCATATCATAGTCCAGCAGCGGTGTACCCTTGGTCACATGGTCGCCCTCTTTTACCAGCACCTTTGCGATCATCTGGTCGTCGGAGGGCGTGACATTCTGCACATCACCGGAAACCACCTGCCCGTCCATAGAGAGATCATCTCCCCACCAGTACTGGGTCAGATTTGCCACTGGCAACACATCTACGCGGTTCTTTTTCGTCTGCTGTGTCCGGTAAATCACCGTACCGCCGACAGTGCCGCCGGCAACGACTGCCAGGCAAACCGCCACTGCAACGATCTTTTTTCCTTTTGTCATGAAGCATCGCCCTCCTGTTCTGTCCGGCGTTCTCCGAAGCCGCCCTGCTCCAGCATGCCGTCCCGAATGGTCACGATCCGCTGGGCATGCCGGGCGATCTCCGGTTCATGGGTAATCATGACAATCGTCACGCCCTCGCTGTGCAGCTGGGCAAACAATTCCATGACCTGTTCGCCGGAACGGGTGTCCAGTGCACCGGTCGGCTCATCTGCCAGCAGCAGACGGGGCTGGCTCACCATTGCCCGTGCAATTGCCACACGCTGTTTCTGTCCGCCGGAAAGCTGAGTCGGCTTGAACTGTATCCGTTCTTCCAGCCCCACACGTGCCAGCATTTCCTTTGCCCGTTCCAGCCGTTCCTTTTTCCGCACGCCGGCATACAACAGCGGCAGTGCCACGTTTTCCAGCACAGACTGGCGGGGCAGCAGGTTGAAGTTCTGGAACACGAAGCCGATCTTCTGGTTCCGTATCGTGGAAAGCTGGTTGTCGCTGCACTGTGCCATGTCCTGTCCGTCGAAGAAATAGTCCCCGCTGGTCTGCTTGTCCAGCAGCCCGATAATGTTCATCAGCGTGGATTTTCCCGAACCGGACGGTCCCATGATCGCCAGATATTCCCCTTCTTCCACCTGTAGCTGAATGTGGTGCAGAACGGGGACAGGTTCTTTTCCCTGCATATAGGATTTACAGATGTCCCGCAAATCAAGTACCATCTGCCGCACCGCCTTCCGCTGTATCTGCTCCGGCTTCGTCTGCCGGCATCTCGTCAACACCGTCGCCGGCATCTTCTCCTGCTCCGGAGATCACGCTGTCTGCGGTGTCGCCGTCTGCACCGTCGCCTGCCATGCCGGCTTCATCATCTGCTCCGCCGATCACGCCTTCGTCCACAGGGTTTCCGTTTTCGTCGTAGGAAATATCCTCATTGCTGTTGTCGTCCACGGTATCATCTGTGCCGTCATCTTCCGGTGTTGCTTCGTCAGGGTTGGTCGTGGTTTTCATACCCTCCTGATAGGAATCCGACGGGAATGCGATCATATCGTCCTCCGACAGACCGCTTTTGATCTCGCAGTCGCCCATGGTGTCGTCTGTCTGTCCTACTTCTACTTCCCGCTTTTCCAGACGGTCTTTCTTATCGGCAGCCCAGACATAGGTCTTGCCGTTTTCATCAGTCTGTACGTAGTCGGAATACAGCCAGATGCCGGTTTTTTCAATGCTTTCATCGGCTCCGGTATCTGCCGAAACCAGCAGATGCTGCCCCAGCATCAGCCCGTCACTGGAATCCAGCGTCACATAAAAAGGATACTTGGAAGCGGTGGTCATCTCATCGCTGCCGCCGTAGTACATGTTGTTGTTCTGGCTGTTGTCGGCTTCGGTAGAGATCTCCGAAATAGTGCCCGTCCAGCTGGAATCGTCTACGCGGGAGTGCAGCACCATGGCTTCATCTTTATAAATCGACTGTACATTCTGCTCACTGATCGTGCACTTCACACGGAATTCTCCGTCGGACATGATCTTCATCAGCACATCTGTGCCGTCCGACTGAAGCTGTTCGGTCGTTTTCAGGGACTGCACCGTTCCGGCGATCTCCGCAGTCACTGTGGCATTGTTAATGGTATTCTGTAATTTTTCCAGTTCGATCTTCTTGGTCTTGATGTCGTATTCCGACTTGGCAATATCGGTTTGCAGGGACTGGATCTGCGTGGTGTAAGTCAGCTTATCGTCTGCACTGGCACTTTTCTTTTCCGTTTCCAGCTGGCTGATCTGCTGCTTGTTGGACTCGATCTCATTCTGCATGCGTTCGATCTCCACGTTGCCCTGCTGCAATTCCAGCTGCATGGATTCCACATCATAGGTGAACAGCGGATCACCGGCGTTGACATGGTCGCCCTCCTGCACAGCAATGCTGGAAACTGTCTTGGAGGTGTCCAACTTGACTTCCTTGGTTTCCTGCGGTTCTACCACGCCGGAAAACTGCAAGTCGGAAATCGTTGTTGCCGCAGAATTCACATCTTTTATCGGCATCACGTACGCCACACCGTCCACATCACTGCCCCTGCTGTAGTGCCGCCACACCAGCACGCCGCTGACGCATACCGCCGCAGCTGTAACACCGGCAACTGTGCCGATTATGATTTTCTTGGATTTTCCCATATTCCTTCCTCCCAGTCCATGCTCCGCAGCAGTTCGTTCTGCCAGCGGAGTTTTTTGAAGCAATCCTGCACAAATCCAGATGATGATTTCATCTTTTTGGAAGCTGTTTCAACTGTTGTATTTATCATGCAACGGATTGCCTTTAGTATACCACACCTCTTGACGGTTGTCAAGGGGTTTTTCAAAATTTCTGCGGAAGATTTATTTGGGAAATTTGTGCAAAGGTGAGAGGCGGGAGAGGGTTGTGCGGTGTTGCCTTAGAACGGAGAAAAATCACCTCACAAAATTCGCATATCATTATCGCGTCACCCTCTCCTGAACAGATGCTCTCACGCCGAAATCCGACAATACCGTTCCCCTTCCAGCACCTGCTGCATGTACTTTTCCGGTGTTGTCATGCAGACAGCACTCTGAAACGTGAAAGGACTACAGCCGGACACCAGCACTGCACCGGTATCGTCTTTCTTCACCGGAAACTGCCGGTTTCTGCTGCACACGTTCCAGTAGACCACCGCAGGCAGCTGATACCCTGCCGCCTGATATTCCTGCTTCATCTGCTGGAATATCGTCACGCCGCTGCCGGACTGCTCATCGAATTCCATGTCCGAGATCACGTAGATCACTTTCGGCAGTTCCTCCGGCGGCACGTGGTGCTGAACTGCACTCTGAAGTATCAGACGAAATACTTTTTCCAGATCGGTATTGCTGACTTCATTATAGGACATACAGTGCTCCACCTTTTGAAAAATATCCTCCCCTTTCAGAGCAATCAAGCGGGGGTTGTCGGAAAAGGTGATAAAGTGGTTGTGGAAGTATCCCTCATTTCGTTCGGCACAGTAAATGCCCAGCGAAACGGCAACATGAATCGGCATCACATCGCCGGAATAGTTCCAGTACATGGAACCGGAACCGTCTACCACGGCAATGGCATTTTGTTCCGGCATATAATCCGGCAGGGACTTCCATGTCACGTCCAGTATCCGCTGTTTTTGTGCAATGTCATCATAAAACATTGCGTTTTCCTCCAACTCGATGCAGTCCCGAACGATCTCATAGGGGAAAAGCTGACCTGCTTTCAGCATTCCCTTTTCCTGCTCTGCCCGTTCCAGAAACTCGGAGTACCGCTGTCTGTCATGCTTGCAGAATGCTTTCTGATACTTGTACAAGGCTCTGGAGGGCAGTTTGGCATAATCAAAGGTGTAATCCTTCCGGCAAAGCCGCTTTTCCAGCACGTCTGCATAGGTGCGAAGCTGGGAGAGCATTTTCCGGTAAGCCTTTTCCGAAAGATGCAGCCGCTTACAGAGCAGCTTTGCCTGCCGGCACACGTTCTGATTGGAGGTGTGCACAGAGGGCAGCCACTTCGCCAGCAGAGAGATCGGCTTTTCTTCCAGCATGTCCTGCCGGTCTTGCTGTAGCTGCTTCTGAATCAGCTGTATCAGTTCCGGCTCACAGGGCGTGTTCAGCAGTACCATACAATCGTCAAACCGCCCGTACTCCGGAATCCACTGCAAATTTTTCCGGACACTTTCGGGATAGATCGTTGCCGCATATTGCAGCAGCTGCCGGAACACGCTCCGTTCACCCAATCCGCCGCGGGTATCCCGCTGGTAAAACAGGATCCGCATCGCGTATACCGGATTCTCTGCATATGCCGCCAAGAACATGTCTTTCAGGCGTTTTGCAGAAGCTTCCCGCAACGCACCGGCTGTGGAAAACAGGTTCAGGCACGCATCGCCGGTATCGTGATACGCCAGTGCTCCGTTTTCGGTGTTTGTCCAGTTCAGTTCTTCTGATAATGCATTCAGCATGAAAAACACGTCCTTTCTTTTTATGTACTGTACGATTGTTGAAAAAGCCCCACACGAAACCGGTTTCATGGCTTCGTGTGGGGCTGCCTAAAGGCAATACCGCACAAAGATTGTGCGACAGATGCGTCGTCAAATTTTTCGTC
>OHAU01003921.1_pt1 | contig 11005 bp, 11 predicted proteins | sample 1577181 | NCBI WGS metagenome assembly OHAU01 (sample SAMEA3541472, study PRJEB24748) | human gut metagenome | biome: human gut; feature: human-associated habitat; material: faeces | place: China | collected 2012
CTGTTCATCCGCAAGGGAAAAGCAATCCCGGTTGCTGATGTTGCACAGACAGTAAAGGATATCGATCCTTCTACTATCCGCATGATCGGATATGAGGGAGCTGAATATGACCGTTATGATGATGACGGAGTAAGCACTCTGTAATTTAACCGAATCAGACAACTTTCCCTGCCTGAATTGCAAAAAATACCAGGCAGCAGATAGAACTGAACCAGAAGTCACCTCATAAAAATAATAAAAAGAAACAGTCACATACATCTGATGAATGTTGAGACATTCACTTAAGTATGTGACTGTTTTCTTTTACATTGTTATTCTTTATCTTTATTTGCCAAAGCAATATAACGGTAAATTTCTGCAAATGGAATCTCTTTTTCTCTGCTCAACTGTGCAACGCTCTCATATTCCGGATAAAGCTGCTCTTTTCCATTCAAAGTGCATACCTTTACCTGAACTTCTCCCCATGGAGTCGGAAGGGTTCTCGTTTCTCTGGGAAGAATCGTACGTTCCATTCTGCTATAACGAATTCCAATCGTAGTAGTTTCTTCAAAAATAATATTCTGAAGCGTTTCTATATCTTCTTCCTTACAGATCACATTCAGAACCCATGCCGGTCTGTTCTTTTTCATAAAAACAGGCACATAATGCACATCTCTGGCACCGGCTTTCATCAGACGTTCCATCACAAATCCCAGAACTTCTCCACTGCAGTCATCAATGTTTGTCTCCATCTTGATAATCGTATCTTTGGTTTCCTGATTTTCAGCTTTCGGATTTCTTCCTTTAGCCTGCTCTGTGCTTTCTGATATGATCATTGCCCTTAAAATTCCCGGGCATTCATACTGGCGTTTACCTGCGCCGATTCCAATCTTCTGGATTTCAAATGTTTCCGGAAGTTTATCCTTTGTTTTCACTGCTGCCACTATCGCCGCACCTGTAGGCGTTACAAGCTCACCCTCTACCTCTGTCATTTTCAGATGTAAATGGTTGGCACTTACTATATTGGCAACTGCCGGAACCGGGATTGGCAGGATACCATGCTGACAACGGACAGTTCCCCGTCCCTCCCAGAGAACAGGAACGATCACCTCTGTAACATCCAGATTATCCAGGCAGACTGCCACAGACACAATATCCACAATAGAGTCCACTGCTCCCACCTCATGAAAATGCACCTGATCTACAGGAACATTGTGAGCTTTACTCTCTGCCTCTGCAAGAATTTCAAATATACGCAATGCGATCTTCTTTGCATTCTCAGTCATTGCGCTATGCTCTATAATATAGGTAATTTCTTTTATTCCACGGTGTTCGTGATGGTGATGGTCTTGCGCTGTTCCTGTGCCATGGGCGTGATTGCGCTCATGGCCTTCATGATGATGTCCATGCAGATATTCCATATCATGGTCATGATTTTCATGCTCTTTATCCAGCACCACATTAAAATCACATGCATCTATTCCGGACTTCACAACTCTGCTGATCTTTGTCTCAAATCCTGATACCTTAAGACTCTTCAGCACCCTGTCCAGCACTGAGCGGTCAGCTCCCAGATCAAGAAGAGCCGCAACCGTCATATCACCACTTATCCCTGAATAACATTCCAGATATAATGTTTTTCCCATAATCAATTTCCTTTCTCATCTGCACCTGCCGCCAGACGGTTGATCTGCGTTGCCAGATAGCCGGCACCGTATCCATTATCAATATTCACCACCGCAATACCGTTCGCACAGGAATTGATCATAGTAAGAAGTGCAGAAAGACCATGCATACTTGCACCATACCCCACAGATGTGGGGACTGCGATCACAGGTCTGCTCACCAGACCGCCCATCACACTGGCAAGAGCTCCCTCCATTCCTGCAACTGCAACTACACAGTTCGCACTCTGGATTGTCTCCAGTCTGGAAAACAGACGATGCATTCCGCTGACTCCCACATCATAAATTCGTTCAACATTTGTACCAAAATATTCCGCTGTCTGCGCAGCTTCCTCAGCAACCGGAATATCTGCTGTTCCCGCTGAACACACTGCGATCTTGCCAATACGCTTCTTATCTTTCTTCTCAATCTTTAAAATACGTGAAATCGGATCATATTCCACTTCCGGAAACTTCTCCTTCACCAGTTCATACTGAGAGTGGGAAGCTCTGGTCCCGAATACCTCACCATCTTCTCTGTATAATCTTTCAAAAATATTCAGAAGATGTTCATCTGCCTTATTACTGCAGTAGATTACTTCTGCAAAACCGGTTCTTGCCTTTCGGCTTGTATCCAGCTTCGCATATCCCATTTCTTCATAACTTTCTTTCTTAAGGATTCTCTCTGCCTCTTCCACAGATACAGAACCACTTTTTACACTTTCAAGAATCTCCTGTAAGGTCATGGCCCCCTCCTTTTAGAACACCACCTGCACCAGAAACATACAGACAACCGTTTCCACTATAATACTGAGCGCTGTATTTCTCTTCCACAAATGAAGATTTTTCCGTCATCATTCTTTTTCCTTATCAGCGCCCTTATTTCCACGCTGATCATAGTCATCCAGGAAATTATAGTATTCTCCATCTTTATGATATCCCATAACAGTACGAAGATTAATATCACGCACACTGTTAAAGATATTCGTCTCGATCACACTGCTTGTATTTCTAAACTGCGCAACCAGCTCTTTCATCTCATCACGCTTGGAACCACGTCCGCCACCGCAGCTTACACAGTTCTCAGTAAAACGGCATGCACACTGAATGAAATGCAGCCCATTGGTATCTCTCCATGCCTTGATCGCAGATTCCTTGATCAGATACATAGGACGGATCAATTCCATCCCCTCAAAATTCTGACTGTGCAGCTTCGGCATCATAGTCTCTACCTTACCACTGTACAGCATACCCATGAGGATTGTCTCGATCACATCATCAAAATGATGTCCCAACGCAATCTTATTACATCCCAGCTCCTTGGCATGAGAATACAGATAACCACGTCTCATTCTCGCACACAGGTAACAGGGATTATTCTCAATTTCTGCCACTGTATCAAAAATATCACTTTCAAAAACCGTAAGAGGAATTCCCAGAAGCTCTGCATTATCCTGAATAATCTTCCAGTTATCCGCATTATAACCCGGATTCATTACCAAAAACACCAGTTCAAAATGAATCTTCCCATGACGCTTCAGCTCCTGAAGCAGCTTCGCCATCAGCATAGAGTCCTTACCACCTGAAATACAGACAGCAATCTTATCCCCCTCCTGGATCAGCTGATACTCGTTCAACGCCTTGGTAAACGGTCTCCAGACCGTCTTTCTGAAAGTCTTGATAATACTGTGCTCAATCTCTTTCGTTTTCAGTTCTTTCTGCTCCTTAGCATCATTCTCCATAAAACGACTCAGAGAAAGTCTCAGATACGCACGATATCCTCCCTCAATATTCACAGCCTCATAGCCAGCCTCACTCAACTTCTCCACACAGTCCCGGCTCCTGTCCCCCGTATGGCAGAGAACATATACTGTTTTATCTTTATCAACAGCCTCCATCTTCTCATCAAACTCATCCAGCGGAATATTCACCGCCCCAGGAAAAGACCCCCTGCTATACTGATCCGCCGGCCGCACATCCACGATCATAATCTTAGAAGAATCAATCTTCTCCAACTCTTCCACACTAATTGTATTCATATATAACCTGCCTTTATCTCTTAAAAATCAATCGCCTACATCTGATGAATCACCCTGTATTTCCGCCCAATTCACCAGCCATCATTATACTTTGAAACCCCATGATAGTCAACACATTCCCACCCCATCTCAACATCCCGCAAAAATTTTGTGTGCACACAAAATGGATTGTTTTTCCGCGTGTCCCCTGCCCCCAAACAAAAAAAGATGTGCACCATATCATCTTTGATACAATACACATCCACATAAACATTTTTTATCTTCTGCACTCCGCAGTCAAGTCCTTAACAACCTCTCCCGCAATAATCAATCCCACCACAGACGGCACAAACGCCACACTGCCGGGAATATCCCTGCGCTCCGTACACTTATGCTTCGCCCCCGGAGGACAAATACAATGCGACCTGCAGCTGATTGCCATATCCTCAACCGGTCTGATCGGCTGCTCTTCTGAATAAACAACCTTCAGCTTCTTCACACCACGCTTCTTCAGCTCCCTGCGCATAACCTTCGCCAGCGGACAAACCTTCGTCTTATAAATATCCGCCACCCGAAACGCACTGGCATCCAGTTTATTACCGGCACCCATACTGCTGATGATCGGAGTACCAGACTCCTTCGCACGCATGATCAACTCAATCTTCGCAGTCACAGTATCCACTGCATCCACTACATAATCATACTCATTAAAATCAAAATCAGCTGCATTTTCCGGAAGATAAAAGCACTTATGGATTCTCACATCTGCCTTAGGATTAATTTCCAGGATTCTGTCTCTCATCACTTCAGCCTTATACTGGCCTACCGTCTTTCTGGTAGCAATGATCTGTCTGTTAAGATTAGTCAGGCATACTTTATCATCATCGATCAGGTCAAAAGAATACACACCGCTTCGCGCCAACGCTTCGCATACATATCCTCCAACCCCTCCGATTCCAAATACTGCCACACGGGAGTTCTCCAGTTTATTCATTGCCTCTTTTCCCAGAAGAAGCTCTGTTCTTGAAAATTGATTCAGCATAATTTCTCCATTTCATCCTGTATTGCTTCATTCTTTACCTGTTCTTCTTTTACTTCATCATCTCTTGTCTGTCCTGCTCCATTGCCCGTAACATAAGCAGCCCTGCAGGCCAATATCAAAAAAATGATAAGCAAAAACCAACACCATATTTTTCTTTTGTTTTTTATGATCAGCCGTTTCATAATTATATGCCATTACCTTCTTAAATCAATATTTTTTATACCAGTTATTTTGAAAAAGCCAGATACGCAGCTCCGATCAGACCTGAATCTTCATTTAATGTAGATTTTCTTACTTTAATAAATTCTTTCTGTGCTTCATAAACTTTGCTCTTTACAAGCTCCTCTACTTCCTGAACAAAACCATCTACCTTAATTGCCACAGAACCACCCAAAATCACGATATCCGGATCAACAAGATTATAAATAGCGGCAATAAAATTAGCAAGATGCTGTTTTGCATCTGTCATAATCTTCTTCGCCGTCTCATCTCCGGCAACAGCCAGATCATTGACTTCTCCTGCGTGTTTTACATCAAGCCCTGCTTTCTTCGCTCTTAATGTAATAGCGGTTCCGCTGCTGATTGCTTCAATACCACCCGGAACGATCGTACCATGTGACGGACCATCCTGCATCATGATCGTATTCTCTACTTCATTTGCCCAGCCATGAGCGCCCTGGAAAATTTTCTTATCTATTACAAATCCTGAACCCACCCCTGTAGATATCGTCAGAAATTGAACAAATCTGTAATCCTTTCCTTCTCCTGCAACTGCCTCAGCAAGTGCTGCAAGATTTCCATCATTATTTAAATATACCGGAATATGAATCATGCTGTGCAGTTTCTCTGCAACTGCCAGATGGTGCCAGTCTCCTCTTAAATTTGGAGGAGTAATAATTCTGGCATTCACCAGATCAAGAGGTCCCGGGCAGGACATTCCCACGCCTACGATCTCATGATTATATCCTTTGATCACCTCTGCAATCTTTCCAAGCGTTTCCTCCGGATTTTCTGGATTTGTAGAAAACTGCTGCCTGTCTGTAATCTCCAACTTCTCATTGACAAGAGCAACTCTTGTATTCGTTCCACCAATATCTATTGCCACCGCATATTTCATAGTTTTTATTCTCCCGTTTATCCTGCATCTGAATAATGCCTGTCACTTTTCACACGCTACTATCCCGCAAAGTATTTGGCATAAAAATGTCAAATAACAATAAGCAGTAACACTGACTGCTTCTTATGTCGCGTCAAGTATATCATAGAAAAAAGAATCCTGCAATGCGGGATTCTTTCAGAATTACAGTGAGATTATTTGCGCGGTATGGCTCATGCAGTTTCTGAATGATGCTGAGTAAAATTCACAAACCGGAAATGTCTGTCCATCTTATCACCTATTAATCCAATCGTCTTTCCCATGGTAAAAGCTGCCAGAATCGTACCAATTCCAAGTCCTTTAATATGTCCAAGCAACACCCCTGTCATACACGCGGTTGTTGCCAGACAGATCACATCAAACGAAACCTTAATTCTGGAATATTTTACTTTGGTAATCGCAGACAGCTCGCGTGGAAACAAATCTGTCGGAATGATTGGCAAGCCACATCTGTTCGAAAGCGCGATTCCAATACAAATCAGCAGATAGCTGATCACAAAATATAACACTCTGCATGGAATTGTCCTTGGCAGAATATTGATCCATGCCTCATTTACATCCAACAGCTCACTGAACGCAAACCCAACAACAAAGCTACACAGATAAACCGGCACAAATTTCTTTCTCAGAACCATCAGGCTCAGGATCAGAAGTGCCTGAAAAATATAAGTCCATGTTCCCAGTGTAATCACCGGAAATACTTTCTCAAATGCATAAGGAACACTGGATATGGCCGATATTCCAGATCCAGAATAGAGCATCAGGATAACCGCAAGACTGTTGATCATCACCGCGATTACCAGTGCCATCTCTCCTCTAAAAATATGCCTCGAGTCTTCTTCTCCGTTTGTTTTCATAATAATTTTTCTCTCCTCTTTATGCAAAGCAAGGGACTGCCGTCGAAATGCACTGATACTTAAGCTTCTTTGCTTTATAATCAGACTTTCCTGACAGCAGACCCCTGTATGCTTTTATATAATTATATTTTTCATAATGATATTACAGTCAGCGGACAATTATTCAACAATGCAGACACGGATCATGTTTGTTCTGCCAGGGATTCCAAGCGGTACACCACCGGCAAATACAACAGTATCTCCAACTTTTACAAGTTTATGTTTCTGTGCTGCTTCAATTGCTCTCAGACAAAGAATCTCTGAGCTGTACTCTTCTTTGATCAACATTGGGTAAACGCCCCATGACAGGTTAAGCTGGCGCAGAACTCTCTCTGAACTTGTACATGCACCGATCAGACATCCTGGTCTGTGTTTGGACATCATATGTGCTGTACTTCCGGATTTTGTTACTGCAAGGATTGCCTGTGCTTTCAGATCGATAGCAGTCAGACATGTTGCATGTGCGATTGCATTTGTGATATCCGGATTCTCATTTCTGTCTGTTTTCTTAAAGATCGTATTGTAATCAATATTCTCTTCCATATGCTCTGCGATACGGCTCATCATCTGAAGTGCCTGCACCGGATATTTACCTGCTGCAGTCTCACCGGATAACATCGTCGCACTTGTTCCCTGAAAAATAGCGTTGGCAACGTCTGTAGCCTCCGCACGTGTTGGTCTTGGATGAGAGATCATAGAATCAAGCATCTGAGTTGCAGTGATAACCGGTTTGCCTGCTGTATAAACTTTCTGAATGATCTTCTGCTGAATAACCGGCACATATTCCGGCGGAATCTCAACCCCCATGTCACCTCTGGCGATCATAATTCCATCTGCTGCTTCGATGATCTCATCAATATTGTCAACACCCTGCTGATTCTCGATCTTTGCAATGATCTGGATTTCTTCACCGCCATTTTCTTTCAGGATTTTTCTTACTTCGCGGATATCATCTGCAGTACGTGTAAAGGATGCTGCGACAAAATCAAATCCTTCCTCAATACCAAAGAGAAGGTCATCATGGTCTTTTTTGCTGATAAATGGCATCTTCAGGTTTGCGCCCGGAACATTGACGCCTTTTCTATCTCCAATCACACCTGCATTGATAACCTTGCAGACAATATCTTTTCCTGAAATGTCCTGAACTTCCAGATCAACAAGTCCATCATCAACCAGAATGTGTCCGCCCGGCTGTACATCCTTATAAAGTTCTTTATAAGTAATGCTTACATACTCATTTGTTCCTTCAACATCTTTATTTTTGAATGTAAAAATCTGTCCTTCTTCCAGAGCAACTTTACCTTCTTTAAAGCATCCAAGTCTGATCTCCGGTCCTTTTGTATCAAGGAGTGCTGCAACTGGTCTGTCATATTTCTTACGAAGTTCTCTCAGCTTCTGGATACGTCCTCTCTGTTCATCGTGAGGTCCATGTGAAAAGTTGAAACGCGCTACATCCATTCCCTCTCTCACAAGCTGTTCCATAACATCGCCTTTATCAGTAGACGGTCCCATTGTACAGATAATTTTGGTTTTTCTCATTTAATCTTTCCCTCCAACTGTCAATTTCTATCTATTATCCCTGTTTATGTATAACTACTATTAGAATCGCTCTTTCTCACATTCCCGACAGCTTTATTTCTAACATTATCCGCCTTTCAAAGAGAAAAATTCTGCTGCATTTTTATTATTATCGACAGCTTATGAATTAATAGCTTCTATAACAATGAAAAACATTAAGTCAAATAAAAAGTAACATTATTGAGACTGTATGTCAATATCGAATTTTGCGTTTATTTTTGTTAGTATTTGACAAAAAAATAACATACTTTTATTGCAAATGTTACAGATATTTAGTCAAAATTCACCAGTCAGACGATACTCTGTTTTATCCTCAGACATGCGTCATATCGATATGTGTCTCCAAAACACCTTCATCAATAAAAATCATATCAGAATCCAAAATCCTCATAATCTTCCGGCAGAAATCTGTGATAAATGATATGGCATCCTTCATCCTTAAAACAGTAATAATAAGAATCTGTACCGTCATCAAAACGGATCATCTCATCAAACTCTCCATTGTCCATTGGCTCTGTCACGATCTTATCTGAATAGGAATGAAACAGATTCCTGATTTCATCCATGGTGCAGCCATGTCTGCCAACCAGTTCTACCAACGCTTTGATAAACTCATCCTCTTCCATATTATTATGCACATATTCCGACGCCTGATCCGAAACAGTAAAGCAGAAACGATCTCCTCTGTGTGAAACTACTACCTCTCCAAATTTATCTTTTATATAGGAAGGAAACTCTCTCAAAATTTCCATCATTCCTGCTGCATCTGCCTGGCTTTTAAAGAAATGATTCAAAGACCCCAACGGATAATAAAGGCTGATTTTTTCCTTTCTGTATCCAAGTTTCGCCTGTTCTTCCTTAATCACGTCAATCAGACTTGTTTCTAATTTATTGTAATTCATTTGTAAATCCTCCTCATAACTTATCATTATTTATCATTTTATGTTCTGATATTTCCAATATCTGCTCACAATAAGTCATTGCAAGTATCATCTTAAATATCATATTTTTTGTAATTTTCTGGTTAATATTTTATCAGACATTGCATCAAAATCAATGAATTTCTTTCTCATTTAGGTAGTATTACCCCTGATTTTTAATGTATTCTTTTTCGTACAAGCCAAAAATAACGCCAATTAGCTTTCATAATGCACAAAAAAACAGACAGTACTTCAAATGTAGATTTTTCACATTCAAAACACTGTCTGTTTTTATCACCGGATAATTTCTATTATATTATGTATTTAATCCCAGTTCTTACGTCCATAACGAAGTGTCACGTCATGAATCTCTTTCTGAAGTTTCTTTGTCAGATCCCTCTTCTTAATTCTCCACTTCCAGTTAATTCCAACTGTCGATGGTTTATTCATTCGGAATCTGTTATCCAGTCCCATATAATCCTGCATCGGAATTACGCAAACCTTCGCACTGCTGCGCATAATCAGACTGATAAAGGATTTATACAGTTCTTCTTCCGGTGTCGCATAATCGCACAGATAATCTCTTGCCAGTTTACGTTCTGCCGGAGTAATACTCTTCCACCATCCCACGATTGTTTCATTATCATGAGTTCCTGTATATGCAACGCAATTCTCCGGATAATTATGAGGCAGATAATCACTGGCACATCCGGAATCTCTTGAGTCAAATGCAAACTCCAGAACCTTCATTCCCGGAAAACCGCTCTCATATACCAGATGACGTACGGAATCTGTCATATAGCCCAGATCCTCTGCGATGACTTGTTTCCAGCCAAGTGCCTGCTCAATCTTGCGGAACAGATCAATTCCAGGTCCTTTTTCCCAGTGACCGCCTCTTGCATCTTTATCCCCATATGGAATAGAGAAGTATTCGTCAAAGCCGCGGAAATGGTCGATTCGTACCACATCATAAAGTCTGAAACAATAACTCATTCTGGAAATCCACCACTGATATCCAGTATTTCTGTGATAATCCCAGCGATACAGCGGATTTCCCCATAACTGTCCAGTTGCAGAGAATCCATCCGGCGGGCATCCTGCTACTGCAAGCGGAATATTCTCCTCATCAAGCTGGAATAATTCCGGATGAGCCCACGCATCAGCACTGTCCATGGCAACATAAATCGGAATATCTCCGATAATCTGGATTCCCTTGGAGTTTGCATAGGATTTCAGTTTCATCCACTGCTCATAGAATTTAAACTGCATGTACTGCTGGAATTCAATGTCAAAGTACAATTCTTCGCGATAATAATCCATGGCATTATTCCAGCGAAGTCTGATATCTTCTGCCCATTTCGTCCATTCTACACCTTCAAAGCGATCCTTTACAGCCATAAACAAAGCATAATCAGAAAGCCACCAGCTGTTCTCTGCTACAAATTTCTGATAATCCGGATTCTTGCTGATATCGCTGTTTTCGTAAGCTTTTCTCAGAAGCGGATAGCGTCCTTTGTAAATATTCTCATAATCTACGCTGTCTGCTCTCTTTCCCCAGTTTACTTTCTCACAATCCTTTTTCTCCAAAACGCCCTCTTCTACCAATGCATCCAGGTCAATAAAATATGGATTTCCCGCAAATGTAGAAAATGACTGGTACGGTGAGTCTCCATAGCTGGTTGGTCCCAACGGTAGAATCTGCCAGTAAGTCTGTCCGGCTTCCTTTAACCAGTCTACAAATTCATATGCACT
>OHAU01003930.1_pt1 | contig 10984 bp, 12 predicted proteins | sample 1577181 | NCBI WGS metagenome assembly OHAU01 (sample SAMEA3541472, study PRJEB24748) | human gut metagenome | biome: human gut; feature: human-associated habitat; material: faeces | place: China | collected 2012
TGACCGATTTTTGGATGCTTGGAAATGGAACCGAAAGAAGATTACACAAATTAGGAATTTATGACATGTATGACTTGTGTCAGTTCCCTGTTGAAATATTATATAAAGAATTTGGTGTCAATGCCGAATATATCATTGACCATGCCTGGGGTAAGGAGCCTACCACAATTCAGGACATTAAAAATTATAAATCGAAACAACATTCTATATCCAATTCCCAAATTCTTTTTGAGGACTATTCCTATCAAAATGCCTTTGTAGTCATGAAGGAAATGGTTGATCAAAATGTATTAACACTTACTGAAAAGCATCTTGTGACCAATCAAATCTCTTTAATGATTGGCTATTCCAAGGATTGTATCAAACCAAGCTGTGGATCATGTAAGATTACCAACTGTACCAATTCCTTTTCTATTTTGTTAGAAGAGTTTAAACGACTCTATATTCGCATTGTGAATCCAAACTATCCCATTCGACAGATTGCGATTAGCTTTCAAGATGTAAAAGATGAATATTATTATGAAAACTATGATTTATTCACAGATGTAGAAAAAGTAGAACGAGAAAAAAAGCTACAAGAAACCTTAGTTCAAATTAAGCATCGCTATGGCAAAAATGCCATTTTAAAAGGAATGAATGCCTTAGACTTTGCGACAGCTAAAAAACGAAATACATTGATTGGTGGTCATAACGCATATTAGAGGAGTTTTCACTCCTCTAATTGTATGTAGCTGATTTGTTTTAAATTGATCTTCGTCTTTACGATTTGAAGTATTTGCGTATCCAGATTGATTTTAGAAACTACACCTGTGATTCTTTTATAATTGATACGATCATAATATTCAACTGTGACAAGTTTTCCCTTTTGAATTTCATGCACTCTTTCATTTAAGATTTCATAATCATCCTGCGATAAAATTCTAGGGCTTATGATTTCCACTTCACATTCTCTGATCATTTCTTTAAAGCCTTTTAAAGAATCAAAGCTCTGAAAGATCTGAGCCCGATTTTTTTTCTTATGTATTAAATCCATGTGTATCACATCCTTATAAGGATATCATACCTATTTATTATATAGATTCAAGATAAATTTGAGACTTTCTTTAGAAATTTTCTAGAATGTATTTTTGCGTGTTCAAACACTTTCTTAAACGTACCTGTGTATTGTCTTCACTCGTATCATTTTGTTTAAAATGATTTGAACTTGCCAAGCGAGAATAGTAGGCATCTAAATAATCTTGTAATTCCATATATTTATCTGTATCCAAATTTAATTCAAAGCCTTCGTGAATTGCCTTAAAATCATTCATTTTATCTAATTCAGCTAATAAGCCATCAATGATTTCAAGTGTTAGCTCATCTTTTTTTGCAGCCTTTAAATATTGATTTAAACGCTTTTTAAAAACCATCGTATTAAATGTGCCATCCTCTTTCATTTTCTCTACTTTCTTCTTAAAGAAATAAGATCCAACAGCTAAAGATGCGGTTGTCGATAGTAACGCAATAAATTTTATTTTTTGTTTTTTTGTTTTAAATAATTTCATAATAAAAACCTCGATTCATCTACTCTTATTTTACTTTAAAATGAAAAAACATTCCACTAGGGAATGTTAAAAACGAAGCATCTGCATAAATGTCGTTACAAGCATGGAAAATACGATGAAGACAATTACGAGTATGATGCATAAACTACGAAATTTTTTTCTCACATTAAACTCCTATAGAAATTTGAATTTCTTTTAATCTGTTGATCCACTTCAGAAGCTTGTAAAGCCTCTGTAAGCGTAGCTTGATCACTAAATAGGTTTGTACCTAAGCCAAGCTTATCGCCCTTAATTTTATAGCCTAAAGCCGCTAATATTGTAGGATAAAAATCCATTGTCGTAAAGTCACGATTTTTTTCTTTTTGTGGCTTTGCTTGCGAATGAATAAACGTATTCCATACACGACGATCATAAGCTGAAGAATATGTATCATGAATATATTCAGCGGCCATACTTGTATGATCCCCTTGAATCACAATAACAGTATTTTCATAGAAATCCTGTTTCTTTAACCATTCCATGAAATCCTTTAGATTTTCGTCTGTATGATAAATTGAATTCGATAATGATTCTTTAAATAGGTTCTTACAATTTTTAGATTGATACCCATAAGGATGGTGTGTATCTACGGTCAACATTTCAAAGTCAAATGGTTGAGAAGATTTTGATAGGTTTAAAATTTTTTCTTTCGCAAATTCAAAGAGCTTATCATCCTCAAAGCCCCAGAACTCATGATAATCTTTATCTAGAATTCCCTCTTTTTTTAAGGAAACTGTATCCTGAATATCATAATGTCCATGTTGTTCAAAATAGCTTCTTCGACCTCCAAAGGATGCATCTGAGCCAATCATAAAAACACGATTGTAGCCATCCTTTTCAAGGATATCACCAAGCGTATTTACGTTAGGCATAAAGGGTACCTTGTCCTTACAAAATTTATGCTTCAAAGAAAAAATCAAAGGAAGCCCCGAAGTACTAGCCACAATACCTCCTGTTGTCCAACCAGTTCCAGTTAAAACTCTAGCTCCACCAATTTTTTCATTTTGGGAAAATGAGATGTTTTCCTTTGTGAGCTGTGTTAAATAAGGCAACAGATCCTCTTTGGCATCCCCACCATCTTCTCTTTTCGCATACGTTGTTTCCATCGATTCTAAATAGATATGAATAAAATTCATCTTGTTTTTTGGTGAAATAACTTCGGATTCTACAAAATATTTTTCATAAAAATCTGTCGTCGTAAATTGGTCAAAAACATACGAAAAGAAATGTATCTGGCACAAGCCATATATACAGCATAAAATAAGAATCAATTTAGACATCCAAGCATTTGTCCAACTAAAAATAAGGCCAAAAATAATGCCCGGAAGTAAACATTTTTTCATCCAACCAAAAATAAACTGGGTATTCGTTCCCTCTAAAGGAACCTTAACGTGATATACGATTTGTTCAAAGCTAGAAAGTCCAAAATAAGAATAGGCCCACTTACTGGAGATAGCTAAGGTAAATCCAATCGATACAATTAAAAAGCTCATTTTACCATCCTTTCAAAAGACAAAAATAGGTCATACGACCTATTTGTTGCATTTATTCTTTAAAGTCTGACTCGGACGAAACTTTGGAAGCTTTGTAGCAGGAATCATCATTCTTTCTTTTGTGACTGGATTGATTCCCATTCTTGATTTACGATCAAAAATCTCAAACTTACCAAAAGCAGTGATATCTACATGACCATCATTTGCCAAGGCTTCGCTCATTTCATTGAAAATCAAGTCAACTGCAAAAGCAGCATCTTTTTTAGAAATATTTAAATTAATTGATAAAGTCTGTGTTAAAGACTCTTTATTTACATACTTTCCCATATTAAAATTCCTTCTTTAAATCTCTAATCATCAAGTCAGATGCACAAGTACTTGGAAGCTTTCCATTAAATAAAATTTGGTAAACCTCCTCACAAATTGGCATATCAATTCCATTTTTCTTCGCAACACGATGAACAATTTTTGCGGTACGAACACCCTCCACTGTTTTCGTATTGTTTTTAAAGAAATTCTCAACTGAGTTTTCTTTACCAATTTGGTAACCCGCTTCAAAGTTACGAGAGTGTACACTCGTACAAGTAACAATTAAATCTCCAATTCCAGTTAACCCCATAAAAGTTTTCTGGTGACCACCAAAATGAACCCCATAACGAATCATTTCCTGTAACCCACGCGTAATTAATGCAGCACGCGTATTATCCTGATAGCCTAGACCTGATAAAATACCAGACGCAATCGCCATAACGTTTTTGATCGCAACACCAAGCTCAGAGCCAATCTCATCATTTCCAGTATAAATACGTAGATATTGATTTGAGAATAAGTTTTGTACGGTAACCGCATCATCATTGTTTAAACTAATCGCATCAATCGTAGTTAATAAACGAATGACAACCTCTTCGGCATGACTTGGACCAATCAAGCTTACAACGGAGCTTAATTTATCTTCATCAATACAACGACGAATCACTTCTGACATTCTTTCATTTGTATCTGGATGGAATCCCTTTGAAACGTTAATGATGATTGTCTTTTTATCTAATAAATCATTGATCTGATGACAAATAGGATCAATGGCAATTGTAGGTACTGCCAATAATACAATATCTGCACCTTTAACACATTGAATATCGGTTGTTGCACGTAATTCAGGATTTAATTCAACATCCTCAAAATATTTAGAGTTTTTATGGTTGTCGTTGATGTCATTGACTTCCGCTTCTGCAACACCATAAATCATAACCTCTTGATGATTATCTTGTAATACTTGAGCTAAAGCTGTTCCCCAGCTTCCACTACCAATCACAACTGTACGCATATTTTACTCCTTTTATCTATGAACGTTTACGAGCCAAAATCTTAATTGGTGTACCCGTAAAGCCAAATGCTTCTCTTAATTTATTTTCAATATAACGACTATAACTAAAGTGAAGTAGCTCTGGATCATTCACAAACAAGACGATTGTTGGTGGCTCTACTGCTACTTGAGAAGCATAATAAATCTTTAATTGTTTTCCTAAATGAGGTTTAGCCGGATTCATCATCTGTGCATCCAAAATAACATCATTTAAGACATTCGTTGGAATACGCAATGTGCAAGCGTCATGTACCTGATCGATTAAAGGAATCAATTGATTTACTTTACTTCCTGTTAAAGCTGAAGTAAACGCAATTGGTGCATAACTTAAATACAAGAACTGTGCACGAATTTCCTTTTCAATCTTAGACATGGTCTTTTCGTCTTTTTCAACCGTATCCCATTTATTGTAGACAATGATAACACCCTTACCAGCATCATGGGCAAGACCTGCAACATGTTTATCCTGTTCACGAATTCCTTTTTCTCCATCAATCAAGAATAATACTACATTACTACGATCAATAGCGCTTAAAGCACGTAAAATTGAATATTTTTCAATATCCTCATAAATTTTACCCTTTTTACGAATACCAGCCGTATCAATGATCATATATTCTTTATCATCTACGAAGAATGGTGTATCGATCGCATCTCTTGTTGTTCCTTCAACATTGGATACAATGACACGGTCCTCTTTTAAAATTGAGTTTACCAAGCTTGATTTTCCAACGTTTGGACGACCAATACAACAGAAGGAAGTAATCCCTTCATATGGTGCAATATTCTTTTCTGGAAGCTTTTCCATGACTTGATCTAATAAATCACCTAGACCAATTCCATGTGCTCCACTAATTGCGACTGGATCACCAAGTCCTAATGCATAGAATTCATATACATTCATCTGCATTTCTGGATTGTCTACCTTATTACAAGCCAAGATGACTGGCTTTTTACACTTTTGAAGCTTTCTTGCGATGACTGTATCATCTGTCATGACACCTTCCTTAGCCGATGTTAAAAAGATAATCACATCCGCTTCTTCAATCGCAATATCTACCTGCATATTGATTTCCTGGGCAAAAGCCTGGTCCTCAATTTGAATACCACCCGTATCGATCAAGCGAAAAGTTTGTGTCAGCCATTCCACTTCACCATAAATTCTATCTCTTGTTACTCCGGGCGTATCATCTACAATGCTCTTTCTTTGTCCAATCAAACGATTAAAAATCGTTGATTTTCCGACGTTTGGCCGACCTACTATGGCCACAGTACCTCGAATCATATTGTGGTCCCCTTTCTACATTATTCGACTATATCCAATACTTTTGAAACGACTTCATCAATTGTTAAATTTGAAGTGTCGATTTCAATCGCATCCTCTGTTTTAATAAGAGGCGAATTTTCACGATGCGTATCCTGATAATCGCGAGCGACAATATCCTGATAGATCGTTTCATAATCTGCATCGATTCCCTTAGAAATATATTCATCATATCTTCTTTGGGCTCTTGCCTTACTAGATGCACTCATAAAAATCTTTACTTCCGCATCTGGTAATACAACAGAACAGATGTCTCTTCCATCAACAATAAAGCCTTTATTCGCGCATACCTTTTGTTGAAGATTCACTAATTTTTTACGTACAATAGATAGCTGGCTCGTTTTACTTGCCTGCATAGATACATCATTCATACGAATTTCTTTGGAAACATCTTTTCCATCTAAATAAACATGGTTGTCTTCATCAAAGTGGATTTCAATCGAATCCATTAAATCCGACATTGCCTTTTCATCATGAATATCTACATGATCTTTTAATGTTTTATATGCCACACAACGATACATAGCACCTGTATCTAAATGCGACATATTTAATTTTTCAGCTACAATATCCGCAATTGTACTTTTTCCAACCCCACTAGGGCCATCAATCGCAATATTAATTTTTTTCATATCTATCCTCAATTTAAAATTCCACGAGCCATAAATACTAAGTAACCAATAACGGCAATCAATGCTAGAATCAAAATACCTAATACAACATTTAATACAATTTCTGAGCTATTCTTTTCTTTATGGTTGCTTGCCTTTTCAAAATCTGACGTTTTCATACGCATCTTAGCACTTGGCATAGATTCAAGCTCATCACGCTTTTCTTTTTTACGTTTTGATTTTTTCTTCTTTTCCTTTTTAGGCTGTTCTTCCGTTTTATCAAAGTCATCATGTGAAAGATACATTAAATCCAAATTGTCATCCTCTGGTTCTTTGACATCCTGTACATCCTGACTTGTTAGTACAATTTTTTCTTCTTTTGGTTCAACACGAGCTGTTCTTTCATATTCAGGCTGTTTCTGTTTTGAAATTTTCATTGTTGAGCCGAGATCTTCATCATCAATATCCATAGGGATAACATGCTGATTGCGTTTCTTTGTTTCTGTAGTGTCTAACTGTTTTAAAATATTGATCTGCGTATCATCTGTAATACGATTTCCATTATCAATATTATACTGCTTAACCTCACCCAATAAATCTTCCATAACTGGTGATGTTGGCATTTCCTTAACAGTTGGTGAAACACGTACTGTATCATGTGGATACAATGGTTTATTGGCATGTGATAAGTTGTTATCAACACGAGACAATCTTTGCAATTTAACAGGCTGCGCTTGAGCGGCCGTAGTTTCTTCATCTAAACGATTTCTAAGTTCTTGATACTTTTGTTTTCTTGAAAGTTGAGTCATAAGTACCTCCTAAACATTCTTTACTATTATACACTATTCAACAAAAAAAGAAAAATAGGCGTTTGCCTATTTTGCACGTCCTGAGTATTTTCCGTCGTTTGTATTTACGACGATCATTTCATCCTGGTTGATAAATAGAGGAACCTTTACCTCAAGTCCTGTTTCTAATACTGCATTTTTACTTGCAGATGTTGCTGTATCACCCTTTACAGCTTGTTCACATTCAACAACCTTTAAAGTCGCTTTATCTGGTAAGATAACACCTAAGATTTCACCTTCATAGCTAGAAATATTTACATTTGAATTGGGAACAATAAAGTTTCTTTCCCACTTCAAACGATCTGTAGGAATCTCAACCTGATCATACGTTTCATTATCCATAAATACCATCGCATCATCTGTATCATATAGATATTGCATTTCTCTTTTTTCAATCTGAGCTGGTTCTACCTTTTCTCCACCACCCCAAGACAATTCAACATTACTTCCAGTACGAATGTTACGAACCTTAGCCTTAACAACCATCGCACTACGAGCTGTTTTATTTTGTGAAGCTTCTAAAACCGTGTAAATTTCACCATCCACTAAGATTGTTAAACCTGGTTTTAAATCATTTGAACTAATCATTTTCTTACTCCTTTTGTTTGTATATAGACGCTAATTATTTTATATCACGCAAAAAAATTGTCAAGAAAAAGAAAAAAAGCACCGAAGTGCTTTCTTTCATCGAAAGGATCGATAAAGTAATTTCTTATGTGTTTTTAAGGAAGGATATATACACACAAGATGGATTTTGAGTCGAAAGGTGAGCCATACTTTCTATCTCTTACCACCCATATAATACGCCTAAACTGTAAACTTGTAAACCCTTCCACCTAATTTTCGTAAATTAAATCAAAATTCGTCATTTTCTTTTGATCGCTCACACCTAAGTTATAATTGCGATCCTTGATCAACAATAATAGATCTGCATCTAAATCTGGATTTTGACAAGCCGCTAAAAATAAGCGAATAGCTTCCAAAGCTAACAATTGTGCTTTATCATATAGATCAAAGAAGCTTTCTGTAGAAACAAATGTATCATCGCTTGGATGTAGCCAGCGATTATGTAAAAGATTCATCACATCATATGGGTCATCCGGTTCATTAGGAACGATATAACCTGACAAAGAATTATAGGCCTTTGTGAAAGTCTCTAAACTCTGCAAAGATTTTAACTTATTGCCAGAAGCATCATAAAATAAGGTTTCAATAAAATGCCAGTCATTCAAGCTTTCTAAAATTTGATGTGGCTTGATATCAAAGCCTAGAATTTGACGAATTGCCGGAACATAGATACGTGCAATAGCACGAGCCTGCTCCTTAGTTACATCACAGACTTCGTAGAATTTAAAGTCTTCAATCGTACATTCTCTTTTCACCTTCAACATGATCGCATCTAATAAAGACTCAAAGCGATGGTGATACCATGCATTTTTTCCTTTACAAGGTCCCGTACGATAGAAAACATAAGGATGTGTAGTGGCATCCAAAGCCCAGTGACACAAATGACCACAAACATAAGTCATCATATCCTTTTTGATTTCATCATCCTGTTCATTGCGAATGGATATCAAAGCTTTTTGATAAAATTCATTCACATGTCCCGCATGAAACATAGAACCCGATATTCTTAAATCACTTTTTTTATAGAAATCCTTTGGATTCATTCCATGAAAGAATAAAAAGTCTGGACCATTCGAACCAATTTCCAACAATTGAAGTCGTGGTTCAAATAAATCATGTGTACTTTCATCCACTTTATCAAAGATTTCCTGAGCAAATAAAGTATGTGTAATAATATTAGGCATTTTCTTCCACCTCCCGTAACAAACCATGATACACAACATATTCAGCATACGTATCCATTTGGCAATATGTTGAAATGGCTTCTTTTACTTCTTTTTTCTCTTCTTCATTTTTATCATCATATGTACGATACGCAAAAACTGCATTCAATCCATTTTGAATATCCAGATTCTTATAAGAAAGATCCTTCGAGAAAACTGGCAATATGTTCTTTAATGAGTAATGACCTCGCATTTTTGAATTGTAGTATAATCCGGCTTCAAATGGCTTTGATAAATCAACCATTCTAGCGCAGATAGCTTCTAATTCATCACGATATTCTTCAAATTGATTCGCTAACTGTTTCAGTCTTAACTTTTCAGCCCCCTCCATATTATATACAAGAATCGTTCCTGTCTTAGGAAGGTCTTGAATCAATTGTTCTACAAAATGACGACGACAATCCTTAGATTCAAAGAAGTTATAATGTTTTAAAGCTCCATCCTTACTTTCTACGTGCAAGCTATATTGGAAGCATAAAACATCAAATGGCTTCATATTCTCATAAGGTGGTACGGCAAAGGTATCCCATTCAAAATCCAAATAAGAAATTGGATAATGGATTTGTTTCATCCACACTTGTAAAGCTGCCTTATCCATAAATGGCTTTTGCGTCTTACTCGCCATATATTGGGCATATTGAAGACGGAAGCCTTCAATTTGGTTCAATGGCAATTCATGAATATGACGAATCCCTTTTTCATAGGCATCCAACTTATGCTGGTTCGTTGTAAAGAATAGAATGGAATCATCTGGTTCATTCGATTCATCAAAACAAATTGGATAATAGCTGCAACGTCTTAAAGCCGTACATTGTTTAGTACGAACAGGAGTAATGCTTGGTTTGTTTAAGATTCGTTTGGTTCTTTCAATCCAGGCATCTAAATCAATATCGATTTCATCCATACATTCAGCAATCGTTTTAGATAAATGATTACGCTTATTAAATAGCTTATCGCTGGTTACCAATAAAGCATTTAAATCCAAACTATCCATACGAACATATTCCTTATTTAAATATAGAATACGATTTTCAACAACATGCACACCACAATGTGCCAAAATGATTTGATTAACTTTCATAATCAAAGCTTCATTTTCTTTTGGGTATGCACTTAAATGAGGATAGATAGCCATATATCCATTTTCTAATTTCTTTAGATATGGGATTTTTGTTCGACACTCCTTGTATTCAAAGCGTGCGAAGCATACGACTTCATTTTCCTCTAACAATTTTAAAGATTGTTCATTTGTATCCATAGAATGACCTAATGCACAATCATTGGCATGTAAGTAGGTCTTCCATAAATCGGAAAACGGACAATCCATCTTATAAAAACTTTCCTGGTGAAGTGAATTGTGAGCACAATTCCAGCAGAAACACTCACATTTCATTTCACGCATTAAATCTGATACATGTAACATAAAAAATTCACCATTACTATTGTACTTCAATTTTAATATCTTTTCATCCCTTATACGCGTTAATTATTTTTTCAACTCGATTCAAATATGTTTCTCTTACATCATCCGGACTTAAAATCTTCACCTGATCCATCATAGAAAACAAAGACTGATATAGGTTAGACATGTCATCTGTATAGAATTCAAAGTCGGTATAATCATCTTCTTTATGGATAGGCAAAAGCTTGTTTCCCCAATACTTTTCTTTAAATAAGCGAAGGCCATTCTCTTTATGATAGACTCTTACAATCACATGTTTTAAATCTAATGGAATCAAGGAATGCTCTCCAATGTAGTTACTTAAATGAAAATGATTGTCATGAATAAAGTGTCTTGTTGAAATATCACATTTAAACATACGTTCAGAACTAAAGCGATACATACGATAATCTTTTCTTAACAAGGAAAATCCAATTAAATAATATGATTTATGGTAGTGGATAATTTCAT